>OCTW013419603.1_pt1 | contig 12639 bp, 5 predicted proteins | sample 1539671 | NCBI WGS metagenome assembly OCTW01 (sample SAMN02144230, study PRJEB22623) | gut metagenome | biome: sheep rumen | host: Ovis aries | place: New Zealand | reverse complement strand
GCCCATCGGGATGGGCGACAAGCATGATTCGTCCTGGCTTTTCAAAACCAAAGCCCAAAGGATTATCGTAAACAAAAACCACTCCGGACAGACCCAGTTTGTAAAAGGCACCGACACCCTGACAGAAGACCTCCGCCTATGGCCCGCCAAACTGGAAGAGGTACATCTGCTCATTGCCTGGGAGGACGCTGTCGCCAACCTGAAAGAACGAGAGCCAGCCAAACCCTAATCCCAAAACGCCAAAAGATGCTAACACCTCAACATTCAACCATTAACACATTCAAGCATTAACGCATTCAAAAACATGCCTGTCGACCGAAACAAGATGCTCCGCTACCAAGTGCTCAACCGCTGCTTTCAAGACACCTCTCGCCACTACCATATTGGCGACCTGGTGGACAGCTGCAACCGCGAGCTGCGGCACTACGACCTTCGCGAGGTGTCCAAACGAACAGTGCAACTCGACCTGCAAACCCTTCAGGCCGAGCCCTACAACGTGGAATTCAACCCCGTCCTGAAAGAGCAAAACATCTATCGCTATGCCGACACATCCTACAACCTCGAATTGCTGAAGCTGACGGCTCCCGACCGCGACGCACTGACAAGGACTATCGAAGTGCTGCGCGAACGCTATAGCGACCCCGACGAGCAGAACCCCCAGTGGCAATGGATGCTCACCACCCTGCAAGCCATCGCCGACAATCGCCCTCTGGAGAGTGCCGACCCCTACGTCAGTTTCGAGAACAACGAGGCTTTTGCCGGCAACGCCCATTTTGCCACCCTGCTGGAGAGCATTATCAATCGCCATCCCGTCATTGTTCGTTACAAACCCTATTTCCAACCCGACCCAGAAGACTGGAAAACTCACCCTTACCATCTCAAGCAGTTCAACAGCCGCTGGTTTCTTTTTGCCGCAGTCGAAGGACGCGAAGGCATCCAGAACCTCGCCCTCGACCGCATACACAGCATCCGCCAGTGGCGGCACGCCTACCGTCCGCCGGAGGTTGATTTCAGCACCTTCTTCGACGACATGACTGGCGTGAGCCGCAACAACGACATGGCCGTTGAGCAGATAATCCTACGGGTGTCGAACCAACGTTACCCCTATGTCGAGACCAAGCCTTTCAGCGAGAATCAGCGTATCGCCGACTATGACGACCAAACCCACACCATCGCCTTCCCCATGCGGGTGAACCGCGAGCTGGTAGCCGAGCTGCTCTCCTTCGGAGCCGACATCGAAGTGTTGCAACCCCAACACCTACGCCAGCAGATAGCCGAAATTGCCACCCAGATGCACGGCCTTTATCATTAAGAAAAAGATAGAAAAGTTGTTATATCAAAAATAATTGCTATCTTTGCAACCGCCATTAATTTAATGGCGGTTAAATTAATACCTGTTATATGAGATTCTACGATAGAGAAAAAGAGTTGGAAGTACTTCTCCAGAATTGGAACCAATCTGCTGTACATGGGAGACTTACAGTACTTATTGGGAGGAGGCGTGTCGGTAAAACCACCTTGCTGACCCAAGGTGCTGATAGCTCAGATGGCTACTCTCCCATGCTCTACCTATACGTTTCCAAAGACAACGAGAAGGTACTGACAAGCAAATTTCAAGAAGCGGCCGGTCGGATGCTTGGGCTGGAAATTTACGGCCAGATGGAAACATTTGCCCAATTCTTTGAGCAACTGCTGCGCTATGGACAGCAGCACCATTTTACACTTGTGTTTGACGAGTTTCAGAATTTCGTTAAAACAAATCCAGCCATCCCAAGTCATATACAAGATTTATGGGACCGTTATCACGAGCTTTCAAAAGTCAATATGGTGGCTTGTGGCAGCATTTATAGCATGATGCACAAGATATTCGACAACGAAGACGAACCCCTCTATGGCCGCCAAGACTGTCGAATAGTTGTGCAGCCATTCCGAATACAGGTGTTGAAACAGATTCTTGGTGACCACAACCCACATTATACCTCTGAAGACCTGCTCTGCCTCTATACGCTAACAGGTGGCGTTGCTAAGTATGTGGCTTGGCTTATGGACAGCGGAGCCACTACTAAGACACAGATGCTCCGTTGGATTACGCAGGAGGGCTCGCCCTACCTTTCTGAGGGGTCAGAACTTATCATGTCCGAGTTTGGGAAAGACTACACCAACTATCTCAGCATCTTGCAGCTCATTGCCGCTGGCATGACAACACAAAGCGAGATAGATGGTGCTATCGGGAAAAACACAGGTTCATACCTCGATAACCTTGAAAGCGATTACAACTACATCCACCGTAAACAACCCATTTTCAGCAAGCCCGGAGGTCGCAATCTGCGCTGGCAGATAGATGACTGTTTCCTTCGATTTTGGTTTCGTTTTATTCTGCGCAATCAGTCGCTTGTCGAAATGGGACGCCACGACCTCCTGTTAGAAATTGTCGAACGGGACTATGAACAGTTTTCCGGCCTAGTGCTTGAACAGTATTTCCGCCAAAAATGGATGGAAGAAGAGCGTGTGACTCTTGTGGGCAACTATTGGGATCGAAAAGGAGAAAACGAGATAGACATGATTGCCCTCAACGATATCGACAAGACCGCCGTTGTGGCAGAAATCAAGCGACAGCCAAAGAAATATAATCCCGCCGAACTATCCCGAAAGGTGGCCTCATTGAGTACCCATCTGGCCAAATATAGCGTCACCCAGATAGGCCTTTCCATGGATGATATGTGAGCGAGCCTCCTTTCAAGACAGTTTGGGGGTGCAATGGCTGTTCCATTGGTACAAATAAGGAAGTTTCACTGCCGGAAATTGGGAAAATAAGGAAGTTTTCAGGTATCGAAACGGGTCAAATAAGGAAGTTTCACTGCCGAAAATTGGGAAAATAAGGAAGTTTTTTATACTTTTTTTGTCCCAATAAGGAATTATTTCGTATCAAAAAGTGCAAAAATTGGTACAGAAAAACGAGTAAAAGTCGTTTTTCTGTACCAATTATTATATTTGGAGGAGAGAAGAGCTATTGGCAGACGAAATGTATCACAAGCAGTCACAATCCGTTAATACAGGCTTTTCTGATTAGTCCTATTGTTTCTTGAATAGACATTCTGCGATGTTTTTGTAATATACATATATATGTATATCAGTAAAATGTATATTTATTATACTATTTTTCTTTGCAATCCATTTTTTCTTCGTATCTTTGTGACCGCTTTCGAGAGAGTGAAAGTTGTAAGCAAGAAAAGCATTGCTATACTGTCCTTGTCTATAAAATCGGCAAATTTTAAGAAGGAGGAAGAGTTCTTATGCTTTCGCTTGAATGTGTATGCTATATTCAATCAGCATACCATCAGGCGTGAGATATGTTCTCCAAGACGCCGTTCCTTCGATGGTGTTTGCCGATACCAATAGACAAACGGACATGAGCACATAACCTCATGCCTTTTCTTATTGAAAGAACGCCTGTTGGAGGTTCAAGGCAAAAACGATGATTTTCCTATGCGCAAATAGATTGCGCTCGAGTATAGTAATTTTGCAATTGAAAAAACAAAAATAAGTAATAATATAAAAAAGATTAAATTATGACTGAACAGAAATTAAGATTATTGATTGAAGGTGCTTATGCACAGACAGCAACATTACCAGGATTTTGGTTGAAGTATGATGAGTTTAGAGACTGTTTCAATGAATTGGTAAAAAATCAAGGAGAAGAGATAGTTGACATAGATGCGGAACTACCTCGTTTATATCCAGATATCACGTTCGAAGACAATTACCAAATAAAAGGTACAGAAGAGGTTTTTCAAGCAATCAGGTTGGCTCCTAACAAACTTATAGAAATAAAAGAACTTCGAAAAAACATCGAAACAAAATACAAAAATGCCACAAAAGATAATGAGGGTTGGGCGAGTTTTGCTTTATTTGGTTTGGATGGATTAAAAGAAAAGTGTATAGAAATGGGATTTGTTGGGGTAAGGCAAGCTGTTCAATGTATTTTTGGAAAAAGATTCGAATTTCGGGCAGGTGACATAGGGAAGCATGAAGCTCCAGTATTAGTCAGAGATTTGAAAAAGATTGGTCAAGAACAAGATGATGAGAAAAGAAACGATGAAAAGTATTATAAGCCAGGTGTTGTTCCTCCAGAATGCGAAACAAGTCCCAAGCAGGGCTCCTTCATTGGAGATGCTATAAACAAGTATGCTTATTTCCCAAGACCCAAAAGTATAGAAAAGGGTTACGGCTGGGATATTGCAATTAATCGTTTAGCGGCAGATATTGCACTTGAAGAAAAGTGGTATTACAAAGAAAAGGATAGAATGTCAAAACCTATTTTAAAAAACTACTTATCATATACTTTCGAACGTTTATTATATGAAGATTCGCTGGAAGAAGAGGCGGCAAAAAAGGAGAACAGGCCCCCCCAAAAAAAGATATTAGAAAATTCTCAATATGCAGTATGGAATACTGGACTTGCAGATAGCATTTATGATCCAGTTTATGCATTCTTTACGCGCAATGATGGCAGAAATCCGAATGTCAAGCAACCATGGATTTTCTTAGCATTTGAAACAGCAAATAGTTCATATCAGAACATTATTTCTGAATTCCGAGATTTACCACGTAGAGCAGAATATTTTTCCTCTCCTTCAGACTTGTATTATGACTGCAAAGATCCCAAGAAACAACCCACTTTGAACTGGCGACATTTTTTTAAGGATAATATAGAACGCCTTCCTATTGGATTCATTAAAAGAGGTGCTCCAGACGGTTTTCTGTTCAAGGATACTAATAATATGAGTTACAACGAGAAAGAGAATTACTTTAAAGAGCTCGCAGATGCAATATATGCAGACGATGACTGGCTTCAGTATTTAACAACTAGATTTAGAAATGCATTAGACATATCACTCAGTCGGGTGGCTTGGAATTACAAAACTGCTATTCCTGTTAATTACTTCGATAAACAAAATGGTACACAAAAGATTTCCTTACTACTTCCTCTTGCTTTGGAGAAGAAAGGAGTTATTGATGTGGCATTAGTCTGTCAACACAAATATAGACCCGAAGATGGCATCAATAATTATGAAGGGAAAACTATATTTACTTTGGAGATGGCATATAGTAATGCGCGCCTTATTGCAAGGCCTGATAGCGATTGGTTAAAACCATTGGATGATGGCGATAATAAGTAGCTCATAGAAGCTATTGATTGCTTCTTTGTTTCCTTAGGCAGTAAAGATGGCTAGTATTTTTCTAGTCATCTTTTTTGTGTAATAAATATGTTTGGATGCGACAGGAATAAGGTTTGCTATGCGCAAATAGGTTGCGCGTGGAGGGTGTAATTTTGCAGCCAGAAACAAACAAAAACCGACCAGATTATGGAAACAAAGATTGACACAACAGAGCAGCAAAACTACACCATGGATGCCGACCAGCAGACGGCATTCAATCTTATTGAGAGTACCAACACCAGCCTCTTTATCACGGGCAAGGCAGGGACGGGCAAGTCCACTTTCATCAAGGAGATTCAGGAGCGGATAGCCAAGAACTTCTTGGTGCTGGCCCCGACGGGCATTGCCGCCATCAATGTAGGCGGGCAGACGATGCACTCTTTCTTCGGCTTCCCCTTTGAGGTGATAGGGCCCAAGACAATCATGAAGGTGTCGGAAGAAAAACGGCAATTGCTGCAACATATCGACACCATCATCGTGGACGAGGTGTCGATGGTGAGGTGCGACATGGTGGACGGTATGGACCGCTACCTGCGCACGGCGTTCGACACCCACATGCCCTTTGGCGGCAAGCAGGTGGTATTTGTGGGCGACCTGTTCCAGCTGCCGCCCGTGGTGGCCGACCCCGCCGACGAGGACATGCTCAGCCACCTGTGGGAGAAGGGCAAGCCCTACTTCTACAAGGCACATGTGCTGAAGCGGATGAACCTGCCCAAGATAGAGTTCCGCACAGTCTATCGCCAACGCGACAGCCGTTTCCTCGACGTGCTGAACCGCCTGCGCATTGACGAATGCACGCAGCAAGACCTAAACCTGATCAACCAACAGGTAAGCTTCTCCGACGACACAGAGGACTACTCGGTCATCCTGTCCGCCTATCGCAAGCGGGTAGACCTGATGAACGAGCAGAAACTGGCCGCCCTGGAGGGCGAGGAGTATTGCTATACGGGCAAGGTGACGGGCAAGTTCAACGCAAGGGACTTCATCGTACCTGAGCAGTTGAAGCTGAAAGTAGGGGCACAGGTCATCTTCTGCAAGAACATTTCGCGCAGCTGCGTGAACGGCACGATTGCAAAAGTGTCGAGCCTGAGCGAGGACACCATCACCGTGACCCTGAAGGACGGCACCGAGGTGAACGTGGGGCAGACCGTGTGGGAAAGCTTTGAGCGGGTGTATGACCGAGAGACGAAACAGATGAAGTCGGAGGTGGTGGGCGCCTTCACCCAATACCCGTTGAAGCTGGCATGGACCATCACCATCCACAAGTCGCAGGGCATGACCTTCGACCGTATGCACTTCGACCTCAAGCGCGGACTCTTTACATCGGGACAGGCATACGTGGCCATCAGCCGGATGCGCTCGTTGGAGGGGCTGACGCTCAGCAACCCCTTGATGCAGCACCACATCATCCTCGACCCCGAAATCAAGGCTTTCGCCAACTCATACAACGACACCGCCCTGATTGACGACGAAATGGAGATTGGGGAAAGAATATACAGCTGCCTGAGAAACAAGGACTACGACGGCGCTGCGCACACCTGCCTGACTTACGTGGTGGAGAAGTGCCGCAAGGGAGACTATCGCAACGCGGCACTACTTGCCAAACGTATGTTCGACGTGATGCTGGACGACGAGTGCCTGATGGGAGAGACTGAAGGCGTGGCACTGCTGAAGGACAGCAACATGACGTGCGACTTCCTGAACGCCGTGTTGTGCCTCTATGGGAGGCGGTATGAGGAAGCCATCGGCTATGCCGACTTGGTGCTGGGCCGACGGACATGCTTAGAGGCGATGTTCATCAAGGAGCGTGCCCTGTATGAGCTGGAGCGGTATGACGAAGCCTACGACATGGACTACCAAATCATCCTGGCCGCCAACGACTCGGACGACAGGAAGGGCATCGACAAGAAGCAACTACTGGTAGAGGCGAGAATCAACACCCATGTTGGCAACCCGAATACGACCATCTGCAAGAAACTGATAAAGATATGCCCCGAATGCCTGTCGGCGTATATCATTTTGCGGGCGGAGGCGCGGAAGAACGGGAAAGCTCTGGATACCAATGAAGACTGCGAGAACGATGACAACGAGCGCCTTGTGCTGGCGTTCAACGACAGCACGCTGTCGGACGAAGACTTCCTGAAACTCCTGAGCGCGACACCGAGAAGCAGCAAGGCCTTCAGTCGGCTGAGCCGACGTTCCTGTACGATTGCCTGACCTTCGGCCGAGGGAGTAACCGGCGACTAACGGGGCGTGCCGGCAGTGGCGAGATAGCGCTCGGCGCGGAGGGCGACGTTGCGGCGGAGAGCCTGCTTGTAGAGGGAAATCTCGAGGCTGTGGTAATTGCCTTCGCGGCCGATGAGGGGCAGGATGTAGTCGGTGCGGGTGTAGCCGCCGACGTGGAGCAGGAGCGACGCGGTGTCGAGGGCGACGGTGAGCGTGTCGGGCGAGAGGGGGCTTACAAACCGTGCTGGCGTGGCATCGGTACGCCAGTTGACGGGGTTGATAGCCATGCGGTTGCCACGACTAATCATGGGGATGGCACAGCTGTAGTCGCGCACGGAGTTGTAGCACACCGTGACGCCAAGGTCGGTGCTGTCCTTGGCCGCACGCAGGTAGGGGCTACGAGCAAGGTCAGCGTCGGTGACACGCCAACCGATGACGTATGCGGCCACCATGCGGCTATAGTCGGCCGGGTCGAGACGCTCCATCAGGTCCACCACGGCGGCAGCCCCCTGGCTGAAACCTGCCAGGATGAACGGTCTTCCCTGGTTGAGGTGGGCCAGATAATAGGCAAAAGCGCGGCGCACATCGGTCAGGGCAAGGGGCAACCGACTGTCGACAAGACTATCGGAAACAAAAGTCTGGAGGGTGCACTGGCGGTAGTAGGGCGAATAGAAATTGAAGTTGCCGCAGAGGATGTCGTCCACCCCCTTCATCTCACCGTAGAGGAGGGCGCGGATGCTGTCGTTGTAGGTGTCGGCAAAGTGGCAAGGTTGCGCGCCGAGGGAATAGTCGCCTGTCTCGGTGGAGATGATGTAGAAAATGTCGACCGGGGCGTTTCGGTCGGCCACATACCACTGCGTGGCATCCGAATAGGCGGGCGGCCCCGGAACCACCGCGACAGGACGAACCGACTGAGACTTGCGGCAAGACACTGCCACTACGGATGTCAGTGCAAGCAGCGAAACAGTAAAAAGTCTTGCAAAAGAACGTTTTATAACCATAACCAGTTGTATTATTGACAGTGCAAAGATACTGATTTTTTTGTGATTGGTGAAAGGAGAATAGCCCAATCCCAATTCTCATCCCCCCTGTCAAGCGATTCAGTACGGCAGCAGATATTTGACAAGCCAATCAGTTTAACCAGCAAAAATCTGTCAAGCGATTTCAGGAAACACACACAAAGCCATATATTTTATATTTTGATTCTTGTTTGTTTCTACTTGGTTTCTATTTTGTTTATCAGAAAGAAAATATGGAGTGGTGAAAAGGAACGGACGTGGTGCAGAAGGAGGGGGTAGGCGGCCCGGGTGCAGAGCCGCTGCGGAAGGGGGTGCGGTGGGTCATTTTTTTTGAGATTGCGGATTGTCGCTGTGTGGATTTTTTTGTGTATATTTGCATCATTGATTGTTGAACGCTTTTATTATATACTGCTATGAATTTCACCCACTTGCATGTTCACTCACACTACTCGATGCTTGACGGCATGTCGAAGATTGGCGACTTGATCAAAAAGGCCAAAAAGAACGGCATGTATGCCATGGCCTTGACCGACCACGGCAACATGTTCGGCATCAAGGACTTTGTCGACACCATTGAGAAGGAGAACGGCAAGGTGAAGGACCAGATAAAGGAGCAGGAGGCGGTGCTGAAGAACGACGGCGCCACCCCCGAAGAGAAGCAGGAGGCAGAGTACAAGATAGAGCAACTGCGGGGACAACTGTTCAAACCCATCATCGGCACGGAGGCCTACTGCGCCCGCCGCACGCTGTATGACAAGGACAAGGACGTGAAGGAGATAAACCCTGAGACGGGGCGCGACCGCATTGTGGACAGCAGTGGCTACCACCTCATCCTGCTGGCCAAGAACCTGAAGGGCTACCACTCGCTCTGCAAGCTGGCCTCGATAGCCTATACCGACGGTTTCTACAGCCGCCCGAGAATTGACCACAATGTGCTGGAGCAGTACCACGAGGGGCTGATTGTGTGCTCGGCCTGCCTGGGCGGCGAGATTCCGCAGCTGATTATGAAAGGCGACCTCGAGGGGGCGGAGCGGGCTGTGCTGTGGTTCAAGCGAGTGTTCGGCGACGACTACTACATCGAGCTGCAGCGCCACCGGACCGACAAGCCCAACGCCAACCGAGAGACCTTTGCCATGCAGGAGAAGGTGAACCCGGTGCTGATAGAGCTGGCGCGGAAGCACAACATAAAGCTGGTGGCCACCAACGATGTGCATTTTGTGGAGGAGGAACACGGCGAGGCTCACGACCACCTGATTTGCTTGGCCACACAGAAGGACTATGCCGACCCCGACCGCCTGCACTACACGAAGCAGGAGTGGCTGAAAACCCCTGACGAGATGGCGGCGATTTTTGCCGACCTGCCCGAAGCGCTGGAGAACACTATGGAGGTGGCCGACAAGGTGGAGGTGTACAGCATCAACAGCGACCCCATCATGCCGATGTTTGACATACCGGCCAGTTTCGGCAGCGAGGCGGAGTACCGCAGCCGCATCACGGAGAAAGAGCTTTTCGATGAGTTTACGCAGAACGAGAAGCACGAGGTGGTGTTGAGCCAGGCCGATGCCGAAAAGAAAATAAAGAAGCTTGGGGGCTACAACAAGCTGTACCGCATAAAGTTCGAGGCCGACTACTTGGAGCGGCTGGTGTGGGAGGGGGCCCGGAAACGCTATTTGGCCGACCACACGGAGTTGTCCGCCGCCTCGGACCCGATGGCCATCAAGGCCGCCCTCACCGACGAGCAGCGGGAGCGTATCGTCTTCGAGCTGCACACCATCAAGACAATGGGATTCCCGGGCTATTTCCTCATCGTGGCCGACTATATCCGCGGGGCGCGCGAGGAACTGGGCGTGAGCGTGGGTCCGGGACGTGGCTCGGCGGCCGGCAGCGTGGTGGCCTACTGCTTGTGGATTACCGACATCGACCCGCTGAAGTATGACCTCCTGTTTGAGCGTTTCCTCAATCCGGACCGCATATCGCTGCCCGATATCGACGTGGACTTTGACGACGCAGGTCGCGGCCGGGTGCTGGACTGGATTACGGAGAAGTATGGCAAGGAGAAGGTGGCCCACATCATCACCTACGGCACCATGGCCACCAAGAGCGCCATTGCCGACGTGGGACGCGTGGAGAAGATAGACCTCCCCACCGTCAACAAGCTCAAGGAGTATATCCCCGACCGTTCCTTCCCCGACAATATCAAGGACGAGAAAGGCAAGTCGCCTAAAGTGAACCTGGTGAACTGCTACAAGTATGTGCCCGAGCTGCGCCACATAATGGAAGACCCCGGCAACGACGAGCTGAAAAACATGCTCACCTATGCCGCCGAGCTGGAGGACACAAACCGCCAGGTGGGCATCCACGCCTGCGGCGTGATTATCGGCGCCGACGACTTGACGAACATAGCCCCCGTGTGCACCATCTATGATAAGGAGTCGAAACAGGATGTGCTGGTGACACAGTATGACGGCCATGTGGTGGAGACGGTGGGACTGATCAAGATGGACTTCCTTGGACTGAAGAACCTCACCATCATCAAGAACGCCCTGAAGATGATCAAGAAAAACCACGATGTGGACATCGACATCGACCATCTGCCTATCGACGACGAGGCCACCTACAAACTCTTCTGCGAGGGCAACACGGTGGGGACGTTCCAGTTTGAGTCGGCCGGCATGCAGAAGTACTTGCGCGAGCTGGAGCCCCATGTGTTTGAGGACCTCATAGCCATGAACGCCCTCTACCGTCCGGGCCCAATGGATTATATACCCGACTTTATCGACCGCAAGCAGGGCCGCAAACCCATCGAGTATGACATTCCCTGCATGGAGAAATACCTGAAGGACACCTACGGAATCACCGTCTACCAAGAGCAGGTGATGCTTCTGAGCCGCCAGCTGGCCGGCTTCACCCGCGGCCAGAGCGACACCCTGCGCAAGGCCATGGGCAAGAAGCAGATTGAGAAGATGAACGAACTGGAGGTGCTCTTCTACAAAGGCGGCGAGGCCAACGGCCACCCCAAGGACAAGTTGCACAAGATATGGGAGGACTGGAAGAAATTTGCCTCCTATGCCTTCAACAAGTCGCACGCCACGTGCTACTCGTGGGTGGCCTACCAGACGGCCTATCTCAAAGCCCACTACCCTGCCGAGTATATGGCCGCCGTGATGACCAGCGGCCAGAGCGATATAAAGCGCACCACCGAGTTGATGGACGACTGCCGCCGCCATGGCCTCGAAATCCTGCCGCCGTCCATCAACGAGTCGGACATGGACTTCTCCGTCAACAGCAAGGGGCAGATACGCTTCGGGCTGCAGGCCATCAGCGGCATGGGCGAGGCAGCAGCCGACGCCATCATCTCCGAGCGCGAGAAGCACGGCCCCTATACCGACATCTTCGACCTGCTGGAGCGGGTGGACATCCGCTCCGTCAACCGCAAGAATATTGAAGTCCTTGTCAAGGCTGGCGCCTTCGACGGCATCGGGCCTATGCACCGCGCCCAGTATTTCTACCGCGAGGGCAACATCCCGACAGCCCCCACCTATCTCGAAAAACTGATGCGCTGGGCACTACACAACCGCCAGAATGCTGACACTGCCCAGATGTCTATCTTCGACATGAGCGACGAAATCAAGCAGGACTCCCACCCGGACATACCCCAGTGCGAGGAATGGAGCGTGGTGGAACGCTGCCGCGAGGAGTTCAGCGTAATCGGGCTATACCTCAGCGGACACCCCCTCGACGACTACCGTTTCGAGATGACCCATTTCACTAACACGCAGTGTGCCGAGCTGGCTGACCCCTCTTCTCTCATAGGGAAAGAGCTCCGCTTTGGCGGCATCGTCACCGACGCCAAGAGCGGCATCTCGCCCAAGAACGGCGACCCATACGGCATCCTGACCGTCGAGGACTACAGCGGAGCCTACAACTTGCGCCTCTTCAAAGGCGAATATCTCAAATTCAAGAGCTTCTTTGAGAAAGACCAATTCATATTCATCCAAGGAGCTTTCCGCCAATTCTCGCGCCAACTGGAAGACGGCACCATGTATCAATCAAAGCCCACGCTGAAAATCTCCAGCATCACACTGCTCAGCGAGGTGCTTGAACACAAGACCAAACTCATCCGCTTCACTATCAATCTGGCCGATATATCCGACCCCTTCTGCCGTGAGCTGCAA
>OCTW013419075.1_pt1 | contig 12639 bp, 12 predicted proteins | sample 1539671 | NCBI WGS metagenome assembly OCTW01 (sample SAMN02144230, study PRJEB22623) | gut metagenome | biome: sheep rumen | host: Ovis aries | place: New Zealand | reverse complement strand
TTTATAATTTCAAGCGACCCACTGCTACTAAGTTATCGGTAATAGCATCGCCTTCGACTACCGAGCCATAAGCCTTTTTCAAATAAGGCGCTGTCGAAGGACCACGCGCTCCTAAATCCGTACCTGAAGAAATATACATTTCAACATGCGTAATGTTTTTAAAGCGGCCATTTTTATGCGAAGAGATAAACATAATATCTCCCGGACGTAATGCATCAATCGTCTTTGGCGCTTTAAAGAGCCGCCCATGGCTTTGACAGTATTTCGCAATATTCGCCGCGACCGGTGCACTGTTACTGCCGAAGTTGATCCCGTTTTTCTTATACGTACGCCAGATAAAGGTTGAACAGTCAATCGTTGATCCAGTTCGCCCTAAAGAGAAACGCGGCTTGGTGCGGGCTAACGCATAAGCATCATGAACAAGCTTATAAGTACGTTTGTTTACACACCAGTACTGACGGGTATAGGTTAAACCATCACCTTTGATCGTCATATCCATCTTTCCTAAATGATGGGCTGTCACTTGATGATGATCATTCATCGTTACCGCTGACGTATTATGTGGCGTCATCGTGACAGGTGTCTGACCGCTCATTCCTGACATAGAGAAGTGACTTTTCTGATTAGCTAAAAGAATCGTCTTCTCTAAATTATCAAATTTCAATTTTGAAATAATCATTCGTCTTTTAAGCACTAAACCATCAACATAAATCTTACATGGTGCATTAACCGCATAACGAATACGTACTTTGCCCTGATCGCTCGCTTTGGTAATGATCTTCCCCTGTAAGCTGGCAATCGCTGGATACTTGGCTTTTTCATTCACCCCTTGCGTATCGACATAGATCCGTTTACAGCTTTGTTTACTGACACCTTTGATCGGCAATTTTTCGATTTCAAAGTTGTTAGGCACACAATAAATAATCTTTTCCGCAATTTGTGGATCGCTGACCGTCGCCTTCATCGTCTTAGTTTTGATGATTTTACTTGTGACAGTTACTTTTAACCGCGCTGTTTCCGTCACTTCTTTCTGATCAGCCGTATCACCAACAACATGTTTATAAGTCGCTGTAATAACACTGGTCCCTGGTTTTACCGCCGTTAGTGTGCCCTTTTCATTTAGACGAGCAACATCACTATGACTATTGGTCAGCTTCGCTTGCTGATTTGTTTGAATGGTGACTTGATCCCCTAAATTCAAAGATAAAGAGGTATAGCGAAAAGCGAGCTTCTCTTTATTTTCGAAGTCGTTATTATGTTTCTTTTCTTCTTTTCCTTTTTTATAGAACACTTGTGACAGGCGCACTGATCCTTTCTTCACGCCGGTTACCATCGCGCCCTTCTTGTTTGTTTTCACAATCGCCTTATCATTACTGCTTAGCCAGGTCACGGTCCCTTTTTGTTTTTCATTCGTTACCTGCACATGTCCGCCAATACCGACATAAACATGCTCTTTCCCTTGATAGTTTCTTGTTTTCGCGATCGCTTCATTGATTTCTTTCTGTGATAATGTTTTTGGCAGTTTCTGCGCTGCTGAAACAGTGCTAAGATTGCCGATACACATCAGCGAAGCGAGCATCATAGATAATACTTTTTTCACTTTCATTTCCCCCATATGACCATTATTATACCATGTCTCAAAGTGATGGGAACCTGAATTGATGAAAAAGGTACGCTTAATCCATGCGAATGATCGTCTTTCCTTTTGAATGACCAGATCGTACATGCGCTAACGCCTCATTGATCTGATCTAATGTATAAACCGAATCGACAATGCTGTAAAGCAAATTGAGGATTTGTGCGATCAGCATCGGAAAAGCTGTGCGCAAGATATTTTGCGTGATGTTGTGAGCCATTACAATACGTAAAAACCCAGAACCTGTGTTCTGGGCCTTGCTTATTTTAATTTCATGCCATCTTTATAGGCATGACCGACTTTTTCGCCAACACCATAATAAGACATTGAGAAAGGATCAAAACTGATTGGCTGCAGTTTGTAAATATCAACCTTGCCATCGGTGATGATACTTTCATCAGCGGATACATTGACGATCTCGCCAACTAAAATATCATCTTCATAAGATTTCACCTTACATTCTAAGGTGAGTGGTAATTCATCAATGCATGGGGCATCGACAAAGCTGCTTTTGGTGGCATGAAAACCGGCTTTCGCAAATTTATCAGGTACTTTTTTACCAGAGACAAGGCCAACATAATCACAAGCCGTGACCTGATCTTTGGTCCCCATCGATACCGTAAAAGCCTTATGCACTTTTAAGTTATCCGTCGTTTTATGATCTGCTAAACTAATGGTTATTTCTTTATAATCAGTGGTAATCCCCCACGCCGCATTCATCGCATTAGGAACGCCATTTTCATCATAAGTGGCAATGATTAATACGGGCTGAGGATACATTAATGGTTTAGCGCCTAAATTCACTTTACTCATTGTGTTCTCCTTTATAATGATGCTCTAAAGATGGCAGCGATATCTTCCTGGGTTAATGGGGCCCAAGCCTCTTCGAGCCCTTCGTTATCGGCAACGTGTTTAGCCATTTCGTCAATACGGCTTTCATCAATACCAACATCTCTTAAATGCATTGGGATATCAATCGATTCAAAGAATTTATAAGTGGCATCAATGGCCTCGTTCGCAATAGCCATTGGATCCTTATTGGCATCAATACCAAAGACATTGACACCGTATTTCACAAAGCGGCCAACGGTCTTTTCATTTAAGATATGACGCATCCATCTCGGTGTAATAATTGCTAAACCAATACCATGGGTAATATCATAGTAAGCAGATAAGGCATGTTCCATACCATGGCAAGGCCAAGATGAACCGCTGTTTCCTAATGAATAAATACCATTACAGCCATATGTACAGTCAAGCATCATTTCCGCACGGGCATTATAATCTTCTGGGTTATCTAAACATTTACGGGCATTGACCATTAAGCTCTTTAAAGCCGCTTCCATAAAGCCATCATTTAATAATGTCGAATCTTCGCAGAAATACTGTTCCATAATATGGTTCATCGCATCCGCGCAGCCGGCAGCGGTCTGCTTTTTAGAAACAGTAAAGGTATAGGTTGGATCTAAGAAAGAAACAGCTGGGAAAAGCAATGGATCCATATAGCCAATCTTATCATTGGTATCAGTTCTCGAAATAACGCCGCCGCAGTCGTATTCACTGCCGGTTGCAGCTAAGGTAATAATATCGACAATTGGCAATGCGCTCTGAGCTTTCACCTTTTCGGTAATGAGATCCCATGGATCACCCTCATATTTAGCCCCCGCCGCAATCGCTTTGGAACAGTCTAAAACACTGCCTCCGCCAACGGAAAGAATGACATCAACATCGTTTTCTTTGCACATCTTTACGCCATCTAAAACGCTTGGATCATACTTAGGGTTAGGCTGAATGCCGGATAATTCATAAATTTCAAAATCTTTTAAAAGATCTTTTACTTTGTCATAAAGACCAATCTTTTTAATACTGCCGCCGCCATAAGTTAAAAGAATCTTTTTGCCAAAAGGTTTCATCACTTCTGGTAACTTCTCTACCACATTTTTTCCAAAAATTAATCTTGTTGGTGTTTGATAATCAAAATTCTGCATAGTTATCTCCTTTTCTTATCCGCTTGTCCGGATCTGTTTAGGTACGCCTTTCTACTTGCTTTTCACGCTTTTATCATCTTCACAGTCCCAGGATAAAACACCTGTTTTCATCGCTTCTTCATATCTTGCAATCTTATAATTAAGTTTATTTAAGGCATTCTGATAAGAATCAAGCTGCGCCTGAACGCCTTCTCTTGCTTTAATGAGAAGATCTCTTCGCGCTTTGATGGTGGTGTCTCCTTCCTGAGAAAGACGCATATACACAATTAATAGTTCTACGGATACCCCTGCAGCGCGCATACAGATCGCGGTTTCAATCCAGCTGAGATCTTCTTCGCTATAGTCACGAATACCGCCATTGCGACGTTTGACCGGAGGAATCACACCCACGCGTTCATAATACCGTAAGGTATCAGGAGAAATATCAAAACGTGCACATACTTCTTTAATCGTCATAAAAAGCTCCTTTCATTCTCGTACCTGATATAGTCATTATAAGACTTGGAGTTAACTCCAAGTCAATAGTTATCTTTTTTCGCAAAAAAATTGTGGCTTTAGAAAAGCCACAATGACAAATTTACCATATATGCATAAGATGCTGAAGCGCTAAACTAACAAGGGTAATACCGATCCAGCATGAAGCCCCCAATACAATAGGTTTCCCACCGGTTTTAATGAGTTTGATGATATTACTGCTTAATCCAATCGCGGCCATGGCCATCACAATGAAGAACTTTGATAATTCGGTGATGGGATGAAAAACTTGGACATTTACGCCCATATGCACACTTACTGTAGTGATAATGGCCGCTAAGAGAAAATAGAGAATAAACATTGGGAAAGCTTTTTTTAAGCTGAATTGATTGGCTGCTTTCCCTGCTTTCGCATTCTTTTTCGCCTGCATAATGGATAATCCAAAAGTAATCGGAATAATCGCTAACGTTCTTGTTAATTTAACAGTAACAGCTTTGTTTAAAGTCTGACTGCCGAGTTTCCACATACTATCCCAAGTCGACGCAGCAGCGGTTACTGATGATGTGTCATTGATCGCTGTCCCAGCAAAAATGCCAAAGGCATCCCCGTGCATAGTATCAAAACCAATAGCTTTCCCTAAAATTGGGAAAAAGATTGCGGCTAAGACATTGAAAAAGAAAATAACCGCAATAGCCTGAGCGATTTCGTCTTCATCAGCCTCAATGACTGGGGCACTCGCCGCGATGGCCGAGCCGCCGCAAATAGATGACCCCACACCGACTAAAACCGCGGTGTTGCGATGAATATGAAGAACTCTTTTTAAGATCCAGGCAATAAGTAAAGAGGTCGTGATCGTACATACAATAATTGGTAAGGACTGTTTCCCTGTTTGAAAAATAACCCCTAAGTTCATCCCAAAGCCTAATAAGACAACAGCACTTTGAAGAATCATTTTAGATGTCCATTTAATGCCTGCTTCGGCTTTCCCTTTATCATTCCAGAACATCGCTATAACCATTCCCATAACAATCGCAATAACAGCGCCGCCGACGACTGGAAAAGCCTTCCCTAATAGCCATGAAGGGAACGCGATGGCAAGACATACGCCGATCCCTAACCCGTGTTTTTGTATAAATCCCATAAAAAATACCTCGCTTTCTTTGACGAGGAAAGTATAGCACTAGACATTCATAACGTAAAATTATATATTTATATCGTACCATAACAAATATTTATCGATAAAGGATTCCCTATGCTTGATTTTAGAATTCAAACCTTTCTTACCGTCTGTCAGACGATGAACTTTACGGAAGCAGCAAAACAATTACATATGACACAGCCGGCTGTTTCCCAGCATATTCATTTTTTGGAAAAGGAGTATCAGGCAACCTTATTTGTGTACCAGAACAAACGCCTTTCCCTTACCCCCGCAGGAACATTACTTTATAAACGTCTGCTAACCATGCAAAATGATGAAAAAAGTATCAAAGAAGAATTAAAAACACTTAATACCGCCATTGAAACTCTTTCTTTAGGAGTCACCATGACAGTGGGAGAATATGCCATTGTCGAGAAGTTAGCACACTATTTAAAAAAGCACCCACAAACAAACATTCATATCCACTATGGCAATACCGCTCATCTTTTGCGATTGCTTGATCAAGGAGACATTCACATGGCGATCGTCGAAGGAAATTATCCTCAAGATGACTATGCTCATCAACATTTCAGCGCTGAGGACTATATCGCTGTATGTGCCGCTTCCCATCAGTTTAATAAGCAGCCTTCCACCATGTCGGATTTATTATCAGAACGTTTACTTGTCAGAGAAGAAGGATCAGGTACAAGATCCATTCTTGAACAAAGTTTAATCGCTCATGGCTTACATCTTTCTGATTTCACCTATTATGCAGAAGTTGGCAATATGCATACGATTATCAGTCTTTTAAAACATGACTGCGGTATCTCCTTTCTTTATAAAATTGCCGTGAAACAGGAGCTAGCATCTGGGGAACTGATTTCAATTCCTTTAGATGATTTCCTTTTAAAGCATGATTTTGATATCATCTGGGGAAAAAACAGTCTCTATACGGATCAATATCTTTCTTTTTGTGATGAATTTAAAAAGGTGTAGGTTTTTGCCTACGCCTTTTAGTCTTCAAAGATTGCATCAATGATCATCATATCTTCAATCGTTAATGGTTCATGTCCTTTTTGTCTTTTAAGTTTGCGATAGGTACGATCATCCACCCATATCGTCTTTGTCTCATAAACATATTTCTTCCCAAACAGGCCACGCTTTTCTACTTTAACTTTAGCCTTCACTTTATGTTTCATATAAAACATCTCCTTACCTTAAGTGTAGCACCACTCATTTAAAATGTGAAAGATTTGTGCTCATTTTATCTAGTACGTTATTATTTAAAGAATCAAAAGCACCTTGCAGCGGGAAATGATTTTGAGGATGAGAAATATGTTGCTGATGATTTTTGAAAAATGTGCGAGCGATCGAATGTGCCTGCAGGCATCTTGCAAGAAGTTAATAAAAGTGATAATACATTTGCCAAATAATTTGGAAAAGTATCCGCAAAATGTCCTTGCAAGGCAGAAAAAAAGTCCGAAAGCCTTGTTATGGCTGGATTTCGGACTCTCAATATTTATTCAAATTCGATGGTTCCTGGCGGTTTAGAGGTAATGTCATACATTACTCTATTCACCCCACGTACTTCATTAATAATACGAGACATCACTTTTGTTAAAACTTCATATGGGATTTCAGCTGCTTCCGCAGTCATGAAATCGATCGTATTAACGGCACGTAAAGCAATCGCATAGTCATAAGTACGTTCATCACCCATAACGCCAACACTGCGCATGTTTGTTAAGGCAGCGAAGTACTGACCGATCGAACGGTCTAAACCAGCATTTGCGATTTCTTCACGATAGATGGCATCGGCATCCTGCACGATACGTACCTTATCAGCGGTCACTTCACCAATAATACGAATACCAAGACCTGGTCCTGGGAATGGCTGTCTGAAAACTAAGTATTCTGGAATACCTAATTCTAAGCCAACCTTACGAACTTCATCTTTAAATAAGTTACGTAATGGTTCAATGATTTCTTTGAAATCCACATGATCAGGTAAGCCACCAACGTTGTGATGCGATTTAATCACTGCGGATTCTCCGCCTAAACCTGATTCGACAACGTCAGGATAGATGGTCCCCTGAACTAAGTAATCAACTTTACCGATCTTCTTAGCTTCCTCTTCGAAGACACGGATAAATTCTTCACCAATAATTTTACGTTTCTGTTCTGGTTCTGTTACGCCCTTCAGTTTTGCGTAATAACGTTCCTGAGCGTTGACTCTGATGAAGTTTAAGTCATATGGACCGTTTTCGCCAAAGACAGCTTCGACTTCATCACCTTCATTTTTACGTAAAAGACCATGGTCGACAAAGACACAGGTTAACTGTTTCCCAACAGCTTTTGATAAAAGAACTGCTGCGACGGATGAGTCGACCCCTCCTGATAAAGCGCATAAGACTTTACCATCTCCGACTTCTTCGCGAATCGCTTTGATCTGTTCCTGTACAAAATCAGCCATAATCCAGTCACCAGCACACTGACATACATTTAATACGAAGTTGCGGATCATCTCCGTACCTTGTTCTGTATGAAGAACTTCTGGATGGAACTGTAAACCATAAAGATTTGAACCATCAGTTGATTCAAACGCTGCCACTGGGCAGTTATCAGAATGTGCGATGGACTTGAAATTTGGACCGATCTTTGAAATATAATCAAAGTGTGACATCCAAACGATTGATTTTTCTTTTAACCCTTTAAATAAAGGGGATGCTGTGTCAAATTCAACTTCAGTTTTACCATATTCTCTAAAGTCAGCACGTTTGACTTCGCCGCCAAGTAAATGCTGCATCAGCTGTGCCCCGTAACAAAGCCCTAATACAGGAATGCCAAGCTTGAACAATTCCGTAGTATAAGTGGCTGCCCCAGGTGCATAACAGCTATCAGGACCACCGGTTAAGATGATTCCCTTAGGATTCATTGCTTTGATCTTTTCTAATGGTGTCTTATAAGAATAGATCTCACAATAAACCTGGCATTCACGAACACGACGCGCAACGAGCTGATTGTACTGGCCACCAAAGTCGATGACAATCATAAGTTCGTTCTTCATGTTTCCTCCTCTTTGCTTGTATTTAGAAACCACTCGATTTCTTACCACCATCATACATGACTTGCATTTTTAATGCAATGTCCTTCTTATCTTTCTGTATTTTTGACGATCGCCTGAGCCATCTTCATGGCCCCTTCAAAGCTTTTCGCGCCGCCAATAAAGCCACCCGGATGCACAAACATCGCATCAGCGATGCCAGTGGCTTCCTGGAGCTCTTCATCTCGTTTGCCTAACCAGCTTTCTGGCACTTTGCAGCGCACTTCAAAAGCATCACTGCTCACTGGAATCCCCTGAAAGTTCCAGCCGCCGCGACTCGATGGGAAAACGACCACATCAGCCTCGGCTGCCTTTGGGGAAACGCTCGCTAAAAGCGTCCCTTTCCAAGGGGCAAACGATTCTAAAACAATAATATGATTTTCAGATAAATCAATACGTTCCTCAATGTAATCAATACTTTCCATGCGGGACTTTTCACTATCGATGCAGGTATCAAAAACCTGATCGAGAATTTTTGCCCCTAAGCCTGCCTCTTTGTTTTCAGCCATAATGGCGAGAATTTCAATCGGTGTACCGGTGATTTCATCATATTCATCACGTTCATAGCTTAAAGGATTGAGAAACATCTTAGCCACGTTATGGGCGGCTCCGCCAGCTTTAGCGTTCAAGGTGCCATAAGCTTTCATAATATCTTCGCCATATTCTTCCCATAAATCAATGGCGGCCCCTTCCTCATTATAAATAAAGCAGTCCGCTTCTTCAGCTTTCTTTAAAACCGTATTATAGAGATACTCATCAATAAAGCTGTAACCTTCATCATAATCAATCGGCTGATCGCTATAATCTTTTAAAGTGCCATAGACATAGACATCAAATAGCGTTCTGGCAATGTCACAGGCTTTGAGAAAGCCTTCATCGGGGGTGATTGGTGAATTCCAGAAAGGATTGCTCATGGCAATAACACTTGTCACCGTCGCGGGAATACGTTTTCCTTCCCCATTATCTAAGGCATCGATCGGTAAAATGAAGGTATCATCTAAATCATCATAGAAATCTTCAGAGTCACAGCCCATCTTTTTGAGAATCTCATGGCCAAAGTCACGCCAGATGAGACCAATCGATGAATAGTGAATACCATTTTCGCGTAAGGCTTTATCTTCCTGATGATGATCATACTTGCCAAAACCGATATCATAGACAAAAGCATCGGTATTTTCTGGGACATCAGAAACGCGGGCTAAGGCAATATCGCCATAGAGCTTTTCTAATAAGACGGTCGCAAAGACATCATCGGCGTGAAAAGGACCATTATGGGTCAAAAACTTAGCCTCTTCTTCTTTTACAATAGTAATCATAATAAACCTCAAATTTTTAGAAAGACGCCACGAAGTGGCGCCTTTTTAAAAGACTTCTTTTAAGACAATTGTCTGTTTACGATCAGGTCCTACCGAGAACATGATCACTGGACAATGAACTAATTCTTCAATACGTTTAATGTAGTTTTGCGCGTTGACTGGTAATTCTTCAAATGAAGTTACGGAAGAAATATCTTCGCTCCAGCCTGGCATTTCTTCATAAACAGGGACGCAGCGTTCTAAGTCTTCAATATTAGCTGGTAAAGAATGGATTTCTTTGCCGTCTAACTTATACGCTGTACATAATTTTAAGGTATCAATACCCGTTAAAACATCCAGCAGCATTAATGAAATCCCGGTTAATGAAGACATCCGGCGAGACTGATTGACAACGACCGCATCAAACCAGCCGACACGTCTTGGACGTTTTGTTACGGTGCCATATTCATGACCAGCTTCACGGATTTGATCCCCTAATTCGTTATGTAATTCCGTTGGGAAGGCGCCCGCCCCAACACGGGTTGTATAGGCTTTGACGATCCCGACAACATCAGAGAAATATAATGGACCAACGGAAGCGCCAGAGCAAGCGCCGTTCGCCCCTGGGTTAGAAGATGTGACGAATGGATAAGTTCCATAGTCAATATCTAACATAGTCCCCTGAGCGCCTTCAAATAAGACTTTCTTTCCCGCCTGGAAACATTCATCTAAGAAAGCCCCAGTATCTTCGACCATTGGTGCTAACACTTTCGCGTATTCTTTGTATTCTTCAAAGATCGCATCGGCATCAGCCTGTAAGTTTGGATACAGTTTCTTTTTGAAAGCGACAACCTGATGTAATTTCTTATTGAATAATTCTTCATTAATGAATTCACCCATGCGGATCCCGACACGGTCATATTTGTCCACATAAGTTGGACCGATCCCGCGCCCGGTTGTTCCGATCGCTGCATCACCACGTAATTCTTCTTCTAAATGATCGATTTCAATGTGATAAGGAAGAATGATATGCGCACGATCTGAGATATGCATTTTATCTGTTTTGATACCTGCATCATTCAAATATTTGATTTCTTCCAGAAGAGCTTTAGGGTTAATAACCATCCCATTGCCCATAACGACTTCTCCGGTAGTGAAAATACCACTTGGAATCAGTCTTAACGCAAATTTCTTGCCATCATAAACGATGGTATGCCCTGCATTATTCCCTCCTGAATATCTTACGACTAAATCAGCCTGCTGCGCGAGGTAATCGGTGACTTTACCTTTGCCTTCATCGCCCCACTGGCTGCCTACTACGACAACACCTGCCATGTAATTCATCCTTTCTGTCTTTCTTGACATTTCTACGTTACTTATTATACGATACCTCCAGGTATAAGTAAAATTAATTAATGTAATATTAGGTATTAATATTACTTATGGAGGCAGTATGAATACTAAATTAGATCAATACCGCATCTTTAACGAAGCGGCTCAGGCTCTCTCTTTTTCCAAAGCAGCCAAAAATCTCTATATCTCTCAGTCAGCCATCTCCCAGACGATCACCGCCTTAGAGAAAGAACTCGATACCACCCTTTTTGTCCGTCACGCGAAAGGTGTTTCTTTAACCAAAGAAGGCCGACTGCTTTATCAGGAGACAGCCCAGGCTTTATCGCTTATCGAAAAAGCAGAAAATAACCTGATCAACTTAAAGGAACTCAAAGGCGGAGACTTTGTCATCGGGGCTCCCGATACATTATGTGTCCATTGTTTAACGCCTTATTTAGTGAAGTTTCGTGAACGCTATCCCCTTGTTCATGTCCGCGTTGTCAATGGCACATCTTTAGAAACGATCAAACGCCTCAAAAGCGGGCAGTTAGACTTAGCCTTTATCAATCTGCCTTTTGATGATGAGGCCATTATCACCAAGCCCTGTTTAACGGTCCATGACATCTTTGTCTCCGGTCATCCGGATGACCATTTGTATACTTATAAAGAGCTATCCCATAAAAAGCTGATTATGTTAGAGCGCTTATCTAATTCCCGCCGCTATGTTGATCATATCTTTGCGAAAGAAGGCATCCACCTTTCTCCAGAAATGGAATTAGGCGCTCATGAGCTGCTGCTCAACTTTGCGAAAAATGACTTAGGCATCTCGGTGGTGATCAAAGAATTCAGCCAAATAATGTTAGATCATCAGGAGATCTATGAATTACAATTAGAAAAGCCCTTGCCAGAGCGCTCAATTGGTTATGCCTATGCTTCTCGTTTATCATTGTCCCAGGCCGCCAGTAAATTTATTGAACTGCTTAATAACGCAGCTTAAGCTGAGAAAGTTCAATAGGAACGTGATAGCCTAAATAATCGAGATACACTTCCATCCCTTTACGGGCTAAATCGACATGATTTTTTGGAGCAACGGTCATGCCCCGAATAGGCAGCTTCCCTTCACTGATGCGGATTTTAATATAAGGTAAGAGGAAGCCATCCTGTTCGCGAAAACAAATTTGCGATTTATTAGGGTTTTTAAAGACGATGCGGTATTCCTGTTCAGCCGCAAATTCTTTCTGTTTAAAAAACATTGCATAAACCCCCATTAAGGAGCGAAACTTCGTACTTAAGGCTTTAAAGTCTGGCGAACCAGGATGTCTTAACTCTTCATCCATAATCGTTTCAAATGGTTTCCCGACTTTACTAGCGATCACTTCAGTTAGTAAGTGATAAATCAAATCCTTCTGCTTTTTCTCATCATAAATGACATGCCCATGACAATAGATGGAGTTATGCACATTGATCCCGCGGATCAACGATTTGGCATCAAAGGCAATGTTATAACCAGTGCTTTCGCCAAATTCCGCCCATAAGGTAATATCATCAGGGTTAATGGAAAAAGAAATGACAAAAATATCGGTTCGGGCAAAATCTTCCATCGTCGCCACAATCTGCTGGTCTAATAAACAGACATAATCCTGATTCTTGACATCTTTTAACATCTTCTTGGC
>OCTW011574224.1_pt1 | contig 12640 bp, 12 predicted proteins | sample 1539671 | NCBI WGS metagenome assembly OCTW01 (sample SAMN02144230, study PRJEB22623) | gut metagenome | biome: sheep rumen | host: Ovis aries | place: New Zealand | reverse complement strand
ATTCTTCCTCATTATTACTATCATTTGATTATATGTATTATCCCAAATTGCCCGATTTCTAATCAATCAAATCTTTTTTCTAGCATAACATTTATAATTTGCACTCTACTTTAATATATTATTATTTTTATGCCTAGATAAATTATATTCATTTTTTTATTACGATTTCTTACACTATTGTATTTATTAAAGCAATTTGCAGTATCAGAACATTTGTTCTATTTAATTATAGTCCTACTATATTGATAACGCAAGAAATATTTTAAAAAATACAACACATGTAATATATTGTCACCCATATACCTTCTACTTACACGCCTTATTTTACCCCAACCAATAAACAAGCTATATGACCAATCTTCATCCATAAAATCTCTGTTTTGCGCGTTTTTTACTAACGCTTTTCTTTCACTTACTGGATTACCATTTTTTAAGATCAATCACTAATATACCTCCGTACACAGAGTTCTGATTACCTTGTCACTTTTGGGTACAGCCTCTGCATAATTACGTATTTTCTCTGTGTTTAATTGTGACAAGATTTTGCGGTAATTTCCAAGAATCTTTTTATAGTAATTAAAGGGAAGTTTGCTTTTGTATCTTACAAGTTCTACAAGCATACGTTCTCGATCAAATATTAGCAAATCATACCCTTTATACTCCAATCTTGTATTCCCTTGTGCAAGAATATCTCCCGGCATAAATATCTGCTTCACACGTTTATCCGATATAGGTGCGACTTCTCTTTTTGTTGCCATGGTTCATAAATCCGGTACTACATCTGTAAATCCATACAAATAAAAGGCTGTATCCATCGTAATAACCGCTCTAGGGTATTTATATGACAAGATAACCAGTTCAGGAACGTATTCTTTCTCTGAGAAAATACCTTTCTCTATGCGAAAAAGTTTTCCTTCAACGATAAGCCGATTTATATAATAGTCTGACCCATATTCTTTTATACATTCAGCACGTGTTCTTAACATAATAATTCCTCTTTGATAATCATCTGCATTTTGTTATGTTTTGCATAATCTCGCTGAAATTATATTATCATATACTCGCATAGTCAACTCTCTTTTCAATTTGGAAAGAAAACCTAGCGTTTTTTCGCTATCTTCTGTGTGGAATGGGGGGGTGCAAAAGTATTCTCATGCTTATTGATTCAAGCTTAGTATATGTTAGTAATTGATTCAGTGAAGGAAATTTCCGGCAGGGACGCCGGAAATAGGGGGTTCGCTGCCGGGATGGCAGATCGAACCCCGGTTCCTGTCCACATATTGCAGACTATGTTACCTCAATTACTTACATATACTTAGCGAAGAATCACCAAAGTATGAGAATGCTTTTGCACCACCCCATCCCACACTCAGAAGGCTATATTTCATACAAAAAATCCCTCGCAAAACCATGAGGGGATAATTTGTCTTATTATCTTTTTGAGAAAGAAAAATAATGTTTTTAGAATCGTGGTACACGACTGGTGGTAGCTTTGCAGACTTACAATAAGCAAATGAAACATCCATTAATTTTGTCGTCAATTACATTCCTGAGGTTTTATATTCTTCACCAGTATTATTCTTATAAGTTTCTTCAATCTGCCAAACGACTAATTCTAATGCTCTACGTTTTATTAGGTCGTTCTCTTCCTTTGCGTGTATACCATCATGAATCATTTTCATAGTATTCCAATCAGCTTCAAAACTAGCTCGCTTTAAATCATTCGGATACACGGACCACATCCAACTGCGAAAATCATGTATATCTGCCGAGGAGCTTCTCGTTATAGCATTAATCCAATCTGTTGGTTCAGCCAATGAAAAAATGACCTGATCCTCTATATAACGTTTGTTCCCTGATTTGACATAGGTGTTCAAGCCATCAACCCATGTATCAAGTAACAATATATCACGTAAACTAGCGCGTTTATATTTTGCATTATGAAGCTTAATCTCTTCATTTATCTTTGTTGCAAAAGAAACGGCTTTCTTGTATATATTTTCTTCGTTAAAATAAAACTTATCAATGGTTATCTCACCCGTATAATTACAATCCTTTAGGTTCTTAATCATAGCAGAAAGAACACGTTGAGAAAATGATTCTTTAAAACCTATTTCTTCTAAACTTGACATAAGGCTTAGAATCTTGACATATATAGACATGGGATATCCATCCCTTTCCAGTTTCGCGATCATTTCTTCCAAATAATCCTCGCATACGTTCTGAGTTAAATAATAGTAATTATTATACAGTTTACTGTAGGGATCGTCCGTATCAATGTGAGCCATATAAAAATCTTTTATTCCGCTTATTTCATTGATAAAACTTTCAGAATCATACTCCCCACTCTCAACATATGCTTTTATCGACAGAGCTAATGGCTTACTGCTTGAGGATGACAAAAAAACAACATCATCTTTCGGCGCAATATAGTTGCTTTTATATTTCGCAGCAAAATCAAAGCATTCCTTCACAACATAATCCTCTATCTTTTCCTTATACTCTGGATCAATTGATAGAGTATTTAGCTTTACTATCAAAAAGTTGACTTTTGACAAGAAAAATTGAATTGTACGCAGATTATGATGCGATAAATTATCCATCCTATGACTTATAAATGCAGTATTTCGTCTTATTATATTCCTAACATCTTCCTTGTAACCTGTTTTGTCAATCAGTGTGTCAATAATATGCATGTAGTCTGCATCGTACCTCAGCGTAACCCCTATTAACTTCTCTCTAATCTTTTTATAATCTTCATTCGATTCTGCCATAGGAAAAAGCTCGTTTCGACGGTATTCCAATTCACTTAAAGTTAGTTTTTTATTTGAATTCTGATGCCTTTGACCTAACCAATACTTAAACTGATTTTTTTCTTCATATGCCGGCCAAAGAACCCCATCATTAAGCGCCACCATGTATTGCTGTTCAATTCTATCTGGAACAATTTCTGTTGATATTTCTTTTTCGTTTGCAACTATAATTACTTTGGCTCCATCATGTTCCACCATGCCATTTATGAAACCAAAAATTTCGTTTAGATTGCAATTACACCTTTCAAGATCATCGAAAATAAAAACATATGATCTTGTTCTAATCCAATCTAATGCAACATCAAACAAGGACTCTTCTGGAAAAACCCTTTTTGCAAGTCCACCCAAAATTTTCTTTGTGCTTGAAGCAGCCGAATCAAGCACCATATTAGTATATATACCATCTTCGTTTTCTTCCTTTTCTCCACCATGTTTTTCCTTGCCTTTTTTTGCTTTGTTTATCTTACTGGCAAATTCCCACACTAAGTTTTTTTGCACATCCTCTATAGATTGGCAGCCGTAAAGTGATACATACATAACTTTCCGCTGGTTTTCTCCCACTCTCGCTTGTTCGATCGCTGTCTTCAATTCATTTTTTACAAAATATGTTTTCCCGCTGCCCCATTCACCGTCAATTAAAACAGCATAATTGTATACATTATCTTGAAGATATCGTTCTATCTCCTTTACTATGTCTGTACCCTTCATATATAAAATCACCTCGCACAATACTAAAACTATATATATTTCAACAAAAAATCTGTAATTCCTATAATAGAAAAACCGTTCTCATCCAGGGTCTCGCCAATCGGTCTATTTACAACGAGTATCTTTTGTATCTGATCATTCAACTTAAAATAAGGGCGTATTTCTCTTTCTCGTGTATCTGCGTTAGAAATATCGGCAGTAACCTGGATATAAAGAGATCTCAGACCTTTAGTCGCGTAGAAATCAACCTCATTATTCTTACGAACTGATTTCCCATTTTTATCTTTTTCTACAGTATCAAACGCCCCAACATTAACAGAATATCCATTATAACAAAGTTCGTTATAGACAATGTTTTCAAGCATTTGTCCTTCATCAGGAAAGGCAAAATTTAAACGAGCATTCCGCAATCCAGTGTCAATAAAATAATACTTTCTTAGTGCGCCAATTTCTTTTCGCCCCTTTAAATCATAACGTTTAGCCTCACGCAAAAGGAAAGCATCTTTAAAGTAACCAATATAGTTTTCTACTGTCTGCTTGTCAATATTTTCATGTCTGACACTTTCAAACGTATTGGCTATTCTTTCAGAATTAAGTAGTGAACCTGTTGAAGAACTAATAATATTACATAATTCATCTAACGCTTCTCCCCTTTTCAACTGATTCCTTTCTACAATATCAGCAAAATATGTTGTAGTGAATAATCTCTTTAGATAGTCTTTTCGCTCTTCGTCACTTTTTAGTACAGCCAATGGCATTCCTCCGTATTGCATATATGAATATAATGCTTCTATTGCAGAACCTCCGACATACCCATAGTATTCTTCAAATGAGAGCGGAGAAAGATTTATGTTTGTTGCCTTATCTCTAAATTCAGTAATTATATCTGAAGACAGCATTTTAGAATTTGATCCCGTCACATATAAATCTATATTCTTTTCTCTTGATAGCCCAAGTACAACATCAACGAATGATATTACTTCGGTATCATTAGCATCCGCTAAAACATGTTTACCACCAGTGAAATTAGGATTTATTATAGAATATACCTTCTGTATTTCATCTATAAAAATATAGTAATTATCTTTTTCTTTGCATTTTTCCCTTATATAAACTCCTAGTTCTAAAGGGTCACGATACTTACTATTTTTATCATCATCCAATTCCAAGATAATTATCCTGCTCTCCGGAATATTCTCCGATAGCAAGTATTCTCTATAGATTTCTTTAAGAAGAAAGGATTTTCCACATCTTCTCACACCTGTTATCACCTTCGGAAATCCGTTATTTTTAGCATTAATCAACTGTTTTAGATATCTATCTCGTTTTATCATATAATCTCCTAAATTGTAGAATTCTACAGTTTTGTCAATTACATTTTATCACATTATGTTTTTATAATCTACAAAATTGTAGAATTCTACAGTTTTGTAGATTATGGCACTGCCTTCTGTGTGGAATGGGGTGGTGCAAAAGTATTCTCATACTTATTGATTCAAGCTTAGTATATGTTAGTAATTGATTCGGTGAAGGAAATTTCCGGCAGGGATGCCGGAAATAGGGGTTCGCTGCCGGGATGGCAGATCGAACCCCGGTTCCTGTCCACATATTGCAGGCTATGTCACCTCAATTACTTACATATACTTAGCGATGAAGCACCAAAGTATGAGAATGCTTTTGCACCACCCCATCCCACACTCAAAAGGCAGTATCTTATACAAAAAATCCCTCGCAATACTGCGAGGGATTGATTTGTCCTATTAACGTTTTGAGAACTGTGGTGCACGACGTGCGCTCTTCAAACCGTACTTCTTTCTTTCCTTCATACGAGGATCTCTTGTTAAGTATCCGGCTGACTTAAGTGTTGGTCTGTAATCAGCATCAACCTCAAGTAAAGCTCTTGCAATACCATGTCTGATTGCACCGGCCTGTCCTGTGTATCCACCACCCTTTACGTTAACAAGCACATCATACTTATCAACTGTATCAGTAGCAACGAGTGGCTGTCTTACAACAACCTTAAGTGTCTCAAGACCAAGATATTCATCAATATCTCTTTTATTTATTGTAATCTTACCTGTTCCAGGTACAAGATATACTCTAGCAACAGATGATTTTCTTCTTCCAGTACCATAGTACTTATTGTCATTCTTCTTAGCCAATTTATCTTACCTCCTAATTAAAATGTTAAACTCTCTGGTTTCTGTGCCTGATGTTCATGATCAGGACCTGCATATACGAATAACTTCTTGTACATTGCTCTTCCAAGAGGTCCCTTAGGAAGCATTCCCTTTACTGCATGCTCAATAACTCTTTCAGGATGTTTCTCAAGCATTGTCTTAAGGTTAGTCTCTTTCATACCACCAACATATTCTGAGTGATGATAATAGATTTTCTGGTCAAGCTTCTTACCAGTAACCTTAATCTTCTCTGCATTTACAACGATTACATAATCGCCACAATCTGCATGAGGTGTATATATAGGCTTTTTCTTACCTCTTAATACGTTAGCAATCTCTGTTGACAGACGACCAAGTGTCTGACCTTCAGCATCTACTACATACCATTTTCTCTCAACTTGAGATTGATTAGGCATATAAGTCTTCATCATTATTTCCTCCTTAATAGTAAAACAAGGTTAGCATTCCATTTATCAAATGTCCAAAAATAAATTTCCTGCTATTTATTTGTAAAAAGAGCACTTCGGGGCTAGTGAAATGCCACTTCTTCACAATGTCAGCTTGAATATTTTACAACAGAATATACTTGTATGTCAACTGTTATTTGCTCATATTAGTCAAATACTCCTATCTTTCCAATTACGCGTTTAGCTTCTTAACCAATGCTATCTCCTTAGCATACCCTGCATCATCATTAGGCGTCTCTAAGATAAAGGGCTTATCCTGAAGAAGTGGATGATTGATAACTTTTGTTAATGTATCAATTCCTATATGTCCTTCTCCCAGCTTGGCATGGCGGTCTTTATGGGCTCCCCTATCATTCATACTGTCGTTAAGATGAATCGCCTTAAGCCTTTCAAGTCCTATTATCTTATCGAATTCTTCCAAGACTCCGTCTAAATTATTCTCAAGGTCATATCCTGCATCCCAGGTATGACATGTATCGAAACATACACCCAGCTTATCTCTTAGTTCTACTTTGTCAATTATATATCGAAGCTCTTCAAAGCTTCTTCCTATCTCACTGCCTTTACCAGCCATAGTTTCAAGAAGAACCGTTGTTGTCTTAGCCTCCGGTAGAGCCGCATTAAGAGCTTCTATAATAAATGCGCTTCCTTTCTCAACCCCCTGTCCTACATGAGAGCCGGGATGGAAATTGTAATACTGATTAGGAGTATATTCCATTCTCTTAAGGTCATCTATAAACATATCAAGGGCGAACTTCCTGATATTCTCCTTATCAGAACACAGATTCATAGTATATGGAGCGTGGGCAACCAGTGTGCCGAAATTATTATCTTCCATATATTGCATTAGTGATTCAGCATCTTTTTCATCTATATCTTTAGCCTTACCGCCTCTGGGATTTCTAGTAAAGAAGGCAAATGTGTTGCCACCCAGCTTAGTTGCCATCTTCCCCATCGCCATATATCCCTTAGATGCCGATAAGTGACTTCCTATATATATCATAATCTTCCTCCTATTTTTGTTTTATTGACGTATCTGACTTAAAGCACCTACGCACTCATGAAAAACCGCAGAAGCCGTAACCATGCTTAGAATACAACCTTAAACTCTATACTGTGCGTATCATAAGACCTTGCACTAATCTTCGCCTTATGGCTTTCTGCTATAGCTTGCGCAACGGAAAGTCCTATTCCAAACCCACCAGTCTTAGAATTTCTTGACTCATCCATTCTGACAAATCTTTCAAAAAGTTCATCGTGTCGACCTTCTTCAATTTCATCAACGGAATTACTTATGGTCAGCACTTTACCTTTGCTGTTTTTCTTAAATGTTACATCAACATTTCCACCATCATCAGAATACTTAAATGCGTTATCTATAAGAAGAGAGATCATTTCTATAAGATTATCTGAGTCTCCCTTGAGACTAATACCCTTCTCAACATCTATACTATATGTCTTATTCATTTTGATTGCTATTGGCTCGTAAGACTCTGCCACTTCTTCAAACAATTCCGATGCGTTTAAGTCCACAAATTCTCCTGTTCTTGTGCCTTCATCCATTCTCGAAAGCATAACCATTTTCTCTGTAAGATTTGTCAACCTATCAGCCTGCTTTACAATACTCTGTGTCCATTCAGACTCTCCATTTTCCATCTCGATAATTTCTACATTAGCTTTAATAATTGCTACAGGCGTTTTGAGTTCATGGCTTGCATCTGTTATAAAACGTTTCTGCTTATCGTAGCTTTCAAATACAGGCTTTAAGAAAATCCGTGATAGAATAGCTGATAATATAAATACAAGTATTTCACCAGCAACAGTAACAATTATACTTATAATTAGAAATGTTCTAAAGGAAGATATATCTCTCTTACAATCTAAGAACACATACATCTTATTACCATCTACATCAATCTGACGATACATGTAGTCATCGTATATTCCCTTTACACTTCCTTTATCATACAGTTCTTTGGCATAGCTAATTGCACTATCCTTTGATATTGCTGCTACATTCAATAGATTACTAGATATATAATCGCCACTATCTGAAAGCGTAACGTTAAAATATCTCGTTTCAAAAGGAGTCTCTTCATTAATGGCATTATTGCTGAAATTATAAAATGCTCCTTTCTTATCCCTCTTTTGTCCCATGAATCCACTCTGATAATTCGGCACCTGTTCGATTTGTATGTTTTGCTTTTCACCTGACACATTGGTAGCATTCTCTGGCGTATTAATCTCATTGGTACCCGGCATATTACTTTCCTGATCTAATTTAGGAAACTCGCCATTATTAGATGCCAATATATCCATCTTCTCATTTGCATTACTATATACATTACTATAATTAACCAGATTAATGATACCCATTATAATAAGAAAAACAGCAGTAACAGATATCATTATAATTGCAATAAACTTTCGTCTTAATGTCTTAACCATAATCTATTCCTATCTATATTAATCACTTCTCATCTTCCATAAGAGAGTAACCTATCCCTCTGTGAGCTTTAATCGTTATATCTGCTTCAAGAGATTTTAGTTTCTTACGAAGATTAGATATGTATACCCATACAACATTTAATTCTGCATCAGAATCATATCCCCAGATTTTATCCATGAATTGATCTACAGATATAATCTGTCCTGGATTAGTTATTAACATTTCTAACATCTGAAAATCTTTATTGCCAAGCTTGGCGCTTCCCTTCGGCGTAGTTAATTGGTATGTCAATCTATCAAGGGACACATTACCATATTCAAGAAGCGAGTCTACCACCTCTTCTCTTCTTCGCGTAAGAGCTCTTACTCTTGCCAGTAATTCTTTCATTGCGAAAGGTTTCGTAAGATAATCATCTGCCCCTGAATCTAATCCTTCTACTCTATCATCAATCTCTGATTTGGCAGTAAGAAGAAGAACCGGTGTCTTAACTCCATTTGCCCTTGCTTCTTTCAACGCCTCTATTCCACTCATTCCCGGCATCATAATGTCAAGTATTGCACCATCATATATATCTGACTCAAGATAATCTAGTGCATCATTACCATTATATACGGCGTCTACCGAATAATTATTTGATTTAAGTATCTTAACTAATGCATTGGACATATCTTCTTCATCTTCAGCTAATAATAATCTCATAGTTATTCACCCTAATAAGAATGTCTTCCATATGATATAACACTCTTATCCTTTCCTTTATTATTACACCCTTTATACCTTACCCTCTGAAAGAAATAATAACACATTAATAAAAAAAATTTAAAAATTTTTATAAAACTTGTTTTTTTTAGTTTCGTTTAAGTTTCGAATTATATACTACAAGCAACAAAAGAAAAGGAGACAGAAAATGAAAGATCAAATGACATTCAAAAGATATGAATTAAAGTACATGTTAACAAAAGAACAATACTTAATTATAAAAAACGAATTAAAGAATCACATGATTGAAGACAAGCATGGTCATAGCACAATACAAAGTCTTTACTTTGACACTCCGGATTTTCTTCTGATAAGAAGATCAATCGACAAACCAATGTACAAAGAGAAGTTAAGACTTAGAAGCTACGGACTTGCAGATAATGACACAAAGGTATTTCTAGAACTTAAGAAGAAATACGACTCAGTAGTCTATAAGAGAAGAATAAGCACTACAGAAAATGAAGCACTTAACTTTTTTAAACAAGATGCTACAAACAAAATAATGGATACGATTGTTAATTCTCAGATTAAGCAGGAAATACAATATGCAAGAGATTTATATAGCTCATTAGCTCCAAGAGTTCTACTTTCCTACGAAAGGGATGCTTACTATGGAATAGATGATTCTTCATTTAGAGTCACATTCGATTCTAACATCCTGTGGAGAGATACAGACGTCAATCTCCATAGCGGAATATATGGCAATTCTATACTCCCAGAGGGGTATGTTCTTATGGAGCTTAAGACAGCAGGCGGTCTTCCACTTTGGATGACATCACTTCTATCTAGTAACCAGATTTATAAAACATCATTTTCCAAATATGGAACTGCTTACAAGACAATTCTTGCAAGAGATGGCAAAATCAGAGAATTTGCATATAGATATAATTCAAGCGCGAAAGGGGTATTAGGATATGTTTAACAGTTTATTTACAAGTGTTCTAACAGAAAGCACAGAAACTATTTCAATTTCAAATTTCATTGCATGTATCGGAGTTTCTCTACTTATTGGAATATTCTTCGCATTCATGTATGCATTCAGGACAAAGTATACTAAGAGCTTTGTTATTACTCTAGCAATGCTTCCAGCAATTGTCTGTACAGTCATTATGATGGTCAACGGCAATATCGGAGCAGGCGTTGCCGTAGCAGGAGCATTCAGCCTAGTACGATTTAGATCAGTTCCAGGAAGTGCAAGAGATATTGGCTCAATATTTATGGCAATGGGTGCCGGACTAATCACAGGAATGGGCTACCTTGGATATGCTATTTTATTCTCTCTAATAATGGGAATTGTACTTATGCTACTTACAACTGTACCATTCAGTGGCAATAAAAAACGAGACGCAATTGAGAAGACACTTAAAATCACAATACCAGAGGATTTAGATTACTATAACGTTTTTGATGACATATTTGACCAATATACAACAGAACACGCACTGGTAAGTTCTAAGACAACTAACATGGGTTCTATGTTCAAGTTAATATATAATATTTCACTCAAAGACCCATCTAAAGAAAAAGAATTCGTAGATAATCTTCGTTGCAAGAATGGCAACCTGGAAATCGCACTCACAAGACAGGAGGTAAATAACAATGCATTATAAAAAAATAAAAAAAGTCCTTGCTGTACTCGCCATCGGATCGATGCTTACTTTTACAGCAGCAGGATGTTCATTAAGTAATAATAGTAATAGCACAACTACAAGTAGTGAAACTGTCGAAGCCGTAGACATTAATAATCTATTCTCAGACAGAGACCTAGATTCAAGCTACGATGCTTCATCACCTAAGATTACACTATCAGATAGCAGCATAACAAGTGATAGCGACAATGCTAAAGTAAGCGGCAACACTGTAACAATAAGTGCAGGCGGAACGTATATTATTACCGGTTCTGCTTCCGATGCACAGATAATTATTGACGCAGGAACAGACAAAGTACAACTCGTACTAGATAATGCTTCACTTACATCTTCTAGCGCAGCTGCAATCTATGTAAAACAAGCAGACAAAGTATTCGTCACTTTGGCAGATGGAACAACAAATACAATTTCTATAAGTTCAGACAGCGTAGAAATGGATGATAGCACTGTTGACGGAGCTATATACTCCAAAGATGATCTTACATTTAACGGAAATGGAACTCTTAATGTAACAAGTACTAAGACAAATGGTATCGTTGGAAAAGACGACCTAAAACTTGTTAGCGGTACAATTAATGTAACCTCCGGCAATCATGCAATACAAGGCAAAGATACCATTAGTGTAAAAGAGGCTGTTATAACAGCAAACGCCGGCAAAGATGGACTTCACTCAGATGGCACAGTAAGTGTAGTAGGTGGTAATATCAATATTACAAACTCAGTTGAAGGCATCGAAGGACAGGTTATTAATATGGCAGGGGGCACTACTAACGTAGTATCTTCAGATGATGCTCTTAATGCAGCAACAGCTGATTCAAATACAGGTAATAATCCTGAAGCCTCAGACAGTAACGCCGTACTTAACATATCAGGCGGTAAACTTACAGTTAATTCTAATGGAGATGGATTAGACTCTAATGGAGCAATCAACATTTCAGGTGGCGAGACATACGTATCTGGACCAACCAATGATGGTAACACTGCTATAGATTTTGGCTCAGAATGTGTAATAACCGGCGGCACACTTGTAGCTGCAGGATCTTCAGGAATGATTGAAGCAATGTCAGATAAGTCAACACAGGCCGTTATGACCGTAAATGCTACATCAAATACTGGAACAATTACCGTAACCGATAGTTCCGGCAACAAAATCACTGAATATACACCAGAGAAACAATACTCCTGTGTAACAATTAGTGCACCAAATCTTACAGTTGGTCAGACTTATAAAGTAGCTTGTGGTTCAACATCGCAGGACATCACATTAAGTAGCACCGTTACAAGCAACGTACAAGCTACTATGGGTGGCGGCATGAGAGGCGGCCAGATGGGCAACATGCAAGGTTCTAATAAAGGAGGTAATATGCAAGGTGGCAACATGCAGCCACCTTCTGGTCAAACTGACATGATGCAACCACCTTCCGATCAAAATGGTCAAATGCAAAATGGCCAGATGCAACCACCTTCTGATCAAAATGGTCAGATGCAAAACAAAATGAATCGCGCTAATATGCAAAATAAAAAGACAAATTAACCACGATTCATACATTTAACACTTTTAATTAAGGAATAACACAGTTTATAAATCTGTGATATCCCATATAGTACTGCAGAA
>OCTW011608643.1_pt1 | contig 12641 bp, 6 predicted proteins | sample 1539671 | NCBI WGS metagenome assembly OCTW01 (sample SAMN02144230, study PRJEB22623) | gut metagenome | biome: sheep rumen | host: Ovis aries | place: New Zealand | reverse complement strand
AATACATCGCGTACTCTTATCAGATAGAGTTTCGTCTCTGGAATCTCAAACTTCTCCAGTTTCTCCAATTCCTTCTTGTTGAAGAAGATTACTTTCTTGGGTGCACTCTTCAGGGCAGGCCTGTAAGCCTCGAACATATTATTATAGTGATACTTCTTGCGGTACGCCCATCTGATGACCACTTTCAACATTACAATGTCTTTACGAATAGTACTATTGACGTATTTCTTCTCATCACGCAGATAATCAACGAAACGTTGCATCCCGTCCTCATCGAAATAGGTAAAAGTCACGTCAAAGTTCGGCATACCGTTCTTTCGCTTCCAGTCGCGGAATGATTTTATGTTGAAACGTATTGTCTCATATTTCTTACGTGTCATCTCCGACCAGTCATTTAGTTTACTGGCATATGCCTCATACTCATGATATACATCCCAGAACGATAATTTTGTGATTTTTTTAACTGTAGCTATATTTTCTGAATTTTTGTTAATGATGGCGCTTTGTCCGCTTTCTGTGGGTTTTGATTTCATTTTGTCCTGGTTGTCATCTTTCCTAGGACGGCCTCTTTTGGGCTTTGAATTATGGTTGTCAACCTTGATTTCTCCGCATCTGACTCTTTGAAATGCTTCTTTGAATTCATCTTGACTTGGAGCGTGTTCTTTCTCTACGAAGAGGGTTGCTGTGTCCTTAACTGCATATGCAAGTTTTTCAAGTCCGTTGTTGATAACTTCTGAAGACGTACCGTCACTACCGTTTCCAATAGCTCTCTCTGCTGCCTGATCCCAGTATCTGGTGTCGATATGGTATCCTGTAGAAAACTCCATGCGCATGGAGTTGTAGCTAACTCTCATTGTAATCAATACGTTTTCTGTGGTGAAAGCATACTCGTTGTTAACGACGTTCTTAGAGCGTCTTGCTCTGAGCCTGAATCTAATGTCCAAATTTGTTTCCATCTTACTTCTGTTGTTAAATAATTACTATTATAAATAATGTATAGAAGGAAGGTCTTCTCGAACCTTGATGAGTAAAATGGTCTATTTGAAGCGTAAAATAAAAGATATTTCCAAAGTAGTATCTTTTTTGTGGCTTTTTTTGCTTCTTTTGAGCAGCCAGACGTCTGTTGACAATAGCAGGGAAATTCTTGTCTCCGTCCCCAAAGTTTTGCGTCCCCAACCTATAAAATGGCTGCGTCCCCGTCCCCAGAAAACAGCGTCCCCAAAATGGCTAAATCTGCGTCCCCAAGACTGATTCATCAAGTATAGGCGATATTCGGATAAGAACCCCTTTCCCCTTGGTTGGCTGCTTTTCGAGCAACTTATGGCTAAAAGCCAAATATTGAAATCCTGTCTTCATGAGGTAGGATAGAACCTGCCAAATTTGTGAGAACAAAGAAGATGCGTCCCCCGGATTCATTGCAAAGGTATAGACTATTTTTGTATTTTCCAAATCCTAAAAAAGTGAAAAAATCAGTTGGATTTGGATATAATCTGACATATTTGGCGTATTTTTGCTTCAGAAACGAAAAAGATTAGCGTAGATTGTACGAGGTTACATGGTTTTACACAAAATCGTCTTATTGCTGTCACCTCGACAAAACATTAAAAAGTTTCTCCGCTGGCTATTCTTAGTCAGCGGTTTTTTATTGATAATCAGCATGCAAATCAAGCTCACATATCGTTTCACCAGCAGGTTGTCCATGCGCATAGCCAAAAACGGCGATGTGCATGTATCGGCACCCATCGGCTTGCCCAAGAAAACCGTCGAGAAGTTTGTTAACGAGCATCTCGATTGGATTACCCAGGCCCGTGAGCGTACCCTTGCCAGGCAACAGCAGCGTGCCGCCTTTTACGGTCAGCTGCCGCTTAAAGCCCGCAAGGATAGGGCCGAGGCCGTTGCCCGTCTAAAAGCCATTGTGGAGCCTATGGTTGAGCGATATGCAAAGCAGATGGGCGTTACCCCATCTGCCATCACTTATAAGGCCATGATTTCGCGTTGGGGCATGTGCAACATCAAAACCCACGCCATCTGTTTCTCTATCTACACCCTGCTGCTCCCTGAGTGGTGTATCGAGCATGTTGTGGCCCACGAGCTCTGTCATCTGTTAGAACCTACCCACAACGCCCGTTTCCACGCCCTCATGGATCAGTATTTCCCCCAGTGGCGTGCAGCCCGTAAACTTAGTGCAAAGATTGTACAAACTGTTTAGGTGTCATTTGCATCTTGCGTTTAAATAAAGTGCGAAAATTCTTCAAATCATTGATTCCCACGGCTTCGGCTACACTCTCAACATTTGTTTCACCCTGACGGAATAGCCGAACAGCTTTGTAGATACGGTAGTCGTTAACAAACTCAATCAGCGACATACCTGTCATCTGGCGTAACTTTTTGTAAAGAGGCGAGTGGCTCATGCCTACCTGCTCTGCAAGAAAAGCAATACTGAATTCCGGGTTCTTGAGGTTATCGTCTATCACCTCGCGTACACGCAACAAGAATTTCTGTTCTTCCTTAGAATATGCTTTGTGTTCGGCAACCGGTTCGGTAATTGGGGCTGTTTTTGATAGCAGCTGGTCGATTCTTTTTCTGAGTAACTTAAGCGAAACAGGTTTGGTAAGATATACATCCGCACCTCTATCAAAAGCCGTCATCATATCATCTTCGCTTGCTTTTGCCGTAAATACAATAGTTTTGATATACTGCATTTTTTTATCACGTTTCATACGTGTTAGCATCTCCAATCCAGTCATCCTCGGCATCATAAGGTCTAAAATGATGATATCAGGTAGGAGATCCGATGCTTTCTGCAAGCCCTCCTCGCCATTAAATGCCTTTTCGATTTTGAAATCACTCTCGAGATAACGCTCCAGAACCTCTACAGTTTCCTGTTCATCGTCCACAATCAATACACTATGCATTGCGGCAGGATTTCCTTTATGAACAGGCTCTTCTACTAATATGGCTTGCGTTTTCGTCTGATCAGCTCCAAGTTGTTTCGGGATAAAGAATTGAAATACGGAGCCCTTACCCATTTCACTCTCTACGCTGATTTTCCCGTGGTGTAACTCCACAAGGTTCTTTACATACGAGAGCCCAAGTCCATCACCATCGCCCTGCTTTCGTCCTCGTTCTGATCTGAAGAAACTTTCGAAAATAGTATCACGTACACGCTCATCGATACCAATACCGTTATCTTTTACGCTGAACAGCACCCGGTCGGGCTTATCCTCAATCGAAAGCGATACATGGCCTCCGCGATTGGTATATTTAAAGGCGTTAGATAGCAGGTTTGAGATGATCAATTCAAACTTCAATACATCATAGTCAAGCATCAGCTCATTGACTGAAGAGAAGAAATCATACTTGATATTTTTCTGCTTGAACATTTCGGTATAGGAGTCGGTCTTTTCTTTGCAGAATCCCACTACATCGGTGCGGCTCAACTGTAAATCAAGATTTTCGGCTCCCAACTTTCTGAAATCTATAACCCTGCTAATGAGCTGATTCAGTCTGAGTGCATTTCGCCGTACTGCATCCAAATACGTATAGGGCACTTTTACTGTGTCCTGAGCATTCTCCAGTATCTCTTCTAATTGGGCAGCAATCAGAAATACGGGGGTACGTAATTCGTGAGTGATACTGGTGTAGAAATTCATTTTGGCTTCGTCGAGATTACGCTGCGACTTGGTCTCAATGGCAGCCATTTCCATCTGGTGCTTGATGCGCAAAGATCGCAGATAGGCCCAGATAAGAAATGCTATAACAGCCACAATCAGTGATGTCCATAATAGTTTTGCCCACCATGTAGCATACCAAGGTGGGCTCACCTTGATACTCAGTACACTGGGCTCGCCCCATGTGCCATCAGCATTAGTTGTACGAACCAGTAGTTTGTAACTACCCGGTGGCACATTTGTATACGACACCTCTCGTCGATGTCCCAGCTCCTTCCAATCTTCCTCCAGTCCTTGCAATCGGCACTGGAAATGGATACGCTCTGGCGACACTAGTTCGGGCACCGAAAAACAGATGGTGAAAAAGTTCTGGTTGTGTGCCAGTTGTATCTCACTTGTTTCCAAACGATAGAGGTCGGCAGTCATCTCCTCGCCATTGGTAAGCATAAACTGTGTAAAGCTGACATGATGAACCATCTGTGAAGTACGGATGCTGGCAGGATTGAAATAAATTAAGCCGTTAGTTGTACCGAAATACATATTGCGCCCATCCGAGGCGCAGCTATGAGGTGCAAAGTCGGCTGTTTTATCATCAATATTCAGTTGTACAAAAGTGTTTGTCGACGCTACATATTGAAAGAGTCCGTTTGAGGTTCCTATCAGCATGTTACCTGTTTCGTCTTCCTGTAGCGAGCGTATGCCATCGCAAGTTAATCCGTTATTAGGACCATATTGATACACTTTTTTCTTTTTTTCGTCAAATCTGTAAAAGCCTCCTAATCCATAACCGAGCCATAACTGTCCCTTTCTGTCAACATAAACCAATGATAATTCGCCTTTTGGGAAATTAGGCGTATGCACTTTCTCAGAATATACAGCTATTACCTGGCGGGTTCTACGGTTAATCTTGCATAGTCCCTGATATCGGGTAGCTACCCACATATATTCGCCTTGAAGGGCAAATCCCATGCAATGGTTTACAGATTCTATATGTGAAATCTGTCCTGTTTGCTTATTGAAGACAAACAGATCGGGACCGCCTACCCATATATTTCCCAACGAATCGTTGCAGATCGTCCATACATTATTTGCATCAGGCTCAACCATTGGCATTCGCCACGTTTTAAAGTCATGGGTTTGTTTAGAGTATCTCACCAAACCTTTGGTATAAACAGCCATCCAGATGAAATTGCCGTCATTAAGCATTGATATCACATTATTGCCAGGCAACTTGCTGTTTTCCGATGTGAATGTCGTACGTTCGAAGGTATCTGTATGGTATATCTCAAGTCCGCCACCATCTAATCCTAAATAAAGCTGTTTGCCATCAGGGACTACCGACGCGATAATATCGTACGATAGATGATGGTTATTGCGATTCAGAATATTAAACCACCTGAACTGTTTTGAATATAGGTTCAGTCCCATGCGATAGGTGCCAACCCAGAGGTTGTCCTGATTATCAACATAGAGTGAATAGATGGCGTCGCCACTGATATTACTATTATATGGCGTATAATTAGTTAGTTTTTCACCGTTGTCAAACACTAATCCGCTACCGTCGATACCAAAAACCGTATTGGAACCATAGTCGCAAGTAGCCATCAGGCCTGGTGGCACGTAGGCTTGGCTCTCACGGAGATGATTGTTCTCAACACGGAAAGCATGACTCTCGTAACCAATACCATAGCCGACAAAAAACACACTTTTGTTGCGACTATAGTAGATGTTTACTAACGACGTGATACGTGCCTCGAATGGCAAATGGTCAATAATGCGAGCCGTTTCTTCATCTATCAGATATACCCCTTTGGGACCAGCTGCCACAATCATATTGTCGCGATATGCTGCAATCGCATCATAACGCTGCCCATTCTGCCTGATTGTTTCAAATAGATATCCTTGTTTATGGCGATATACATTTCCGCCATTATCAACCACAAACAGATGATGTTCAGTTTTCAGGAACTTATTAAAACGTGGAATATCTATCCCTGATGTGAGCTTGCCTTGACGGGAAGAATGGTGAAAGATGCCATCGCGTAACGAATAGAAATCAATACCTAAATCTGTTGCTATCCATAGTCCGGAATCTACAGGCAGCACGTCTCTCACAATATTGCAATTAATGGTGCTTTTGTCGTGCGGACTATTCTGGTAGGTTGTAAAAGAGGTACCATCAAATCTGCACAATCCATTGGCTGTACCCAACCACAAGAAACCATTGATATCTTGGCGGCAGCAATACACTGTATTATCAGCCAGACCTTGTGTTGAGTTGAAGGAATGGAATAACTTCTGTGCTGACACCGATGTAGATGTCAGCACCAAAGCCGTAAGCAGAAAAGTCTTGATGATGTATTCTGATAATGCCTTCATTTCACCATTTTATTGGTGCAAATATACATATTTTCCTTTAATTACCGAAGCATCTCATCAAAAAAGCGCTCAATAGCAGTCTTGTTTACAAAATGACAAGTCTGACCAAATAATGTTTTCGAGTCCATCAGTGACTGCAAACCTGAATAGCCGTTGGCATCAACATCCAAAACTTGTTTTTGATAGATGCTACTGGCAGAGCACGACTTACTGTCAGCTCCATAAGCCTCGCATTTACCCAAGTACCAGTTATGCTCAAAGATGTTGGCAGTACTCTTTGTGATATCTATCTTACTCAACTCTGCCGAGTAGAATATATTCTCTCTAAAGGTGGTGCCATCGGGATATCCGTCCCACGAGTTACTGCAAATCATCGTATGATCAATATCGGGTGACTCTTTGACATTCTGGTGGATGATATTACGTTCTACAAGTGTATTCTCCAACTTACCGCAGAGATGCAAAGCAGGCGAAAACATGCCGTCGCGTGTTTCTTTAGGGCGAATGCCGTCGCCAATACTGATATTGTAACGTACAATACTGCCCTGATTACCAATACTATAGTTACGTTCATTGCCCGAGTCGCATATCAACATCATACCGCCATAATTGTCATGGCTATAGTTATACTGCATGAGCGTGTTGCGACAATTGTAATCGCAATCAAACCCCTGAGCATCCCATGGAGCCTTGTGCCCGCTTACCTCGTTATACTGGATGATGGTGTTGTCACAGCTCCAAGGCCAGAAGCCTGCGGCAGCCTGGTCGGCGGGTAGAATGTCGGGACAATCGCGCATCACATTATATTCTATCAGGCAACCATCACATCCTATTGGCACAATACCATCACCAGGCACACCTTCTATCAGATTGCTCCTAACCACAACATGAGTACTGGGCAACCAATCCTGACGTTCCCAATAACCGCTCCATATCATGCCGTTACGGCCACAATCCTTGATGTGACAGCCCTCTATCAACAAACCATCAAAACGCGAAGCGATCGTCTTGCCGCCATTTTCAATGAATATAGCGGAACCACCGCCAGCGTCTTTCGATAGCGATCCGTTAACGTCGTGTATGTACAGATCTGTGATACGGATATCGTGTGAAACACCATAGTTAGTACACTCAACCTTCACGCCTGTTCTACCAGCCATACGCTCTTTGCCGGTATTCACTATTTCGAAACCACTCAGCGTGAGATAGTCGGAGTTAAGGATGCGGATAGCATAACGCGACTGATCGTAGCCTTTTATGACGGGATTACCACCTGTGCCATAACATCCCACTTCTATTCGTTTGTCCTCACTGCCTTTGCCTGTGATTTCCAACTCGCCTTCAAAGGTCTGTCCTCTTCTCAACAATAGCTGGTCGCCTGCATTCAACTTCTGTTGACTGGCACGCGCCAGCGTTTTCCAAGCAGCACTCTCCGAGGTTCCCGTATTCTGATCAGAGCCTGTCGCAGCATCAACGTAATAGGTGTAGCACGCTTGCGATTGTGGTGCTGGGGGTACCTCAGCACTACAGTCTGAGGCACCCGTTGCACACGAAAAGCAGGTGTTTACTAACAAGCTATATAGTAATGTGTTAAATAACATCTTAGCCATTTTATTTCCAGAGCGCATTTTGCTCCAGCTGTTTATTACTATCAAGCTCGCTAGTTGGAATGGGCCATACATAGTCGCGTTCGCCATTATAGGTACGTTTCTCGTAGGCCATACCAAAGTGTGTACGCTCATACTCTACCGCATCTACCGCATCTTTCAGTTCATGCCAGCGATAAAGGTCGAACAGGCGCATACCTTCGAAAGCCAGCTCCACACGACGTTCGTGTTTGATAATGTCCAGCAGAGCGTCTTTTGTCAAACCTGTGCCTTCAACGCTTTCAACAGTTGGCATGCCAACACGCTGACGAACCTGATCTACCAGTGCCAGTACCTCACTCTCCTGATAGTTGCCTTTCTGTACCAGCGCCTCTGCTAACGACAGCAGTACCTCAGCGTAACGCACCACATAGAAGTCCTGGCCGTTATCCCATGAGTTGCCGGTATCAGCGGGATCGAAATACTTCATGACATAGACTGTCGAGAGCGATGCTGCCGCTCCACCATACCAGGCCGATGCACCACCTGTACCATTCCAATACATTCCAGGTACAAAGAGTGTAGCCTTCAGACGTGGGTCGCGACCTTCCCAATAGGTGGCATTGGGTTGCCATACGTCCAGCTTGCCATCTGCCCATTCGGCATACTCCTGCGAAGTTTCCTTTGTGCCATCGAGCTTATAATACTCATCGGCCAGATTCAAGGTGCCGTTCATGGCCTCAAGTGGTGTATTCCAATGTGCGTTGAACGAACAGCCTTCGTTAACACCAGGACCTTCGAAACGTACAGAGAATACGATCTCGGGCGATTTCTGTCCAGCAGGTGTAAAGAGAGCGGCGTAGTCTGGATCCAGCGAATAGCCCAACGACTGCATAGCGCGATAAGCCGAAATAGCCTCGTCCCATTTCTCGTTATACAGTGCAAGACGGCCCAGGATAGCATAGCAGGCACCCTTTGTGATACGTCCTAAATCGGCACTCTGTGGCAGGTCGTCGGCACAAGCCTTTAGGTTGGCCATCTCGCCAGCTACGATATCAGCACGTTTTGATGCAGGGCACTCAGCCTTGTCCAGTGTCAGTGGTTCAGTCAGATAGGGCACATCATTATAGGTCATAGTCAGATTGGTGTAGATGAGTGCACGCAGAGTCATTGCCTCAGCCTTGAAACGGGCACGTTCTGCATCCGACACCTCTACACGATCTATATTAGCTATAAGAGAGTTACAACGTTTGATAACCTCATAGCAGGCTGACCAGTAAGAGCCTACAGCCCACGATGAAGGGCTTTGGGTTCCGTTGGCAATATCATAACCTTCCATCCAGCCACTCCAGTTGAAGTGTCCACCATTATCAGTCATACAGTCGAAGTTGAGTGGTCCCATATTCCATGGGCCGCCATTATAGAGTTGTTCACTCTGTAATCCATCGTAGCAAGCCACGAGAGCCATCATGGCGTCATCGCTGGTTTTCCAGAATGTCTCTGATGATGATTCTGTAAGAGAGTCTTCCTGCAGCCAGCTGTCGGAACAGGCACTCAAACCAATGATTGCGCAGAGCGCAATGAATATATTCTTTTTCATAATCTGTTGCGTATTAGAATTTAACATTGATACCAAATGAATAAGCTCTCACGTTAGGATGAACGTCGTTACGGGTATCGCTGCCCGTCTTTTCAGGATCGTAATCATCGAGCGAGGTGAAGGTGAGCAGATTGCTACCTGCAAGATAGAGGCGTAAGCTCTGGATGCCAGCCTTAGCCAACCCGGGATTCGACTTGAATGTATAACCCAATTCAAGGCTCTTCAGACGCAGATAATCGCCCTTGGTCAACCAGAATGAGCTGTAGGTGTTGTTATATTCACCACCCATACGAGGCATTGAGCCGTTGATATTGTCTGCTGAATAACGGTCGAGCCAGCGCGATGTCTTATTACCGCCATTCGAGATGGTAGTCTCATCCCAATTAAAACGATACAAACCAGCAATACCTTGCCAGAATGTGGTCAGGTCGAAATTCTTATAGCTGGCACCAAGTGTGAATGCATATTGCAGTTTGGGGAATGGATTACCGATAATCTGACGGTCAGCATCGGTAATATTGCCATCATCATTAAGGTCCTCGTACATGATGTCACCAAGTACGGGAGCCTGTCCATTCTGCTTGATGACGACACCCGACGAACTCTTTCGCTGCAGGTCGGCCTCGGTACGATAGATGCCAATGGCCTTCAGTGCATAGTAGCTGCCGATGGCTTCGCCCTCACGATTGATGGTAGAGCCGCTGATGCTCTCCTGTCCATTCATGTCAATGATCTTATTGCTAACAGCTGCCAGATTGAATCCAACCTGCCATTGCCAGTCGCCCTTACGGTCCTGATAGTTGGCCGAGAGTTCCCAACCGCGGTTGCGAACCTTACCGGCGTTCTGATAAGGAGCACTTAATGATCCGAGGAATATACCAGGCATAGGCAACTGGAGCAGGATGTCGCTGGTGACTTTGTTGTACCAGTCGAAAGTCAAGGATACACGTCCCTGCAAGAATGAGGCGTCGAAACCGAAATCGGTTATTGCTGTTGTCTCCCACTTGATATTCTCATTGGCAATCTTTGAGGTCTTCATACCAATATACTTCTGATCGCCAAGATAGTAACTGCCTTGTGCCGACAGTGTCTCAGAGTAAGCATAGTTACCAATTTCCTGATTACCCAACTTACCCCAGCTACCGCGAATCTTCAACGACGAGAGCCACTTGATGTTCTGCATAAATGCCTCGTTCGAGATAATCCATGCAGCAGAGAAAGAGGGGAACGTAGCGTAGCGATTGCTGCTTGGCAGGCGCGATGAACCATCACGACGTACATTGAATTCAGCCAGATAACGATCGCCGTAGTTATAGTTCACGCGTCCGAAGAATGACTGCAGACGAGTCTCCTCAGCCGAACCGCTAACTTGGTCGTTCTGCGAACCTCCGTCAAGCTCGTAGATGTTATCCGTTGGGAATCCCTGACGAGAAGCAGTGTTTGTATCCCATCTGCTCGACTGGATAGAGTGTCCCAGCAATACATTGATGTTATGCTCACCAAACTTCTGTGTATAAGTCAAAATATTCTCATTTGTAAGGCTGGTTTCGATCCAGTTATAATCGGTTAATGTGTTTTGTGTGCCAGCAGGAGCCAGAATCTCGCCCTCGGCATTTACCTTTGCTGCTGAACGGGGATCGTAACTTGTTATGTTATTATTATAATACTTATAGCTGAGACTGGAGCGGAATTTCAATCCTTTGTAAAGGTCGATCTCGCCAAAGAACTGGCCATCGAAACGGTAGTGCTCATTCTTTTTATAGCCGTTGTTAAGGTCATAGATAGGATTCTTGAATACAGATGCACCAATCGCATTATTGCCATCAACGCAACCATATTCGCCATTTGAGTAGCGAACAGGCACTGTAGGACGAGTATACCAGGTCAGTGCGCGGAGCAAACCATCGCCTCCCAAGCCTTTTACAGGCTCCTTGATATCCTGTTTGCTACCCGAAAGGTTCATTCCAATCTTTACCAAACCAAGTTTAGCATCGATGTTCGAACGGAAATTATAACGGCGATTGGCCGTATTCTTCAATATACCATCCTGGTCCATATATTGTGCCGACAGCATGTAGTGCATATCTTTGCTACCACCGCTCACCGACAGGTGATGCTGATGCATAGCGGCTGTGCGATACATCTCTTTGGCCCACTGGGTGTTGGCAAAATGGTCAGGATCGCTGCCGTCCTTTAGCTTCTGCAGCATGTCGTTGCTATAAGCCTTAGCGGGCTGGCACTCATTATACATCTTTGCCCACTCGTAACTATTCACGAAGTTGGGTAGTACGGTAGCCTCTTGCAGGGCAATGCTGCCTGAGTAATTGATGGTGGGGCGCATGGCAGCACCACGTTTAGTAGTGACCAGAATCACACCATTGGCAGCACGTACACCATAGATGGCTGCCGATGCAGCATCTTTCAGTACCGATACACTCTCGATGTCTTCAGCAGCAAGAGCCGACATTTGTGAGATACTGCTCTCAATACCATCAATCAAAACCATTGGATTGTTCTTTGATCCACTTCCCAGAGTACCTACACCACGTACACGGATTTCGGGGTCATCATGACCTGCCTGGGCACCATTGGTTTGCAGAACCACACCAGGCAAGCGACCTTGCAGCATGGTCGAGGTGTTGGCTACTGGGATATTGGCTACATCATTAAAATTAACCGATGCAACAGATCCAGTTAAGTTAGCTTTTTTCTGGGTGCCGTAACCCACCACTACAACCTCGCTAAGAGCTTGTGAATTCTCTTTTAATGTAACCGTTAACTCTTGACCACTGGTAAAGGCTACCGTTTTGGTTTCGAATCCCACATAACTGATAACGAGTGTACCTGATGTTACACCACTGATAGAGAAACTACCGTCCATGTTGCTAATGGTGCCAGTAGATTCATTTCCTTTTACTTGAACCGAAGCGCCGATAATCGGATCGCCATTACCATCGAGTACACGTCCTTTTACTGTACCGTTTTGTTGAGTAGTGTTCGTCATTCCATTACCTGCCATAGCCCATTGTGGCGTAGTCGCCGACACGGCAAGTGCAAGAAGTAGTGACAATTGTAGATGTTTGTCCATTTTCTAATGTTTTTAGTTAATAAATAATAATGTAGAATCGATATAATAGGTTTCGACGGTGCAAATATAAGGTGTTTTTCTGATATAAAAGGGGGTGAAATTCGTTTCTTTAGGGGTGTTTTTCGTTTTTAGGGGCATATTTATATATATATATTAAAAAGTGTATTCTTATGGCACGCAACAAAAACAGAGAATGCCCATTTTGAACATCCTCTTTTAATTGGAGTAGGGCGGGGCTTTCGCCCCAAACCCTTAGGCGCCGTTCGACTCGTTGCCGCCTCCCTGGTTGCCACCGCCTCCGGTATTACCGCCGTTCG
>OCTW011540073.1_pt1 | contig 12642 bp, 12 predicted proteins | sample 1539671 | NCBI WGS metagenome assembly OCTW01 (sample SAMN02144230, study PRJEB22623) | gut metagenome | biome: sheep rumen | host: Ovis aries | place: New Zealand | reverse complement strand
GCCGTAATCCAGGCGCGGCAGGTGGGTGTGCCCGTGGATGCAAACCGTCGGAATCGGCTCGTTGACCGCCAGCGCGGGGTGCCCGAACTGCGAGATCTTGACGTCACGCGGAAAATGCGCGACGAGGAACCTCACGTCGTCGATGACCGGCTTGGCGAAGCGGCCGACGTCGGGGCCGTATTCGTCGAAGTCGTTGTTGCCGAGGACCGCGGTGACGGGCGCGAGCGTCTCGAGTTCGCGCAGTATGCCGATGCCGCATATGTCGCCAGCATGGATGATGTGGTCGCAATCGGCGAGCGCGATGTACGCTTTCTCGTCGAGGCGGCCATGTGTGTCCGATATCACGCCTACTAATGTCATGTTCCCATTATGCCCTATCTTTCGCCGTCGCCCATGCTCGAAGCAAGTGGGAAGTGCTCTCAATGTCGCTGCGGTTCCCTTGTCCAGTGAATTGTCAATGTTCAAAATGCACAAAATATTTGAAATTCTGAACAAAAGAGTACAATACGGGAGCTTATTAGGCACGGATAACTTATAGCGTGGGCGTTTTCGAAAGGATGAAGTACATGAACATGATGGAGTGGGTTGCAGGTCAGATTGCGGCGCCCGTGAAAAAGCCGCTGCCGATTCTCTCGTTTCCCGCGGCGCAGAAGCTTGACGTCACCGTCGGGGAGCTCGTCAATTCCCCCGAGTTGCAAGCGGACGCCATGTACTACATCTACGAGCACGAGGACATGCCCGCAGTCCTGACCTTCATGGACCTTTCGGTCGAAGCGGAGGCGTTCGGCAGCACGGTGCGTTACGGCGATGACGAGGTTCCCACGGTGGTGGGCGCAATCGTGGACGAGGACGGCGATATCGACGAGCTGGTCGTTCCCAATCCGCGCGCTGGGAGGGCGGGCGTGTGCGTCGAGGGCGTTCGCCTCATCGCGCAACGTGTGCACGACAAGCCCATCATCGCCGGCAACATCGGGCCGTTTTCGCTCGCCGGCCGCCTCATGGACGTGAACGAGATCATGCTCCTATGCTATGACGAGCCCGAACTGGTTCACGGCGTGCTCGAGAAGGCGACCGATTTCATCGTCGGGTACGTCAACGAGCTCAAGGCGGCGGGAGCCGACGGCGTTTTGATGGCCGAGCCCTTGGCGGGCCTGCTTTCCCCGGACTTGATGGAGGAGTTCTCGAATCCCTACGTGAAGCGCATCGTGGACGAAGTCCAAGACGACGGGTTCATCGTCATATTGCACAATTGCGGGCCGAGCGTTTCCCACGCGATCGACGGGATGGTTGAAACCGGCGCGATGGGCTTCCATTTGGGCAACGTGGTCGACATGGCCGAGATGCTGCCCCACATCCCGTCCGACCGCCTCGCGTTCGGCAACGTCGATCCCGCGGCGCTGATATGCCACGGCACGTCCGAGGACGTGTACGCGGCTACCGTTGAGCTGCTGGAGCAATGCTCGAGCTATTCCAATTTCATCGTTTCGAGCGGATGCGATATTCCCAAGCTTGCTCCCTGGGAGAACATCGATGCGTTCTTCTCGGCGACGGCTCGCTTCTACGAACGCTCTGCCAGCAAGGTGGCCTAGGCGCACCCGGCCTGCGAGCACGGTTTCGATCTTGCACGCGGCTTCGGATGAGCGCCTTTTGTCGCGCACTCGTGTCCTTGATTGAAATATGAGTCATAGAGACTAAAGTTTCTTACAGAAAAGTAACGTAAATTTTCTGAAATGGTGACAATGAGGGTATCTCAGTTGAATTAGCTCATATAGCGGCGTATAACAGGAAACGTCAAAAGGAACAGCGACGGGGCGTGAAACTCGGAGCCCCGCCCACGCAAACAGGAGATGAGAACTATGGCAATGATCGTACCGCGTAGACACCGCAGCTTGTTCGACGACCTCATGAGCGATCCGTTCGACTCGTTCTTCAGCGGCATGCCCGCACCGCAGGCGACCCCCACCCTGATGCGCACCGACATCAAGGAAACCGAGGACGGCTTCGAGATCATCCTCGACCTGCCCGGATTCAACAAGGAGAACGTCGCGGCCGAGCTGAAGGAAGGCGTGCTCAAGGTGACCGCCAAGACGTCGACCGAGGAAGAGAAGACCGAGGGCACCTACCTGCGCCGCGAGCGTTTCACCGGCCAGTGCAGCCGCCAGTTCTACGTCGGCGAGGACATCGAAGAGGCCGACATCAAGGCGAAGTTCGATAACGGCACGCTGCAGATCTTCGTGCCGAAGAAGGTCGAGCAGCCCAAGCTCGAGGAGCCCCGCTCGATCGCCATCGAAGGCTAGCCCTATACCCGCGCCCTGCCGGGCGCGGCCCTCTCGCCAACCCGACGGCTGGGCTCACCCTCTCCTCCACCCAGCCATAAAGCGAGGCGCCCGCACGGTCGGGCGCCTCGCTTTGCATATGGGCGCTTCGCGCATGGCCATACTGATGATACGCAAAGCGAAATGCTCATAATTACCCAGATGAAAGGTGAAAAACAGCTTCTAGAAGGCTCGTGTACTTCTGGTTTTCCGCCTACGGTTGCGCACGTGCGCACGTATAATGGCTCCAACTGGTCACCTGTATATTGGGGAGGGCTCTCGCATGGCTTTTTATTTCGACGAACCGTCGCGCACGTTTAACGAATACCTTCTGGTTCCCGGCTACACGTCCGAGGAGACCATCCCGCAGAACGTGTGCCTCAAAACTCCGCTCGTTAAGTACCGCCGTGGCGAGGAGGAGCCCGCCATCAGCCTCAACATCCCGATGGTGTCTGCAATCATGCAGGCGGTCTCCGACGACAAGATGGCCATCGCGCTCGCTACCGAGGGCGGCCTGTCGTTCATCTACGGTTCGCAGTCCATCGAGGACCAGGCGGCCATGGTCGCGCGCGTCAAGGACTACAAGGCCGGCTTCGTCGTTTCCGACGCCAACCTGTCGCCGGAAATGACGCTTGCCGACGTCGTGGCCCTGCTCGAGAAGACCGGCCACTCCACCATGCCCGTCACCGAGGGCGCCAAGCCCCACGGCAAGCTGCTCGGCATCGTTACGGAGCGCGACTACCGCCTCACGCGCATGAGCCTCGACACCAAGGTCGTCGACGTCATGACGCCGCGCGAGAAGCTCGTTACCGCCCCGGCCGACACGACGCTCAAGGTCGCAAACGACATCATCTGGGACCACAAGCTCAACTCGCTGCCGCTCGTCGACGAGAACGACAACTTGGCCTACATGGTTTTCCGCAAGGACTACGACCAGCACAAGTCCAACCCCCTCGAGATGCTCGACAGCCACAAGCGCTACATGGTGGGCGCCGGCATCAACAGCCGCGACTACGCCGAGCGCGTGCCGGCGTTGGTCGACGCGGGCGTCGACGTCGTGTGCATCGACAGCTCCGAGGGCTACTCGGTCTGGCAGGCCAAGACCATCGCGTGGATTCGCGAGCATTACGGCGACACCGTCAAGGTGGGCGCGGGCAACGTCGTCGACGAGGAGGGCTTCCGCTTCCTGGCCGACGCAGGCGCCGACTTCATCAAGATCGGCATCGGCGGCGGTTCGATCTGCATCACGCGCGAGCAGAAGGGCATCGGCCGCGGTCAGGCCACGGCAACGATCGAGGTCGCCAAGGCCCGCGACAAGTACTTCGAGGAGACCGGCGTCTACATCCCGCTGTGCTCCGACGGCGGCATCGTCTACGACCACCACATCACGCTGGCGCTGGCCATGGGAAGCGACTTCGTCATGCTGGGCCGCTACTTCGCCCGCTTCGATGAGGCCCCCAACCTGCGCGTTCAGGTCAACGGCGCCTACATGAAGGAGTACTGGGGCGAGGGCTCCAGCCGTGCGCGCAACTGGCAGCGCTACGACTTGGGCGGCGACAAGAAGGGTCTCACCTTCGAGGAGGGCGTCGACTCGTACGTGCCCTACGCCGGTCCGCTGAAGGACAACGTGGCCGTCACGCTCGCGAAGGTCAAGTCGACCATGTGCAACTGCGGCGCCATCACCATTCCCGAGCTGCAAAAGAAGGCCAAGCTGACCGTCGTCTCGTCCACGAGCATCGTCGAGGGCGGCGCCCACGACGTGCTGCTCAAGGACAAGACGCCCTACGTCAGCAACGCCGCCATCAGCCACTAGGTTGCTTGTCTACAGGAGGCGGGGCCGCCTTCCTGTTCAACGGAGAGCAAGCGGAGTCGGGGAATTGCCCCCGACTCCGCTTTTAAGGCTACAATAACGACATGCGAATTATGGCTCTCGACATAGGCGAGAAGCGTGTCGGGATCGCGGTGTGCGATCCCGGCGAGCGCGTCGCATCCCCCGTTTGCGTGCTTCCCGCGGACGAGGTGCGCGCCCATGCGCGTTCGTTTAGGGTCTTGCTGGAAGACTGGGAACCCGAGTTGCTTTTGTGCGGCATCCCCCTCACGCTGGCCGGCGAGGAGGGGCCGCAGGCGCAACGGATTCGCGCTTTTGCGTCCCATGTGGGGCAATCGACGGGCATTCCCGTTGAATTCGCAGATGAAAGGCTTAGCTCGGCAGAAGCCAAACGGAGTTTGCGTGAAAAGGGGCTCACAGAAAAAGGCATGCGGGGCAAAGTCGATATGATAGCCGCAAGCCTCTTCCTGCAAGCATGGCTCGATGGGCGCGCTAACTCCGCCCTTACAGAATGATGAGGACTCACATGCCACGGCGTAGACAGATCACCTATTCCCAACATCCGAACCATGCCGCGCGCTCGGCTCATGCCAAGGGCGAGAAGGCGTTCCGGACGTACGATACGAGCTACATCCGCCCGAAGCGGAATCCCGCATTCGCGATTGCCGGCATAGTCGTGCTCGTCGTCGCCATAATCGCCATCGTGTTCGGCGTCATGAGCTTCATGCGCGGATGCGGTGCCTCGCACATGATTCCGGAAGGGCAGGAAGTCCAGATCACCGTCGTGGAAGGCGAGGGCGCGAAATCCGTGGCGAAAACGCTCGCCGACGAAGGGGTCATCGCGAGCGCCAACGAGTTCACCGACCGCTTCAACGCGCTCGGTTCCGATGCGATCATCCAGCCCGGCACGTACACGCTCGTGGGCGGCCAATCGGTCGACGAGATCATCCAGGTCCTCCAGACCCCCGTCGCCGCGAACACGTTCACGGTACCCGAGGGGCTGACGCTCGCCCAAACGGCGCAGGTCGTGTCCGATGCGACGCACGGACGCATCAGCGTCGACGACTTCATGGCCGCTGCGAGCAACGTGGCCGCCTATGCCGATTCGTACGGCTTCCTCGCAAGTGACGACGGCGGGTCCCTCGAAGGGTACTTGTTCCCCAAGACGTACCCGTTCGACGACGACTCCACGGCGGATTCCATCATCCGCATGATGCTCGACCAGTTCGGTTCCGAGACGGCTTCGCTCGATATGTCATACGCCACCTCCCGCGGGCTTTCGCTCTACGATGTCGTGAAGATGGCGTCGATCGTCGAGAAGGAGGCGGACGCCAAGAACCGCAGCACGGTTGCCTCGGTCTTCTACAACAGGCTCGAATCCGGCATGCGCCTGCAGTCCGACGCGACGGTCGCCTACTTCGTGGGCCACGACCCGACGCCCGAGGACGTCGAGACGTACAGCGACTACAACACGTATCTGATCGACGGCCTCACGCCGACGCCCATCAACTCGCCGAGCCTCGAATGCCTGCAGGCCGTGTGCTCGCCCGAGGAGACGCCTTACCTGTACTTCTATTTCGAGGACGACGGCAACGGCGGCATGAGCTACTACTTCAGCGAGACGTACGAAGAGCACCAGTCGACGTACGAGTAATCGCATGGCGGCGAAGCAGCTGTACGTCCTGGGGCATCCGGTAGCGCACTCGAAGTCGCCCGCCATGCACGAGGCCGCGTACCGAGCGCTCGGCCTGGACTGGCGCTATGGGCTCGTGGATTGCGAAACCGAGGCCGATGCGTGGGAGTTTCTCATGCGATCGGACTGGCTCGCGCTCAACGTCACCATGCCGTGGAAAGGCTTGGCGATCCAATCGTGCCAGGCGGCAAGCGCGGCGGCGCGGATTGCGCGTGGCGCCAACGTGCTCGTGCGCCATGACGGGCGGGTTTTCGCGGACAACACCGACGGCAGGGGCTGTGCAAGGTACCTGCTTTACGGGGGCGTCGCGATCGAAGGCGCTGCGGCCGTCGTGTGCGGAACGGGCCCGACGTCGCTCTCGATTGCCCATGCGCTGCTCGAGGCCGGCGCGGAAAGCGTCGTGCTCGCAGGGCGCGATGAGACGCGTTGCCGGGCTGTCGTCGACGAATACGGGGAACGGCTCGCGTCCGCGGCCGCGACTCCCGGAAGCGCGGTTGCCGATATGCTCGGCGCGCCGTCGGGCCGAATGCCCGAAGTTGGATCGCGCGTGAGCGGCCTTTGCTACGAGAGAGCGCATGACGCCCTGTCGCGCGCCGATGTGATCGTCGACGCCACGCCGCTCGGCATGAAGCCGGGCGATCCGGCCCCATTCGACACGGCTGCATTGCGTGCCGGCCAGGTCGTCGTGGACGTCGTGTACGGCCATGGCGAGACGAGGCTTTTGGCGGATGCGAGGGCTGCGGGATGCCGGGCGTTCGACGGGCGCGGCATGCTCGTGGCGCAGGCGGTCGAGACGGTGGTCGACATCGCGCGCTTGACCGGCGCCTTCGCCGAGCCCGATCGACGCGTGCTGTTCGACGTCATGGCCAAGGCCGCCGGTTTCGAGCTGTGAGTCGCATTCGCGTGTCGCGCGCGTGCGGTTGCCGGAGGTACGCTACAATCAATCGGAGTTGAAAGTTCAAAAAGGCGAGAGGTGAGGGCGATGCGCTATATGACTGCCGGCGAGAGCCACGGGCCCGAGCTGACGGCGATTGTCGACGGCGTCCCAGCCGGTTTGCGGGTTTCGGAGGAGAGCATCAACGCCGATCTGGCCCGCAGGCAAGTGGGCTATGGACGGGGCGAACGCCAGGCCATCGAGGACGACACCGTGCGCATCACTTCGGGCGTGCGGTTCGGGCGCACCCTCGGGACCCCGATCTCGCTCGTGATCGAAAACCGCGATTGGCAGAACTGGGGAGAGCGCATGGCCGTGTTCGGCGATGCGCCCGTCGGCCTGCAGAGGGAGACGACGCCCCGGCCGGGGCACGCCGACTTGGTCGGCGTGCTGAAGATCGACTCGAACGACTGCCGCGACGTCCTCGAGAGGGCGAGCGCCCGCGAGACGGCCGCGCGCGTGGCGGCTGCGGGAATCGCCCGCGAGTTCTTGGCCGATTTGGGCGTGGAGATCTTCTCGTACGTGACCTCGATCGGCCAGGCGAAATGGAACGAGCGCTATCCCATGCGCTCGGCGCCCGACTACAAGCCACTCGAAATCGAGATATCCGACGTCCGCTGTCCCAACGAGGCCGCGGCCGACGCGATGCGCGCGGAAATCGACAAGGCGATCGAGGCGGGCGAGAGCCTCGGCGGCACGTTCCGCGTCGTGGCGCGCGGCCTCTTGCCCGGCGTGGGCGGCTACGCGACGCGCGAGGAGCGGCTCACGTCGCGGATCGGCGGCGCCCTCTTCTCCATTCCCGCCATCAAGGGCGTCGAGTTCGGCTTGGGGTTCGAGGCGGCGCGGCTTCCCGGTTCGCTCGTGCACGACGAGATCATCCTCCGACAGGATATCGGCTTCGCGCGCGCAAGCAACAACGCCGGCGGGCTCGAAGGGGGCATGACCACGGGGATGCCGCTCATCGTCTCATGCGCGATGAAGCCCATTCCCACGTTGACGACGCCTCTGCAAACGGTCGACCTCGACACGCTCGAACCTGCGCTTGCCTCGAAGGAGCGTGCTGACGTGTGCGCCGTTCCCGCGTGCGCCGTCGTCGCAGAGGCCGAAGTCGCGTTCGCGCTTGCCGATGCGTACCTCGAGAAGTTCGGCCACGAGAACATGGCCGACATCAGGGCGGCGGTCGCGTCGTACAAACAACGCCTGAAGACGGTCGCGCGATGAGCGACGGCCGCTCCATCCAAGTTCACGATTTCAGGGACCCGTCCCGATCGGGACGCGCTCCCGGGCGCGTTCTGGCGCAGACGGTGTTCCTCGTCGGCTTCATGGGGGCGGGCAAGACGTCCGTCGCCCGCAAGCTCGCGCGCAACGCGGGCGCGGCTTCGGTCGACATGGACACGTTCATCGAGCGACGTTGCGATATGAAGGTGAGGGAATTGTTCGCGGAAATGGGCGAAGGCGCGTTCCGCGAAATCGAAACCGAGGTCTTGCGGGAGTTCGCCGAAGGAGAGCCGCTTATCGTGTCGTGCGGGGGCGGCGTGGTCCTTTCGCCCGCGAACCGCGAAATCCTGAAACGGGGCGGTTACGTCGTCTACCTCAAAGTGACGGCGGCGGAGGCCGCCAGCCGCATATCGAACCTTTCGGCGCGCCCGCTGTTCGGCGACCTCGAGCAGGCCCAGCGCGTCATCGACGAGCGCTTGCCCCTGTACGAGGAAGTCGCGGACCTCGCGATCGACACGGCCGGTCGGGGCACGGGGGCCATCGCCCGGGAGCTGCTCTACCGCCTGGACGACGCGGGCGTGCTCGTTCGGCCTGATAAAGGGAGGCTTTAGCCCATGGCTACGAGAATCGATGTAAACCTGCCGGGCGAGTGCGCGTACTCGGTGCGAATCGGCGCGGGCATCTTGGCGTCGCTGGGGCGCAATCTGCGCGGAATGGACCGATTCGCGCAGGTGCGCGACGTGCTGGTTATCACGGACGACAACGTCGGGCCGCTCTACCTCGGCAAGGTGCGCGCGTCGTTGGCCGATGCGGGCTTCAAAGCCGCCGACATCGCCGTTCCTGCGGGCGAACGCTCGAAATCGCTTGACGTCGCGGGCGAGATATGGTCCGCAATGGCGCAGATGGCGCTCGGGCGCGACTGCCTGGTCGTCGCCTTGGGCGGCGGCGTGGTGGGTGACCTTGCGGGATTCGTCGCCTCCGCGTACATGCGCGGCGTTCCGGTCGTGCACGTTCCGACGACGTTGCTTTCCATGGTCGACTCGTCGGTTGGCGGGAAGACGGCGGTCGACCTTCCCGAGGGCAAGAACCTCGTCGGGACGTTTCACCAGCCCTCGTTCGTCTGCGCCGACACCGATGTCCTCGACACGCTGCCCGAACGGGAATGGCGCTGCGGGTGCGGCGAAATCGCGAAGTCGGCCGTCATCGACTCCGACGAATTCTTCTTCTGGCTGATGGACGGCGCCGCGTCTCTCGCGGCGCGCGATGCAGGCGTGACGGCGGAGGCGATCGCCCGTTGCGTCGTCTTCAAGGCGGGCGTCGTCGCCCAGGACGTAACCGAGACCGCCGGAGTGCGCGAATGCCTCAACTACGGCCATACGCTCGGGCATGCCATCGAGGCCTGTACGGGCTACGGCGCGTTTTCGCATGGGGAATGCGTGGCAGAGGGCATGCGGTTCGCCGCGCGCCTCGCCGCGGACGCGGCGTCCGGAATGGACGACGGATCGCTCGACGCGTTCGCGGCGGCACAGGACGAGCTGCTCGCGGCGCTCGGGTTGCCCAAGCTGGCGCACGGGGTCGACGCCGGGCGGCTCATGGACGCCATGCGGCGCGACAAGAAGGCGCGCGGAGGCCGGCTCCGCTTCGTGCTCGCGAACGACGTGGCACGATGGGAGGTCGTGCACGTGCCCGACGAAGTCGTCGCAAGGAAGCTCGAAGAGCATTTGGCCTAGGCATCTGGCCTAGAGCACTTTGTTTAAAACGTTTGGCCGGCAAGTAACGGACGCGTCCGACTCGGACGGATGATGTGAGGAGTGCACGATGACGACACCGACGATCCTGGTGATCAACGGACCGAATCTCGACATGCTCGGGACCCGGGAGCCCGGCATTTACGGCAAGGGCACGTTGCGCATGCTGGAGCAGGCCGTTCGCAACCATGCGTTGGCGCGCGGCGTGCAGGTCGATTTCTTCCAGTCGAACAACGAGGGCGACCTCATCGAGGAGATACACGATGCGATGGGCCGGTACGACGGCGTCGTCTACAATCCCGGCGCCCATACCCATTATTCGTACGCGCTCAGGGACGCGGTCGCCTGCATCGACGTGCCCGTTGTCGAGGTGCATCTCTCCGACGTCGCCGCGCGCGAGGCGTTCAGGCGCGTGTCCGTCATCGCGCCCGTGTGCGTGGCGCAGGTAAAAGGGCTCGGCGTCGACGGCTATTGCAAGGCCATCGACCTGCTTTGCGACAACGACTCGTTCGAGCGGCTGGGCGAAGGATACGAGCTGCGCTACCCGGCCGATGAACAGGTGATCGTCGGCGAAGAGGGGGAGGATGTCCGCCTCGACGCGCGAGCGGCGTCGGCGCAGCGGCTCGGCAGCGTGAGGGACGCGTTCGCCGCGGCGGGCCTTGACGCGATCGTCGTGCGGGACACGTCCAACATCCGCTGGATCACCGCCTTCGACGGCGTTTTCGACGACGAGCGGGCGCATGCCCTGCTCGTGACGGCCGACAAGGCTGTCATCCACAGCGATTCCCGCTATTCGAACGCACTGAGGAACGCTTCGGCGCAAGCCGGCGGAGTCGTGCTGGTCGATGACGAACGCTGCTCGCATGCGCTGTTCGCGCAAAAGCAGCTCGAGGCGGGCGGGTGCGCGTTTTCCGGCGCCCTCGGCTTCGAGGACTCGATAACGTACGCCGAGTACGTACGCATGGCCGAGCTGTTCGGGGCCGAATCGCTTGCGGCGACGACGGACGTCGTCTTGGGCCTTCGCGCGGTCAAGGGACCTGGCGAGCTCGCGCGCCTGCGCGCCGCGCAAGCCATCACGGACGCGGCGTTCAGCCACATCGTCTCGATCATGAAACCGGGCATGGAAGAGCGCGAGGTCCAGATGGAGCTCGAGAACTTCATGATGAGGCACGGCGCCGACGAGCTGGCGTTCCGCTCGATCGTGGCGACGGGTCAAAACGGCGCCGACCCCCACGCGGTTCCCGGCGGCACGAAGCTGGAGGCGGGCCAATGCGTGGTCATGGACTTCGGCGCGAAGGCGCACGGCTACTGCTCCGACATGACGCGCATGGTGTTCATCGGCCAGCCGGATGCGGAACTGCGCCATGCCTACAAAGTACTGCGCGAGGCGAACGAGACGGTCGAGGCCATGTTGCGCCCGGGCGTCACCGGCAAGGAGGCGCACGAGCTCGCGGAGCGGGTTCTGGCAGACGGGGGATACGCCGGCAAGATGGGCCACGGACTCGGTCACGGCGTCGGCCTCGACATTCACGAGATGCCGTCGCTCAACATGCGCAACGAGGCGCCGCTCGTCGAGGGCAATGTCGTGACGGTCGAGCCGGGGATCTATCTGCCCGGCCGGTTCGGCATGCGCCTCGAGGATTGCGGCGTCGTGACGGCGGACGGCTACGAGGCGTTCTCGCGCCTCGGCCACGATATGGTCATCGTGTAGAGCGCGAGGTGCCGCGCCGTAGAGCGCAAGGTGCCGCGCGCCTGCGCTTTCCCCGCTCGGGGGCGTTGCAGTGGATGGATTGTGAGACACGTTCTCTCCATCCATCCTTCGAGGTGAATGTGTATAATCAAGCAGTTATGCAAACGAAACGAGAAGGGTTTATCTTATGGCAATAAGCACGGCGGACTTCAAGAATGGCATGTGCATTGAATACAACGGCAAGCTGTGGACGATCGTCGAGTTCCAGCATGTGAAGCCTGGCAAGGGCGGCGCTTTCGTCCGCACGAAGATGCGCGACGTCAAGACGGGGCGCGTTGTCGACAACACGTTCAATGCAGGCACGAAGTTCGACTCCGTGCGCATGGAGACCCGCAAGATGCAGTACCTGTACAACGATGGCGCGGACTTCAACTTCATGGATAACAACACGTACGAGCAGCTCGCCATCGCGGCGGACATCGTCGGCGACGTCGCCAAGTGGCTGAAGGAGAACGACGAGGTCACGCTTCAGTATGCGGGCGACGAGCTCATCGGCATCGAGCCGAAGATGTTCGTCGAGCTCGAGGTCACGGAGACCGAACCCGGCTTCAAGGGCGATACGGTTCAGGGCTCCACGAAGCCCGCGACGCTCGAGACGGGCGCCGTCGTGCAGGTTCCGATGTACATCGAGATCGGCGAGGTTCTGCAGATCGACACGCGTGACGGCCGTTTCGTCAAGCGTCTCTAGCCCGAACGGGGGATTTGCTATGGCTGATTTGAACATCGACGGCATGGCCGTCGCGCCGGGCGTCGTCGAAACCATCGTGTCGCTTGCCGCGCGCGATGTGGACGGCGTTGCGAGCGTCGGCCCGGCTGCTACGAACGGAATCTTCAACCTGATCGGCGGCGGGAAGCCGTCGACCCAGGGCATCGAGATCGATCTCGACGACGACGAAAAGCTCCACGTGGCCATCCGCATGGAGGTCGAGAGCGGGCGCGTGCTGCCCGATTTGGCCGCCAACGTCCGCCAGGCCGTAGCCGATGCCGTGAGCACCCAGGTCGGCCTCGAAGTAAGTTCCGTTGACATCTACATCGACGGTATTCAGTTCAACAACTAACGGGAGCACCATGTCTCGAAACGTTCATGCACGCACGGCTGCGCGCGCGTCTGCGCTCGCCCTGCTCTACTCGGGCGACATCACGGAATCCGATGCCG
>OCTW013399791.1_pt1 | contig 12654 bp, 13 predicted proteins | sample 1539671 | NCBI WGS metagenome assembly OCTW01 (sample SAMN02144230, study PRJEB22623) | gut metagenome | biome: sheep rumen | host: Ovis aries | place: New Zealand | reverse complement strand
CTACAACTGTATTGGTAACAACAACTACTGGGTAGACTTCGGCGCAAACACCTACGGTTGCTCGGTAGGCATTGAGTTCGAGAAGTGTCTCTTCACGAAGACACCTGATGAAGTTACCAAGAACAACCGTTCGTCTAACACCATTGTCTTCAACGACTGCTGGAAGACCACTGATTTCTTCAAGACCTTCGAAGGCTGCAATGCTTACGAAAGTTCATCAGACGATATCTTCACCGATCCTGCTAAGGGCGACTTCACCCTGAAGATTGGTGATAAGGTTGGTGACCCGCGCTGGTATAAACAGTAAGTAAGACTATAGTCATCATGAGGGCAGGCTTCTCAGAAGGGGCCTGCCCTTTTCACTCAAAACTAAACATACAACCTATGAAAAAGATATTCCATTTATTTCTCCTGCTGGCCGCAGCTACTGGTGGAGCCTATATGCTGGCTTCGTGCGGTGGCGACGGTGATGGCGGTTCCAGCGACAGTGGCGGAGGCGGAACAACGCCCTCAGAGTTTATTCCTGCCCATGTACCTAACCGCAGCTTGGCATTCCCGGGAGCTGACGGCGGCGCCAAGAACATCAACGGCGGTGCTGGCGGATCAGTCTACGTGGTAACGTCAATCGGCGACGACAACGTGGAAGGAACCCTGCGCTACGGACTCACCAAAGTCTCAGGTCCGCGTACCATCATCTTTGCTGTCAGCGGCATCATCGAGATGAAGCAAGACCTGAACATTACCAATGGTGATGTCACTGTAGCAGGTCAGACTGCACCAGGCGATGGCATCTGCTTGAAGAACTACGGGGTGAACATCAATGCCAACAACGTTATTCTCCGCTACCTGCGTTTCCGCATGGGTGACGAGAAGGCTACGGAGGCCGACGCACTGTCATCATCGCATAAAGACAATGATGTCAAGCAGAACATTCTCATTGACCACTGCTCTGTCTCTTGGTCAACCGACGAGTGTGCCTCTTTCTATGGCAACAAGAACTTCACCTTGCAGTATTGCATCATCTCTGAGTCACTGCGCAATTCCGTACATGGAAAAGGGAAACATGGATATGGCGGCATCTGGGGCGGTGAGAATGCTTCGTTCCATCACAACCTGCTGGCACACCACGACTCGCGCAATCCCCGCTTCGACCACGACTATGTAAGCACACTGAAAGGTCCTATCCACTTTGTCAACAATGTCATCTACAACTGGGGAGGCAACAGCACATACGGCGGTGAGTCAAGAATCGGTACCGAGGCTAAACAAATCAATATGGTGAACAACTACTACAAGAGCGGACCCGCCAGCAGTCACAAGGACAGGTTAATGGAGCTCACCACCACTTGCGAAAACTGCAACTCCACCAACCCGCATACAACCGTGCCTGCAAAGCTTTATCTCAACGGCAACTATATCAACGGCTATCAAGAAAGAACCAGCGACAATTGGAAAGGTATTGATAAATCCACCACTACCTATTCTTATAAATTGGATGCCTACGCTGGTACGCAACACAGTTGGGTAGAAACTGCAGAGAATGCTTTCGAATCGGTACTTAACTTTGCAGGTGCATCGCACAAACGTGATGCCGTGGATGCCCGCATTGTCAAGGAAGCAAGAGAGGGCAACTTTACCTACACGGGGTCGATAGGCTCAACAAAAGGAATTATCGACAGCCAAAAAGATGTAGGCGGATGGCCCAACTACACAAGTGCTACAGCACCGACAGACTCCGACAACGACGGTATGCCCGACGAATGGGAGCAGAAAATCCTGAAGGAGAACGGCTGGGAGAGCTATGGCATCGCGAAGTTCAGGCCTAACGGCTACAACCTCTCTGCCAAGTACACCAACTTGGAGGTCTACATGAACGAACTGGTGGCAAACACCTTCCCCGCAGGCGCCGGAGCCAACAAGACGCGATAACCAACTAACTTCCTGCTTTATGACTATGGGAAAAACAAGGTTTAGCTTCATATTTACCTTCATACTATTGTTCGTTGGAGGTAATACTCTACCTTTGTTTGCGCAGATCAGCGAAACATTTGTAGGCGAGAACAGCAATGGTCTCACATTTGTGGACGCACAGCTGCCCGTATCCAAGGAAGTCCCCATCAAACTCAATAAATATCTCGCCAAGCAACTGTTTGATACCAAGGACTCGACTGTTAGCGAGGCTTACGATGGATATAAGAAGGGGTTTAAGAGGACGCTGCTACCTAAAAAAAGTACAATAGATAAGGCGGGTAAACAAGTTCACTTCTTCAAACTGACGTGGATGTCATTCGAAGAAGGACGCCAAGCCAGCGTGTTGGTAGAAATCTTGAAAAACGATTCGAAAGGCAGGAGGACACTGAAGAGGAAGAAAATGGTGCTATGGGACTTAAAGCACAACAGAAGACTCAAAGCAGAAGACGTTCTAAAACTGACAACTATCAGTGAATTCACACAAGCATACGGCGGTACGGACTATCGGCCCTATATCAAGTCAGAAGGGCTGGTACATCTTCGCTTTACAAAAGACGACAAGAATCTGGATGCAGAATTTAATCCAAAGACACACCCGGAGCATTTCCAAACATCCTTTCTACAACTGATGGGCTATCCTATCCCCGAGGTTGCGAAGACTCAGGAGATGGCAAGCGATGGTACAGACAATAAGGTGAACGAAATAGTAGATGTCTTGCCACAGTTCAAGGGCGGTCCCCGTGAGATGAATCTCTATCTGTCGACGAATCTTCGCTATCCAACAGAGGCTATGAAAGCTGGTAAGGAAGGTAAAGTCTACGTCAGTTTTGTGGTCAACAAACAAGGAAACCTGCAAGATGTCAGGATTGCCAAAGGTGTATCACCGGAATTAGATGCGGAGGCCTTGCGTATAGTGAGCAACATGCCGCAATGGACTCCTGGCATTATTGCAGGTAAGCCTGTACTGACACGAATGACACTGCCCATCAAGTTTTCCATTAATAGCGAGAAAAAGGAAGAGCCAAAGAATGAACTTGCAAAAGATGTTCCTGCCGAGAAGCCCAAGGAGACACCCGCCCTGCCAGAGCCCGTCAAGCAAGACAAGACCTTCGTGGTTATCTTTGCCAATGAGCACTATCAGGAGGAACAGCCTGTAGAGTACGCATTAAACGATGGTGAGCAGTTCCATAAATGCTGTATTGAGGTGTTAGGTATTCCCAAAGAAAATGTCCACTTGCGCAAAGATGCTACTCTCAACCATATAAGGCACGAGCTGCAATGGCTGAAGGACGTGGCTGCCGCCTATCAGGGTGAGGCACACATCATCGTTTACTATGCCGGCCATGGCGTCCCCAACGAAGCAACCCATAGCAGTTACTTACTGCCTGTCGACGGTATGGCCTCTTCTATCATTACCGGCTATAGTCTCGATACGTTCTATGAGCAACTGGCACAACTGAACGCTCAGGATGTGCTCATTTTCCTTGATGCATGTTTCAGCGGCGCTAATCGTGGTAAAGGCATGCTTACTTCATCACGAGGTGTGGCCATGAAACCTAAGTCGAACATTCCTAACGGAAAGCTCGTTGTCTTCTCCGCCACCCAGGGCGACGAGACGGCCTTTCCCTTCAGAGAGAAAGAGCACGGACTCTTCACCTATTACTTAATAGACAAGATCAACAATACCCAAGGGACACTGTCGTTGGGTGATTTGCAAAAGTATGTCAGTACGGAAGTACTGCGCAAGTCTGTGGTTATCAATCGCAAGCGACAGACGCCCTGCATCAACACCTCCTCAGGTATTGGCGCGACTTGGCAGGACATCAGGTTAAAATGAATCTTTTTTACAGCGAAGCTATCAGCCAGCCGAGGTAGACCAGATAGAGCAGCACCAACAGGCCACCCTCCCATCGCTCGACGGTATAGCGGGTTCTGGAGAAGAGCCATACCATCACGACGGACAGGAGCATCACAGACATGTCGACGATGGTAATATCGTCAATGTCAAGCGGGGTGATGGTTGCCGTCAGTCCCAAGATGAACAGGATGTTAAAGACATTGGAACCGATGACGTTACCAATGGCGAGAGCCGACTGTCCCTTGCGGGCGGCGACGACACTGGTGGCTAACTCGGGAAGCGACGTGCCTCCAGCTACGATGGTCAAACCTACCACGCCTTCACTGACGCCTAAAGTATAAGCTACACGGGAAGCCGCATCGACAAAGAGATTACTGCCAACGCCCAGCATGGTCAAACCCAGCAAAACGAAAACGATGCTCAGCCACAGGTTCTGCTGCTTGACGGTCTGGGGAGCAGGTTCTTCCTCTATCTGCCCAGCCTGTTGCTGTTTGGTCTGACTTTGTCGGGCCTGCGTCAAGGTGTAGGCCATAAAGCCTGCAAAGGCTATCAGCAGAAGGACACCCTCGATATGATCCATATAGTCATCAAGTGCCAGAAACATGAGTATGACGGATGCTCCGACAGAAAAGGGAATATCCTTCTTCACCGTACTCTTGCTGATGGTCATCGGAGCGACCAGCGCAGCACAGCCCACAATGAGCATGCAGTTCATGGTGTTCGAACCCACGACGTTACCCACCGCCAAGTCGGCAGTGCCCTTCAATGCGGACACCAAACTGACGAACAACTCGGGAGCTGACGTACCGGCAGCAACAATGGTCAAACCGATGACGATTTCGGGTACATTCATGCGACGGGCCAGTGCCGAAGCGCCATCCGTCAGCCTGTCAGCACCGTAGAGCACCATCGCCACACCAATTACTATCAATACTATGTCTAACAACATCGGTTTACTCTTTTAATGGGATATTATTTAGATAATTCGACCTTAGTCCTCGTCATCGTCGAAATCGAAGTCGTCGAAGAAGTCGCCTTCGAGTGAAGGTCCTACGAATTCGTCGAGTGCACGGCGGTCTTTCTTCGTGGGGCGACCTGTACCGCGCTGGCGATTGATGAAGCCGCTGATACGGTTCATCTCCAACAGCTCGTATTGGTCGGCAGGCGTCACATTCTCGTACACTTCGGGGATGAGCTTCGCCCCCACGCGCTGTTCGATGGTCTTCAGTATCTTAAAGGAATAAGTCACGGGCGGCTTGCGAACACTCACCACCTCGCCGACTTTCACCATGCGTGACGGCTTGACGTTCACACCTTGAATGGTGACACGACCGTTCTTGATGGCATCGGCAGCAATGCTGCGTGTCTTGAAAATGCGGGCAGCCCACAGCCACTTGTCTATACGGGCCAGGCCCTCCCCCTGCCCCTCCCTATGAGTGAGGGAAGTAGTATGATTTTGTTCGGAACTGTTTTTACTCATGATTATATCTATAAGTAATTACTCTCCTCCATTCAGGGAGGGGTCGGGGGTGGGTCTCTTTCCCAATTTGTTGTACTGATTCATGGTAATATCAATACCTGCCAAAACAAAGCTCTTGATGATGTCGACACCAAGGTTGATGGCTGGCTGCAGTTTCTCCTGTTCTTCGGTCGAGAAGCGACCGAGCACATAGTCAATCTGCTTGCCCACGGGATAGTTGTTACCGATACCCATACGCAGACGGGCATACTGTTGTCCGATGAGCTGTTGGATGTGTCCAAGGCCGTTATGCCCACCATTGGAGCCGTTGGCCTTCAAGCGGAACTGGCCGAGGGGAATGGCTACGTCGTCACTGATAACCAGCAACCGCGAAGTGTCGATATTCTCCTGGTTGAGCCAATAGCGCACCGCATTGCCGCTGAGATTCATGAAGGTCGTAGGCTTGAGCAGGAAGACCTTGCGGCCCTTCAGCGACGTCTCCCCAATGAAACCGTAGCGGCGGTCGGCAAAAGAAATATTGGACGCCTTCGCGAAAGCGTCCAATACCATAAAGCCTGCATTGTGGCGGGTGCCGGCATATTCATCGCCAGGGTTTCCCAAACCTACAATTAAGTATTTGTCCAAAGCTTTTAACTATTAAGTCTTAACTCTAAACTATTCACTCCCTTCGCCCTTAGGAGAGGGGTCGGGGATGAGGCTTCCCCTTTACTCTGCGGCAGCAGCATCAGCAGCAGCCGAACGAGAAGCACGGGTAGCCTTGACGGAGCAAACGATAACCTCCTTCGGAGTGGCAATCTCCAGACCGTCGAAGCTCAGCTGACCAACCTTGATGGCCTTACCCAGCTGCAGCTCGGTAACGTCGACGTCCAACTTCTCAGGAATCTGCTTGTAAGGAGCGGTAACGTTGATCTTACGGATAGAGAGGTTCAGACGACCACCATCGCGAACACCCTGAGCGTGACCAGTCAGGTTAACGGGGATACCAACGGTGATAGCCTTCTTCTCGTTGATCTCGAAGAAGTCAGCGTGCAGCAGAGCATCGCTTGTGGGATGGAACTGAAGTTCCTTGATGATAGCCTTGTGCTCCTTGCCGTCAATGTTCAGGTTAACAACATATACATGAGGAGTATAAACAGCCTTACGCAGTTCAGCCATGCTGGCCGTAAAGGCAAATGCCTCGGGCAGACCGTTCTTGTCCTTTGACTCACCATACAGGTTGCAGGGTACCAAACCCTCCTTGCGAAGCAGCTTTGAGGCCTTCTTGCCAATGTCGGTGCGCTTCTGACCGGTTACGTTAATCTCTTTCATAATTAATAATGTGTTACTCTAAAATTAAGTTTGTTATGCTTAATCCACCATCACACGATGCGAAGGTTTAGCTCGGCATCCCGAAGGGAAAAGCCAAAAGCGGCTGCAAAGGTACAAAAAAATCTTCGTACACACAAGAAAAAACATCAAAATAATAGGTGCGGCAGCAATTTTTTCACTTTTCACTCTTCACTTTTCACTTTATTTCGTACCTTTGCAACCGATAAGAGTATCAAATAGCTATTTGAAGTAATATGATCAACAGAGAACTCATCAGGATTAAGGTCGTCCAGTTAACCTACGCGTACTATCAAAACGGGAGCAAGAACATTGAATCGGCAGAGAAAGAGCTGATTTTCAGTCTCTCCAAGGCCTACGATTTGTATAACTACCTGCTGGCCCTCATTGTGGGCATTACACAGGAGTCACGCCGTCACTTGGAGGTGGCACAGTCACGAGCCAAGCGAGAGGGAACAGCTATGCCGTCACAACGCTTTGCCTACAACCGTTTTGCCTTGCAGCTGGAGGAGAACCACATGCTGAACGACTTTATGGAGAGCCAGAAGAAGTCGTGGAGCGATGAGCCGGAATTCCTGAAAAACATATTCACCCAAATTTCGGAGAGCCAGATCTACAAGGACTACATGGCATCTCCTGAGGACAGCTATGCTGCCGACCGTGAGCTGTGGCGCAAGCTGTACCGTACACTCATTGAGAACAATGCCGAGTTGGATGCCCTGCTGGAGGAGCAGAGTCTGTACTGGAACGACGACAAGGAGATTGTCGACACCTTCGTACTGAAGACCATCAAGCGCTTCGACGAGAAGAACAAGGCCTCGCAGGAGCTGCTGCCGGAATACGACTCAGAGGAGGACAAGGACTATGCCCGCAAGCTGTTCCGCGCTACCATCATGAATGCCGACGAGTATCAGCACTACATGAGCGAAGCCTCGCGCAATTGGGACTTCTCGCGACTGGCCTACATGGACATCGTCATCATGCAGATTGCCATCGCCGAGATGATGACGTTCCCAAGCATTCCCGTCAACGTCACTATCAATGAGTATGTGGAGCTGGCCAAGCTCTACTCCACCCCACGCAGTGCCGGTTACATCAACGGTATGCTCGACGCCATTGCCCGCCACCTGATAGAAACAGGTCACCTGCTGAAGCACATGGAAGAGAAGAGGTGAGAAAGAACGGGACCTCGACATATCGAAATATCGAAATTGAAAAATAAATTGTAAATTGTCAAATTGTAAATAACCATGACACAGATTATTCTCGCTGCACAGGCAGCACAAGAGCCCAGCGGACTGGGCATGATTTTCGGTAACCCGCTGGTGATGATCATCCTGATGTTCGTCATCCTTTACTTCTTTATGATTCGTCCGCAGAACAAGCGCCGCAAGGAGATTCAGAACTTCCAGAACTCGCTGGCCGAGGGCACACAGGTGTTCACCAGCGGCGGCATCTACGGAACCGTGAAGAAGATTGACCTGGCATCGGGCATCGTTGAAGTGAAGATTGCCGACGGCGTCGTCGTCAAGGTCGACAAGAGCTGCGTCTACAAGGACAACAGCAGCACACCCACCCAGAGCTAACGACTCCCACAGCGCATCAGCACGGTGACTATCAAGAGTATATACGAAACGGTCAGGAACTTCTTGTTCAGCAACATGAACAAGCAGTTTCTGGTTTTTCTCTTTTTCCTGTTCCTCTCGGGCATCTTCTGGCTGATGATGACTCTCAACGAAAGTTATGAGCAGGAAATCAGGGTTCCCGTTCGTGTCACCGGCGTTCCTCGAAATGTCGTGCTTACCTCTGCCGCCATTGACACCGTGCGAGTTACCGTCAGAGACAAGGGCTGGGTGATTATGGGCTATCTCTATAGCACCAAAGGGAAACCAATCTCCGTATCCTTCAAGACCTACCACCGTGGCAATGGCTATGGTATCGTAGGGGCATCAGACCTGAAGCGCATCGTAGAACTGGGCTTAGAAGCCTCGACGAGGGTTGTTTCCATCAAACCCGAGAAGCTGGAGTTCTTCTATAACAACGGACAGCGCAAACGTGTCCCCGTCCGTTGGACAGGACGTGTTATTCCTGACCAGCTGTACTTCATTTCCCAGGTTGTATATTCGCCGGACAGCGTTGATATCTACTCCTCACCGGAGAAACTGGACAGCATCCGCGCCATCTATACTGAGCCACTGAACTACGTCAACTTCCGCGACACACTCAGCATTAACTGTAACCTGTCGCATCCTACCGATGTCAAGGTGGAGCCCGAACAAATTCAGTTGAGTTTTATCACTGACGTATTGACGGAGGAGACGATGAACAACGTCCCCATCCTGTGCCTCAATCTGCCGGAAGGCAAAGTGCTGCGCACCTTCCCCGCCAAGGTCAAGGTACACTTCGTGGCCGGTGTCAGCCAGATTCGCAGCCTTCGCCCCGAGGACTTCGTCGTGGTGGCAGACTATCGGGAGATTACCGAGAATCACCAGGAGAAGTGTTCGATTTATCTGCGCCATGTGCCCCATGGTGTCAGCCGTGCTACGCTCGACATCCGCCAGGTCGACTACCTCATAGAAGACGAATGAAGACAGGTCAGACCAAAGGGAAAGCTCTAAAGACGGGTATCGCCGGAGGCATCGGTTCGGGCAAGAGCTACGTCTGTAAGCTGTTAGCTCAGCGTGGCATCGAGGTCTATGACTGTGATGCAGCCGCCAAACGACTCATCCGCACCTCACCGGATATTCGACAACAACTAACGGAGCTCATCGGACCGGAGACCTACCAAGAGGACGGAAGTCTGAACAAAGTTGTCGTAGCGCGCTTTCTGCTGGAGAGCGAAACCAACGCCAAGGCCATCGACACCATTGTGCATCCCGCTGTCTTCCGCGACTTCGAGGAGAGCGGCAGCCTATGGATGGAAAGTGCCATCATGTTCGAGTCTGGCGCTTATCAATACGTCGACCGCGTGGTGGTAGTCACGGCTCCCGAGGAGGTTCGCATCCAGCGAGTGATGCAGCGTGACGGTATCAGCCGTGAGAAGGTGTTGGAATGGCTACAGCGCCAGTGGCCGCAAGATGAGGTCAGACGTCGCGCCGACTACGAAATCGTCAACGACGGCCAAGCCGACCTCCCCTCGCAAATTGAGAGACTTTTAGCCTCCCTCGACGTCTCGAAATAACGTAATAACGAAATACCGAAATAACGAAATAACGACAATAAAAAGAAAACAATGAAACAGACCATTTTAGCTATCTCGGGTAAGCCGGGACTCTACAAATTAGTATCACGTGCAACGAACAGCCTCATCGTCGAGGCTTTGGATGACACCCACAAGCGTATGCCTGCCTTCGGCACAGACCGCATCACCTCACTGGCTGACATTGCCATGTTTACAGAGACAGAGGACGTGCCCCTGATGAAGGTGCTCGCCAATATGCGCGACCTGGAGAAGGGCAAAGCCGCCAGCGTGAATTTCAAGAAAGCCACACCCGCTGAGTTGCACGAATACTTCTCAAAGGTGTTGCCCGAGTGGGATCATGACCGCGTGCAGAACAGCCACATCAAGAAACTCATCCAGTGGTACGACATTCTTATCAAGGCCGGCATCACTGATTTCGAGGAAGAAATGGCTCCTACAGAGGGAGACAACATCGACGACAGAAAGGAAGTGAAAGAAGAGCAAGAAGTGAAGGAGGAGAAAAAAGCGAAGAAAACTGCTAAGAAGTAAAAATGAAAGGCTGCCGGTTGGCAGCCTTTTATTTTATTCCTTGATGATGGGTTTCTCTGGATTGATGAAGGCAAAGAACAGCGCACTGATGAGCAGCATGACCGCTATCACGTACAGCGGCATGTTGTAATCGCCCGACCGCTGTACCAGTTCGCCAAACAGGATACCACAGCAGAAGCCACCAATATTTCCTGCAGTATTCATCGCTCCGCTCAGCGTTCCTGCCTGCTTCTTGCCCAGGTCAATACACAAGGCCCAAGCCGATGGCAGCATGAGGTCGAAGATGCCGAAGCACAACGACAGGAACACGAAAACGGCCATCTTACCGGGAATGAAGGCTGCGAGAAACATACAGACGGCTGAAACGGCCAGCGAGCTGGAACCTAACGCCTTGCGACCCACCTTGATGCCATAACGGTGGGTGAGTTTGTCCGTCAAGTGACCACCGGCAATATTTCCTATCATACTCATGATAAACGGCACGGCAACAGCGTACGTCAACTCCGATTTGTCGAAGCCACGACCTAACTCCATGAATGTGGGGAACCAGGAGAAGAAGAACCACGAGCCGAAGGCGTAGAAGAAGTACATGCCACAGAGCAGCCAGAACTGAGGAGAAGAGACCCATCCCCAGCCCCTCCCTGTATGGAGGGGTGCAGATGGTTTCAGCACCGATTCTTCTTTCTCAGAGCGACTACTCCCCTCACTCGCAGGGAGGGGCTGGGGGTTGGGTCTATAATACCAATACCACACGACGGCCCAGACAATACCGAGCGCTCCCAAGAGGTAGAATGCCGATCGCCAGCCCACCCACATCATAACGGGAATGACGACAAACGGTGTCAGGGCACCCCCCATACGACTGGCTGCCCAGACATAGCCTTGCGCCTTGCCGACCTCGTTTTTCTCGAACCAGCGGCTGATAACACCCGTCGAACACGGTGACGAGCCAGCCTCGCCAATGCCGAACATAAAGCGGATGACAAGCAGCGTGGCCAAGGTTCCTGCCATTCCGGTAAAAGCCGTAAACAGCGACCACCACAGTACGATAAATGCCAATATCTTACGATGTCCGAAAGCATCGCCGAGAGCACCCATCGGTATCTGCATGATACCATAGGAAAGGATGAAAGCACTCTGCACGTATCCCCACTCCGAAGGCGTCAGTCCCAGGTCGTGCATGATACTGCTTCCCGCCACACTGATGTTGATGCGGTCCAGAAAGGTAACCATGCCCAAAATAACGAGCAGGGCCAGTATGATATTCTTGCGTTTCACCTAATTGCCAATTATCATTTATCAATTCCCAAAAACTTGAGCAGGCCCTTGACGCCCAAGACGGGACTGGAGAGCACAGGCTTGCCCGTCAGTTCCGAGAGTCGCTGTTCCATACGGGCCATCGAACCCTGAGCCAGCACGAACATATCCACCTTGTCGGCAATACGCTTTGCAGCTTCGGCAATGAGGCGGTCGTGCGTCTCACCGTCGCCACTCTGTCCGGCAGCAAAGGCTCCGTCAGCCAATCCCTCGACCAGCGTCACGCTGCGTCCAGCTTTCTTCGCTTCGTTCTGCAGCAGGCGACAGGTAGGATCCAGTGTGGTGGGTAATGTCGAGATAACACCGATGCGGTCATAGTTCTGCACAGCCTGAGCAGCCATGGGCTGGTCGATACGAAACACAGGGATGCGAGCATACTGGTTACCATAGTCAGCGACATCACCTACTGACGAGCATGTGTTAAACACCACGTCAGCTCCTGCATCGGCAGCTGCGTTATAATACGACAACAGCCGGCGGCGCACGGCAGGCGTCACTTCATTGTTGGCGATAACCTCCTTGATGAGCGACGAGTCGGCAATATGGTTAACATTCACTTCAGGCAGCAGTTCCTGGAAAATCTTGGTCAGCGGCTCCACCAGAGCCATGGCCGTGTGTACACAAATTACGTTAATCATTGTTTTAGTTCTTATACCTTATTTATATATATAACGAACGACCTACTCCCCTGCCCCCACAACCACCGATTGTTTTCATTTTTTTAATAGTCCTCACCCTCAGACTGGAATTTCACCATTTTTGGGTATTGCAGGATAGCGAGGAAGTCTGTACCTTTGCAACTGAAATCATTTTTAACCACATCAAATCAGTATTTCAGACAATGAACAAGACTATCGTTATCTATGGTTCCTCGACGGGAACGTGACTTATACTGATATAGGTAGACACATTTTTAATAATTTAAATGTTTATCTATTATGAGTAAAGGGAAGAAGTTTAGTGAAGAGTTTA
>OCTW011428856.1_pt1 | contig 12661 bp, 8 predicted proteins | sample 1539671 | NCBI WGS metagenome assembly OCTW01 (sample SAMN02144230, study PRJEB22623) | gut metagenome | biome: sheep rumen | host: Ovis aries | place: New Zealand | reverse complement strand
TGCTCAAACGATTGCACAGCTCGAAATCGCCTATCGTCGCAGCGAAGAAACCCCGGCACAGGCCGACCCACCTCAGCCCCAGGAACGCACCACGCGCTCTGCAAATGAGACTTTACACAAACCGTTTTTAACGACAAGCCCCTCTTCTGCCGATGCCAACCCCGATGCGGGCGAATGGCTCACTGCAAAACGCGAAGAAGTCGGTATGACCATCGCTCAACTCGCACTCAAATCGCGATTGCCTGCGCGCACCCTCGAAAAGCTCGAACACCAAAGGATATCGGGCATGCCCACTGCCCGTCTGCAAGCCTATCTGTTCGAAATCGCCAATGCTCTCGGCATTGAAGTCCAGGAAATATTGGGAAAATTTGGGCTGAAATAATTCGTAATTCGTAATTATTCCGGCATTCTCGAGGTTTTCTCTAAAGAATTGAAGTTATTGTTTACTTCAGAGTCACATTTGGGGGTTGCAAATTCAATTACGTATTATGCATTATGCATTACGCATTTACAAAATGAGCAGCGTTAGCTGCGAACAAATCCGTTTGTTAAAAACAAAGATAACAAACATCTCATGACACATATGCATTAAGGAAGATTGCCCATGGCAAGAAGCATACATCAGCCTCTGATTTGGATCGACTGTGAAATGACGGGCCTGGATACCAGCGTCGATCGTATCATCGAGATTGCAACCCTCATCACAGACTCCGAATTGAACATCGTAGCCGAAGGGCCCGAGCTGGCCATCCATCGTCCCAAGGAATTGCTCGATCAGATGGATGACTGGAATACCAAACACCATACCCAATCCGGTCTCGTCGAACGCGTACTGAATTCCCAAATTGAAATTGAAGATGCCGACCGCCTGACTTTTGAATTTATCTCGCAGTACGCAGAAAAGCATGCTGCACCGCTTTGCGGCAATTCGGTGTGGCAGGATCGCCGGTTTATCGACCTCGAAATGCCCTTGACGGCCCATTACCTGCACTACCGCAATGTCGATGTATCCTCATTTAAAGAAATGGCGCGCCGTTGGTACCCCAAACTCGATCCCTACAAAAAAGAGAATCATCACCGGGCATTGGATGATATCCGCGAATCCATCGAAGAATTAAAATATTATCGGGAAAAATTGTTCGTGAAATCGCTGGATTAAATTTTTATGAGGCGCGGCTATTCGGCTTTGCCGAATACGCCTGCGCCGCTCGCCTAGGTGCGACATGGGGTCGCACCTACGGCAAGCCCTATTCTTTGACGCGCTCGATGGCCGAATTCTGAACCCAGCCCTGCTGTCCACCCATGGTCTGCACCTGATGCCAATCGGCATTGGAACGCACGATATTGACGGTATGCCCCGGCTCCAACGGAACCGAAGAAACATTGGAGGCACCAACATTATCCGCCGTTTTGAGAAAGACTTCATTCATGACGACGGCTTCATTTTTCTCGGGTTCAACCCAGACGCCCGCCAATACCCAAATCCATACAAACAACGGGAAAATGGCCACATAAGCCATAATTTTTCGATGTTTTACGCTCCAGGGGACAATAAGGAGCATCCCCAAAGCGAACAAAATAGCCGCAATGAGCAGACGTGAATCACGGGACAGACGATCATTGAGGAAAAAAGCCGTCGAAATGATTTTTACATCTGATTTGACTTCCTCATTCTGAACCGAACGAATGTAGGCAAGATTATTCTGAGCCTGCTTTTGTGCCGGATCGAGTTCGAGTGCACGTTTATAGGCCAATGCAGCATGACCATAATCGACTGCGCCGAGCGCAGCATGTCCCGCATCGACATGGAGGGCGACAGAGGATGGATGTTCCTGCGCCAACACACTAAAACCAGTATATGCCTGTTTAAAACCTGCAATGCGGGAGGCATGTTCAGTCTGTGCCATGGCCTTTTGATAAGCTTCGACAGCCTGATGATATTGCTGAATTTCATTCTCAGATTGTGCCTCAGAAATCTGAGGTACAAAAAAGACAGCAATTGCCATAAAGAGTGCAAAAATCGAAGAAACGAGCTTGGCGTAAGCAGGATTGACGTGTTTGGGAATGGCTGCTGAGAATTCATCCAGCAATTCCTTTGGCAATTTTATAGCCTCCGGTCGATAAGCTTCATTATCCATGCGTTCACACAATGACTGGAATGGCGCTTTTGGCGTTTCTGTCGCGGTCAGGAAAGCATTGAGTGCATTCGAAATACAGGAAGCAGCCTCGCGTGGAGACTGCTTGGAAGCCGTTTGAATTGCCTCCTTGAGATTTTTAATAGCCTCGCGCTGAACAGCATTCGAATCCCGGTTTTTCTTTGTTCTTCGGACCAATGCCAATGCAATCCATGCGACAAAAGGCAAAGCATACAACCCAATGCGCAGCGGCAATGTACTGCGTATCTGAGTCGAAGATTTTAAATCATCTTTCGTCGAGTTGAGGCTCAGCTCAAGAGATCCCGTTGTAGGGACTTTATCTGTCTCAGATTCGTCTGCACCGGATTTGTCATGATTGGCAGCGGGTATCTCTTTTTTGGTCGAAAATACATCTGCGGCACTGATCTTATCGACAGACGTGACGCTCAGGGCAATCGGCTGACTGCGTACTGTAGAAAACTCTTCGGTTTTAGGATTAAAGTAGGAAAAAGCCAACGGAGGAATTTCGGTCACGCGCTCGGATTTTATGCGCACAGGAACCGAAAACCGCTTGATATAACGCTGTCCGCCGCCATCGATGTTTTCACCGATGGGCTCGGTATTGGTCACACTAAAGAGTTGTTCATTGAGGCCGGCAGAGGCCAGAGAGGGCAGAATCAAACCATCCATATTGCTGGCCGAAGTAATATCAATCGTCAGAACGATGGGATCACCGACTTTGACGATAGTTCGATCTGCCGAAACCTGAATGGAATAATCCGTGCCCATGGCATTCGAGAACGTCGCAGGCTTTGAATTCTGGGGCAGTTCCTGAATGGTCAGTGTACGGGCCTGATCTTCAACCTGGAACAGCTGATACGTTGAACGTCCAAATCCCCACATATCCTGTGTTCTGCCCGACTCGAGTTCAGCCATGACTTTTGAAGCCGGAAGCACAATCACACCACTCTTGAGTGCAGTAACTTTAATGGGAATGAGGAAACGCGTATATTCAAGCCCCCCCACCATCACGGAATCACGCGTAAAAGGAAATGCCAGTTGCCGACTGCCGACCGTCATTGGAATGGAACGTCCCCGCGGAGCATCATCGGGTTCTGCCACATCAAAGGTATCGGGCATTTCCAATACGGGAATGCTGAAGACCTGGCTTTGAACATCTTTTCGAATGTACCACGCCAGATTCACATCGAAAGTTTCACCCACCCAAATCTTGCGTTCGGGCAATTGAAGCTCAATCCGCATGTCTTTAGTCGACTTGACCGTACTCGCGGTAAACGTCAGCTTTTGCTGCGAAGTTGCCTCTTTCGATCCCTGAGTCGCATGAATGTAGGGAATGGTATAAACCCCTTCGTGTTTTGGGGTAATCTGGTAATTAAAGATGAACGAGACATCTTTTTTCTGGGTCATGCGTCCATTGATAATCGTCGTACTCGACATGATCCTCGGAGAGACGCCCAGCAACTGGATTTCCGCATCATCAATTTCAAATGGGGTAATTTCGGGCTGAGGATCTTCGTCAAAATCGCTGACGGTAATGGCGAGTTGAAACGGCATTCCCGCATAGATTTCGGTGGCCTGAGTTGTAATCTGTACCGACTGTGCCCATGCGACATCGGACATCCCACACATGGGGGCCAAAGCCCCCAAACAAAGCGATGCAACTAATATATAAGGACGAATATTCATTTGAGTCTGCCACATTGAAAGTGGAAAGTATGAAATTAAGAAGAAATACACTCATAATGAGCAATGAGCAATGAGCAATTGGGATGCAAAACCAAGGGACGACCCTTTTAATAATTAATAATTAATAATTGATAATTGATAATTGGAATGCAAAACTAAAGGACAACTCTGAAGCTCAAAATAATCGATTCTTTAGAGATAACCATGGAACTCAGTCATTGCTAACTGCTAATTGCTAATTGCTAACTGCCTATAAAAAAATGCGAAGGCGTATCGGCAGCGCCGATAGCCGAAGCACGCCGGACGTATTCGCCGCAGGCGAATAGTCGGCGCACCATATTACCAGTCTTTTTCAACAGTTGGCATCCCCGATCCGTCACGTTCTTTCGATTTTCTTCGTTCCTGATCGCGGGTTCGAATCTGCTGAATCTTCTTATCCGCTTGTTCCTTGGACATTTTTTGTTCTTTTTTCTGCTCTTGCTGTTCTTGCTGCTGTTGTTGTTGCTGATTCTGCTGCTGAGGCGGCTGCAGGATTTCAAGTGCTTTTTGAATATGCTCGATTGCGATATTTTGCTGTTCGATCGCCTCTGTGAAAAGATGCTTTTCGTTCTGCAAATCCGTCTGTGCCTGCCGCATCGACGTCGACGCGACCTGCAATTCGCTGGCTGCCTGAGCATAAAGCGTCGCTGGATTCTGCTGTCCATTTTGCTGTGGCATCTGGGCCGCCTGCTGTTGAGCTTGTTTTGCCATTTCGGTGAGTGCTTCTGCAAGCTGATCCGAGGTAATCTCATGTATTCGCTGACGATCGATAACCGGCGGTAGTTTTATCTCGAGTTCATCTGTTGTCGACGAAGCGATGTCGGTCGTTTGATCGAGTGTCGAAGTCTGTTGTTTGAGCAATTCCTGTATATGTTCGACGATTGTGAAGAAGAGAATCCTCAATTGTTCGAGAGATTTTTGAGCGATTTCTGCATCACCGGTCAAATCTCCCCACACTGCCTGTTCAATGTTGGATGGTACAACATTTTCGTCCACGCCAGTTTCGGCTGGTTTTGCAACTTTGCTCTGCATGCGCTGAATCGCCTTGAGCGCATCGGATCGCAATTGCTCGGCATATTCAAATTTTTGCTGAATTTGCTGCAGTTGTTCTTCGTTTGGGGCGCCTTGCTGGCCATTTTGCTGCATAGCAGCCTGGTTCATCTTGCCCGATTCTTTGGCGAGCAGGTTGGCCAAACGTTCGAGGCGCTCGGCATTGAGGTTGAGGTTCTTGGTTAAAAAGTCACGCTGCTGAGCTCTGGTCAGCAAATCACCGGCTTCTGCGCCCAAATCGCCTTTGACGAAGGCATCGGCCTGCATCTGTGTCGCATAAGCAATATTGATCAGATGCTTGAGATCAGCAAATCTTTCCATTGCCAGTGCGAGCAGTTCAAGTGCTTTTGAACCATGGTTGACTGCACCTTCATAATCGTTCATTTCGAGGCGTTGCGTGACGGACTGCATCTCGGAAGCAGCATCCTTAATCAAAGGCAAAGCCTCTTTGATCTGCTCGGTTTGTTCCTTAGCGGCTTCGGCCTGTTTAGGATCCTGAGGCTGTTCCTGCTGATCCGCCGATTCAACAACGACATTGAGGAATTCCACAACCCGATTGGTTCGCGTCAGCACATCAACTTGTGTATCGTTGAGCAGATCATTGTTGAGCCATGGTGGTTCAGCAACTTCATTATTCTGTGTCTGAGCCTTGAATTTTTCGAGCAGCTCTGGCGAAGAAAACATGTGCTTTGCACTGGCAATACGCACAAATCCGGTCTCATCTTCGGCAATATGCTGCAGAATAGCGAGTGGATTTTCGAGCTGTTCACGTGCCTGTTTAAGAAGCTGAAATGCGCGGTTTGAGAGCCTCAATGAGTCATCCATGGATAATTCGCGCATCTGACGGCGTGCATTGGCCATCGACTGGCGAGCTGTTTCGAGCAACGGTGATGCGGATTTTAGCTGAAATCCGCGGAATGCCTCTTCCTGCGTGCGTTGATCTTCGGCTTTCGACTCGATAAGCGAAAGTGCATTGGACAGATTCTCGGCAGTCAGGTTGGCTTGTGTTAAAGTTTCGCGCTGAACATTGGATAGAGCTTTGAAATCATCCTGAAATGCGACAGGATCGCGCATGGCATTGGCCTGCAACAGACGTTCAGACAAACCTCTGGCATTCTCGCGAATCGTGCGCTCCATACCGATCACTTCATCGAGTTGTTTTTCGAGCGTATTGTATTTTTGCGCCATCACGTCTTTGGCATTCAGCAAGCGTTTGAGCACAATTTCGAGATTGCCGCGTGCTTCTTTAATACTCGGGCGTTGGTGGACGGCATCCCGCATCCATGCCACACTCATGGTCAAATCGGCAATCACGCCCTGCAGTGCTTCTTCCTGAAGTGTCTGAATGTCGCCGGCGGATTCGGCCTTCTGCGCATAGGCATGGCCAAGGTTATAGGCTGCAGAATAGCGCAATTCATTATCGAATGCGGCTAAATCGCGCGCACGAACGAATCCCTCAATGGCTGTTTCGAAATGACTTTCATCCAACTGGCCTACCGCAAGATTATAAATATCACGAGGCTTGAGCGATGCATCATCATATATACTTTTGGGTGCTTCTTTTGGAGACTCGCTCTCCTGACCTGCGGTCTGCGTAGCCTGTTCATCCTGCTGAGTCTGCACATCCTGAGGTGCTGCCTGGGGATCCGCCGTTTGCGCATACCCAGTCGAGCAATACAGCATCCCTGCCACACCAAGTATTAAACTTCGTTTTAACAAACCATTCCTCATGCTGCTCTCTCCTTTGCCTGACGTTTAAATCCTCTGCCTTCGAGGAGCATGAAACCCAGGAAGAATAAAAGCGCGAAACCAACGAACCACTGGAACAAATCAATTCTGATTTCTTTTGTGCGAACCTGATCGATATCATCGACGAGCGGTAAAATGCGTTTGTGCATGATACTTTCGAGTTCGAGCACATTATTTTCTGCCGGAACATAAACACCGTTTGTTTTTTCGGCGATATCCCTCAGGAGTTTTCCATCCAGTTTTGAAATGACATCGGCTCCCGAAGCATCCGTCACGCGTCTTTTCTGACCGGTTTCCTTATCAAGCACATCAATGGTCGTTCCTTTTTCGGAGCCGAACCCAACAGTCACAATGACGACACCGGCCCTGCGTGCCTCTTCGGCCGCCTCAAGCGGATAAGAATCATGATCTTCACCATCCGTAATCAAAATCATGGCCTTGGGGCCTTCCTGCTCGCTCAAAAGCTTGGTGCCCTTGCGAATCACCTCACCGATATTGGTTCCGCCCAGAGTCACACTCGTATAGGAAGCATTATCGAGAACCAGCCTAAAAAAACCATGATCCATCGTCAGGGGCGAAAGAACTGTCGTTCGTCCAGCAAAAGCCAGCAACCCGACGCGATAGGAAGAAAACGAAGGCAGCATATCGCGAATTTCAGATTTGGCGCGTTCCAGCCTGTCCGGCACGACATCCGTCGCGAGCATGCTCTTCGAGACATCGAGCGCAATAAAAATATTGGCAGAATCTTTTGCAACCGAGACGCGCTCTTCCTGAATAATTTGAGGCCGCATCAGGGCGCAAATAAACAGGATACCGCCAATCGCCAGACATATAATCTGCAGAATCCGGCTGCTAAACGTCGGACGGGTCACCAGACGATCCTGCATTTTTTTACCCACAAAAGCACCCAGATGACCACGGTTGGCCGTCAGCATCCATGTGTAAATGAGTACGACAACGAGCACAAACAACAGCCCAATGGCATATTCAGTATGTTCAAACTGTATCCAGTTCATTTTTTACGTCTCTAGGTATAGCGTTTTTTGGATGCGGGGGAATGTCCCCCGCGCGGCTATTGTGCGTCGCCCAATACGCCGCTCCCCCTGCGCGGCTATGGCTGAACGCCATACACCGCGCGTTACCATCACATCGGTGATCGTCTGTAATACGTCATGCGCAGCAAAGCCCCAAGTGCCGCCAGGATGAGTCCCATGACGATAAAAATGGCGTACTTCTCGTCATAATGAGTCAGCCTGTTTTCGCTGATTTTGGTTTTTTCGAGGGCATCAATCTCTTCATAGATTTTTTCGAGTCCATCGCGATCGGTTGCACGAAAATACCGGCCACCCGTCATATTCGCGATTTCTGTCAACCCTTTTTCATCGAGTTCAACCGGCATGCGCTGCATGACCTGGCGTCCAAACAGATCCCTTGCACGCACTTTGGCAAACCCATTGGTACCAATGCCGACGGTGTATATTTTAATCCCAAATTCAGCGGCCATGCGCGCTGTTTCGAGCGGATCTTCATAACCGGTCGTGTTCACACCATCCGTGAGCAGAATCATGACTTTCGATTTACCCGGTGCATCCCTCAGGCGTTCCGTCGCCAGTCCTATGGCATCGCCCATCGAAGTCCCGGATTCACTGTTGTTGGTCATAATCTGCACATCGTCGATCAATTGCAAAAGAGTGACATGATCGAGCGTCAAAGGACAATCCGAATCGGGATAAGTACCAAAGCTCACCAGACCTATCGAATCATTATAACGTCCCTTGAGCGTGCTGCCATTGCCCTTAATAAAATCATGCAAAACATCTTTAAGTGCTTCGAGTCTATCCTGTTCTTCAATGATATTGCCGTTTTCATCCTCTTTAGACATGTCGAGTGCAACCATCGAACCGGATTTATCGACCACGAGCATGATAGATATGCCTTCCCGATGCTGCTGGATACTGCCTCCAGGAATGCGCGGTCCGGCCAGGGCAACACAAAATGCGATAAAAGCCAGCGAGAGTAAAAGCGGGGGAATAAAAGAAGTCCGGGCCCGGAAACTTTTTACGCGCATCGGCCAGATATTCAGACTCGAAAATTTGATGCACCCGATAGGACGCCGCATCCAAAAGAAAAGCGGTATAGCCAGAATCGCCAATAACAAAAAGAGCGGTTCACGAAACTCAAACATGATTCTCACCCCCCGGAACTTCCCGCGTATCTACGACAAATTTCCTTGCATCTTCCAGCATGGATGCCGATTCACTCTGGGTAGGAACAAAATCGGTAAATTTGACCCGATCCGAATGTTCGAGAAGTTTCTTAATCAAAATCTTGTTATCATTGTTGATGTCTTCACTTTTCTTGGCAATTTCGAAAAATTCTTCCGTCGTCAGACGCGGTGCATGCATCGAAAATCGACCTTCAATATACGTTCTGACAATCGAAGAAAGCTCTACATACCAGGAATCAACCGCTTCGGAGTTCACAGGAATCTCCCGTGCCTTCATATTGTCCAACGCCTGCAGGGCTACGATATCCGGCGGAACATATTCATTGACCCGCTTGTGCTTATCATAATAGACAAATGCCACAACGGCACCACACAGCAGCAAACCAAGCAGAATCCATAGCCAGATGTGGTTATCCTTATCCTCCGGCAAAACGAGCTCCGGCAAAACCTCTGCGGCAGGATACAAGGATTCAGGGACCTCACCTTCTGCAAAAACTGACGCGACCTCGAGATCCATCTCCTCGGTCAGCACTTCCTGAATTTTGCCTTTTTGTTCAGAACCATCCTGGTTATCGATAAATTCAACAAGAAATGAAGGCGTCCTCAATTTACCGGACATCGGCAAATCAAGCGTATACTTTTGACTATACTCCATCCGACCGTCTTCACGCTGTTTTTCAGAAGACTGGTAATCTGCAATGCTGAATTTACCAAGCTGATCACCAAAATCGGGCATCGTGACCGTCACCCCAGTCCTGGCATCCACCGTCAAACTAAGCTCAATCTGTTCACCAAGTGTCGGCTTTGAGTCACTCAGAGAAACAACAACATGAACAGGCCCTAATGTCGTTTCGCGCGCATCCGGATGTTTTTCACTTTTTGCGGTCTGTTCTACCGCATCCGAATCCGCAGTCTGCTCAGCATTTTGAACACTGCATGCGCTCAAAAGCACACAAAGAATAAAGGGTAAAATACGAGAGAATTTCATGAGTATAACTCTGAAGCTATTTTCCAATGAGCAATGCGCAATACGCAATTGAATTTGCAGAACTAAAGAGTACCCCTGAAGCTAAAAAGAATGAATCTTTTATGAATAAACTAGAGAACTCATTCATAGCTAATTGCTAATTGCTAATTGCTAATTACAAATTACCTATAGCGTTTTTGTCGTTGTTTAAAGAACGCCAAAAGTGGATCGATCACAGACTGTGTTGCGTCAATCTCGATCAGGTCACATCCAGAAGCCTGGAACTCATTTCGAAGGCGCTCTGTACGCTGACGCGCCATTCGAGAAGCTCTTTCTCTAAACTCCATGCTGCTCGTATCCACTTCACATATCTCGCCAGTTTCAGCATCCTCAAGTGTGAGCAATCCTTCGTCGACGAGTTCAAATTCACGCGCATCATTGACCAAAACACTGATGAGATCGTGTTTTCGATGCACGCTGCGAGCAACATTCAGGTAGCCTTCATCCAAAAAGTCCGAAATCAGGAAAATGACTGCCCTGCGATGCAGCACCTGATGGCAGAACTCAAGCGCCTGAGCGATATTGGTCTGTCGCGTCTGATGTCTGGAACGCATTTTAAAACGCTCAAACTTTTCGCGCAGATGACAGCCCAGTTTTCGCCAGAAACTCGTTTCACCTGCAGCTTCCTCATGGGGTTTATCCGCGCCCTCTGCGCGGGCCAAAACTTCACGTACAATGCGAAGTGCATGTTTCTGGCCCTTTCGGGGTGGAATAAATTCATCGACGCCATTCTGGAACAGCAGCAATCCAATATTGTCATCATTCTCGATGGCCGAAAACGCAAGCAGTGCACTCAATTCGGTGGCAGCTTCGCGTTTGGACCGCTCAAGGCTTCCGAAATCGAGACTTGGACTAATGTCGACGATGAGCAAAACCGTCAGTTCACGTTCTTCCACAAAACGCTTGATATATGGTGTTCCTGTACGGGCTGTAACATTCCAGTCGATTGTACGGATGTCATCCCCTGGGACGTATGGCCGAACCTCGTCGAATTCCATGCCGACGCCTTTAAATACAGAAAGATAAGCACCCGCAAGAACATCCGAAACCTGACGGCCTGTTCGTATCTGAATTTGCTTAACTTGTTTTATAATTTCCGGACTAAGCATTTTCTAATGAGCAATGTGCAATGAGCAATTGGAATAACTATCCCCAATTTTCATTCTAAAATGAAAAGGCGATTAAAAAACTGAGCAATGTGTCATGAGCAATGTGCAATCGAATTTGTCAAACCATAGATAAAACCTAAAGAATCGAAGTATTTTTCATACTTTAGAGATTATCCAGAGAATGTCCAAATCATTGCCAATTGCTAATTGCTAACTGCAATTCCTAAGGTACCGGCACGGTCTCAAGAATCATATTGATTACATCATCCGCAGTCTTTCCCTGAGCTTCAGCTTCGTAAGAGAGCGAAACACGATGACGTAAAACATCCGGAGCGATAGTCTTGATATCATGCGGACTCAAATAGGTACGGCCATTCAGAATAGCATGGGCCTTTGCAGCTTTTACGAGGTTGATCGACGCACGCGTCGAGGCGCCCATTTCGATAAGAGAGACCAACTGCTGCATACCATACGCTCTTGGATCACGCGTCGCATTGACGAGATCGACGACATAGGCACTAATTTTCTGATCGATAAAGACCGATTCGGCAGCTTTCTTGGCTTCCAATACGGTCTGAATATCCATGACCTGACGAACTTCCGGGATCGGTGCACTCCCAGCCATGCGTTCCACAACCTTCATTTCTTCCTCACGGCTTAAATAACCCACGAGAACTTTAAGCATAAAGCGGTCGAGCTGTGCTTCCGGAAGCGGATAAGTCCCTTCTTGTTCGATCGGATTCTGCGTTGCCATGACGAGAAATGGCTCTGCCATTTTGAAGCTTTCATTTCCGATGGTCACTTGTTTTTCCTGCATTGCTTCGAGTAATGCAGATTGCACTTTGGCTGGAGCACGGTTAATTTCATCGGCAAGAATGAGATTACCAAACACAGGGCCTTTTTTGAGCGAAAAAGTGGCATCCTTAGGATTGAAAATTTCAGTTCCAGTCACATCAGCAGGCAACATATCCGGCGTAAACTGAATACGCGAAAAAGAGGCTGACAAGCACTCCGAAAGCGTACGAATCAAAAGTGTTTTGGCCAATCCCGGGACACCTTCTACCAAAACATGTCCACCAGTAATCAATCCAATCAAAAGACGATGCACAAGCGCATCCTGACCTACAACAACTTTTGCTATCTCAGATTTGACATCCGCAAATTTCTGCTGGTACTGACGAACCTCATTTTCCAAGCTCATCGAAAAACTCCATTCTTTTTGGCTGTATTCCACGGCAAAAACAAATGCAAATATCTCCTTCTTTTACAGATTTGCACTTTTGTATGACGATGCTAAACTGACATCCGCCATCCGGGAACAAAGCATTTTTTTGGGTAAATCTGTCAAACTCAAATGCAGCCTCGAAAATATTTCATCCCGTTAAACTGCAATCCACAAAACGACCGATCAATATGGACACATTCCCTAAAAAGGCAACGAACTTTTTTTCTTGCCCTTCCTCTCCCTTTGGCACCACTTTGGGAATTCAAACTCAAATTCCATTTTAAAGTCACATCCTGTTACTAATCAGCCGCCAGCCTTGTATGTTTTAACAAACGGATTTGTTCGCATCTAACGATGCTCACTTTTTTAGTACGAGTGTTAGCTGGTTTGTAG
>OCTW011580703.1_pt1 | contig 12662 bp, 13 predicted proteins | sample 1539671 | NCBI WGS metagenome assembly OCTW01 (sample SAMN02144230, study PRJEB22623) | gut metagenome | biome: sheep rumen | host: Ovis aries | place: New Zealand | reverse complement strand
GCACCAAAAAGGAGGAAGACAAGCATGAGCAAAAAATCGGGAGCGCTCTCCATTGAACAGGCACTGGAAATCGCCCTGGCTTCCTGCCGCATGACGGAGGCGGAGACCTGCCCCATCGGTGACTGTGCCGGAAGGGTCCTGGCAGAGGACATGCGCGCCGCCATCAGCAGCCCGCCCTTTCGCCGGTCGGCAATGGACGGTTTTGCCGTGCGCAGTGAGGATCTGCGCGGGGCCTCCGGCCGGAGTCCGGTCGTCCTGACCGTGCCCGGGTGCAATGACGCCGGACAGCCGGCTGTCCGCCATATCGGAAAGGGGGAGGCGGCCCGGATCATGACGGGCGGTGTCCTGCCGGAGGAGGCGGATGCTGTCGTTAAGCAGGAGATCGTGGAGCTCCGCGGCCGGAAGGCCGCCGTTTTTTCCGCAGAGGCAAAGCCCGGTGACTGCTTCAGTCCGGTCGGCGAAGACATGCGGGAGGGGGAGCTTCTGGCCCCGGCAGGGGAGACGCTGGACGCCTCCGCGCTGGCCGCCGGCGCGGCGGCAGGACTGTCCATGCTCTCCGTGAGGAAGCGGGTCCGGTCAGCTGTGATCTGCACCGGTGACGAGCTCACCCTCCCCGGCCAGCCGCTGGGAGAGGGCATGATCTACGGCTCCAGCCACCTCTACCTTACGACCAGGCTCCTGCAGTGCGGATGTGCCGTCGCGCAGGCCTGTTTTGCCGGCGACGATCCGTCTGTGATCGCACAGAGGATCCGGGACCAGATCGGAGCGGGCGCGCAGCTGATCGTCACGACCGGCGGTGTATCGGTCGGCAGAAAGGATTATCTTCCGGCGGTGATCGATCTGATCGGCGGTGAGGTCCTCTTTCACGGGATCGACGTCAAACCGGGGATGCCGTCCATGCTGTCACGGGCCGGCGGAGCGCTGATCCTGTCCCTGTCCGGCAACCCCTATTCCTGCGCCTGCATCTTTGAACTGATCGCCGGCCCCATGATCGCCGCCATGCTGGGCAGGCAGCAAATCGGGGAGAGGATGCTGCAGGTCCCCGCGGCGGATTCCTATGATAAGAAGAGCCCGGTCCGCCGGATCCTCCGGGGGCGCTTCGACGGCATGCGGGTGTACTTTTCCAGCCGGCAGCGCAACGGACAGATGGCGGCCGGGATCGGCTGCAACTGTCTCATTGACCTCCCCGCCGGCAGCGAGGGGATCCGGGAGGGGGAGCCGGTACGGATTTTCCTATTAAATACAAGCTTGTGAAGAAACTGTCCCTATAGTATAATATTTCCAGTGCGCGGCCCCGCATGACCTGGCCGGGTGTCCGGCGCACGCCATTCTCAAAATGCAAGACGCACACGCGCGTCTTTCGCTCCGCGGGCGGGATGCCCGCAGGGCATCATCTGAAAAATAATCTCCGAGCAAAGCAGCCTAACAGCAGACGCTCATGGCTGCGCGCCGCCGGAATGCCCCCTGGGCAGTTCCACAGGGCCGGACGGGAAACTGTACGACCTTCCGTTTTTGAAAAGGAGGATTCATGAAAGTTCTGAAGACGACCGAGGCCGTCGGTAAGATGCTGTGTCACGACATCACACAGATCATACCGGGGGTCTGTAAAGGTCCGGCATTTCGCAAGGGTCATATCATCAGGGAGGAAGACATCCCTGTCCTTTTATCCATCGGCAAAGAAAATGTCTATATCTGGGAGACAGATGAGACCATGATGCACGAAAACGACGCGGCGCAGGTACTCTACAAGCTGTGCTGCGGTATTCGTGTGCCCTCCTGCGGGCCTGAGACCGACGACGCGGGCGATGTCGTCCCCGGCAGGATGGATGAGGCGACATTTCTCATCCCCTCGCAGATCTCCGAGGGCAAAATAGAGCTGACAGCGGGCACCGACGGCCTGCTCAAGATCGACCGCGGCCGGCTGAGCGCCGTCAACCGCATCGGAGAGATGATGATCGCGACCCGGCACGGAGATTTCCCGGTCAGAAAAGGGGACAAGATCGCCGGGACCAGGGTGATCCCGCTGACCATATCCCGCAGTCAGATGGAAAGCGCGGCGGCAGCAGCTGCAGGCGGTCCGATCCTGCGGATCCTGCCCTTTCAGGCCAGACGCGCCGGCGTCGTGACGACCGGGAGCGAGGTCTTTCACGGGCTGATCGAAGATCAGTTTACGCCTGTGATCGAGCAGAAGCTCGCGGAATACGGCAGTATCATGGCCGGCCACCGAATCGTCGATGACGATCCCGTCATGGCGGCGAACGCCATCAGGGATATGCTGGCGGAGGGCTGCGATCTGATCCTCTGCACGGGGGGGATGAGCGTCGATCCGGATGACCGCACACCGCAGGCCATCCGCAGCGTCGCGGACGAAGTGGTCGGCTACGGAGCGCCCGTCCTGCCCGGCGCCATGTTCATGCTGGGCTACAGGCACGCGGCGGACGGCACGAGGATCCCCATCTGCGGCCTGCCGGGATGCGTCATGTACGCAAAGCGGACCATTTTTGACCTGATCCTCCCCAGGCTCCTGGCGGATGATCCGGTGAGCAGTGATGAGATCGCCGCGCTGGGCGAGGGGGGACTGTGCCTGGGATGCCCCGTGTGCACCTTCCCCAATTGCGGGTTCGGCAAGGGCGGCAGAAACATGTGACAGGATGCGGCCGGAGCGCCGCGTCTTATGGGGGCCGGAATCATGCGGGACAGATTCGGACGTACGATCAATTATATGCGCATCTCCGTTACGGACCGCTGCAATCTGCGGTGCCGCTACTGTATGCCCGACGGGATCACAAAGTGCGCCATGCAGGAGGTCCTGACCTACGAGGAGATCACAGAGGTCGCGCAGGCGGCAGCGGACTGCGGCATCACCAGATTTAAGATCACCGGCGGCGAGCCGCTGGCGCGGATGGGTGTCGAGACCCTGGTCCGCTCACTGAAGGACCTCCCCCTGACAGACCAGGTGACCATGACCACGAACGGGGTCCTCCTGGAGGAAAAGCTCCCTGTCCTCATAGAGGCAGGGCTGGACGCCGTCAATATATCCCTCGACACAAGGGACAGAGCGCAATACAGACAGATCACGGGCTTCGATTGCCTGCCACAGGTCCTGGGCGCGATCCGGGCGGCTGTAGAGGCAGGTATCCCGACCAAAATAAATGCGGTCCTCCTCCCCGGCTGCAATGAGGAGGCCTTCCTCCCCCTGGTCCGGATGGCATCCGATGCGGCCCTGGATGTCCGCTTCATCGAGCTGATGCCGATCGGGGAGGGGCGGCGCAACAGGGGAATAGACAACCGCGCGCTGATCGAGCGCCTGTACAGCATATATCCGGGGACGGCGCCGGACCCTGCGCCCAGGGGAAACGGACCGGCTGTCTATTACGCCATTCCGGGTTTTACCGGCAGGATCGGCTTTATCAGCGCCATGCACGGAAAATTCTGCGCCTCGTGCAACCGGGTGCGCCTGACGTCGACGGGCTTTCTCAAACAATGTCTCTGCTATGAGGACGGCGTGGATCTGCGCGCTCTTGTCAGAAGCGGGGGGGCTTCCGACCAACGCCGGCGGCTTTTGGCGGAGGCAATACGGACCGCTGCGTCGGGCAAGCCGCAGGCGCATTCGTTTGACAGACCGGACCTGATCACGGAGAGGCACCAAATGTCCGGGATCGGAGGATGAGAGGAGGAATTTCACATGGCTGTGATACGCGCGATCTGCATAAGTGATCGTAAGGGCACACAGAAATACAGGATCCCGGAGGGGACCTTCATCGAGGACCACGGGATCCAGGGTGACGCGCACGCCGGCAAATGGCACAGGCAGGTCAGCCTGCTGAGCGCGGAAAAGATCGAGGCCTTCAGGGACAAGGGCGCACAGGTCGATTACGGCGCTTTCGGCGAGAACCTGGTCGTAGAGGGGTGCGACCTCCGTTCTCTGCCTGTCGGCACACGCTTTGCGATCGGCGACGTTCTCCTGGAGATGACACAGATCGGCAAGGAGTGTCATGATCACTGCGCCATTTACAAGGCGACCGGCGACTGCATCATGCCCCGGGAGGGCGTGTTTGCCAGAGTCCTGCGCGGAGGCGTCGTCCGGGAAGGCGATCCCTTCAATATAATCCCGGCCGCGCCGGACCGTCCCTTCACGGCCGCTGTGATCACACTCAGTGACAGAGCTTTTCGCAAAGAGCGGGAGGATTTGAGCGGTCCCGTGGTCCGGGATATACTCCGCGAGAAGGGATACGATGTCGTGGAGATGATCCTTCTGCCGGATGGCGAGCCGCTGTTAAAACAGAACCTGATCCGCCTGGCTGACCAGCGCCAGGTAAACGTTGTTTTCACAACGGGCGGCACCGGGTTCGGGCCGCGGGATCTGACGCCCGAGGCGACCTACGCCGTCTGTCAGCGCATGGCGCCGGGCATCGCGGAGGCCATGCGGGCGGAGTCCATGAAGATCACCCCACACGGCATGCTCAGCCGTGCGGCGGCGGGGATCCGCGGCGCCACGCTGATCGTCAACCTGCCCGGCAGTCCCAAGGCCTGCAGGGAGAACCTGGATGTCGTCCTGCCGGCGCTGGGACACGGGCTGGGGCTCCTCCGCGGGACGGATGACAACTGACGGCAGCCCCCTGCACCCGCGGTACGGATGCAGCTGACGGCAGACGCCTGTTTCCGCAGACCGGGACTGGGCGGCCCGGGCCATCACAGGCCCTGCATGTGTACGCTGTTTTGGAGACAGGCACAGACACAATGTTTTCCATACAAGGAGGAAGAGAGATGATGAAAAAAGCATGGACAACAGCCACTGCCTTTGCTGTCGCGCTGGCGCTTCTGACGGGCTGCGGAGGCGGTTCCGCAAGCTCCGCGCAGAGTGCGGGCGAAGACACAAAGCAGGAGACAGCGCAGGCGGCAGCAGCACAGGAAACTGTGCAGGAAGCTGTGCCGGAAACGGAGCCGGAGACTGCACAGGGAACAGAGCAGGCGGCAGCAGCTGTGCCGGAGACTGCGTCGGAGGAACCGGTTGAGATCCAGGTCTTTATCGCCGCCAGTCTCAATACGGTCATGCAGGATGTGAAGGCCGCTTATGAGGCAGACCACCCCAATGTCACGGTTGTCCTCAATGCCGACAGCTCCGGAACCCTCCTCACCCAGATCGAAGAGGGTTACGAGTGCGACGTCTTCTTCTCCGCCGCGCAAAAGCAGATGGATACACTGCAGAATACAGACGAGATGGTCGTAGAGGGAACACGGCACAATGTGGTCAACAACCAGGTCGTGGTGGTCTCCAGAAAGGACAGCGGGACCTCCGTGACGGGACTGGCGGATATCGGCAATGCGGAGAGCATTGCGCTTGCCGACGGCTCCGTCCCGGTCGGCCGCTATACAAGGGTCGCCATGACAGCGCTCGGCATGCTTCCCGAGGCGGATGACCCGTCCGTCTACACGACGCAGCAGGTGAGCGACGCGCTCGGCGGCGTCGAGATCTCGGAGCAGTCCAATGTCTCCAAGGTCCTGACAGCGGTCGTGGAAGGCTCCTGCGAGGTGGGAACGACCTATTATTCCGACACATACGGCTATGAGGACGATCTGAATGTCCTCGAGAAAGTCTCCTATGACCTGACAGGCAACGTCATCTATCCGATCGCGCAGGTCCGGAACGACCTGGCTTCGGACGCGCAGGCGGCAGCGGCGGCACAGTTCGTGGACTTTGTCGTCTCCGATCCCATGAAGCAGGTGTTTGAGGGATACTATTTTGACACAAATGTTGAGTAAATGTTGCGTAAAGGAAGAGACAGGTGAGTAAGATGACGCAGGCCGCGATGGCACTCGACTGGAGCCCGCTGTGGATCTCGCTCAGGACCGGTGTGCTGGCCACGGCGGTGTGCTTTGTGCTGGGACTCCTGGCCGCCTGGAGAGTCATGTACTGCCGCGGCAGGCACCGGTCCATCCTCGATGCGGTATTGACCCTTCCCATGGTCCTGCCGCCCACCGTGGCAGGCTTCTTTCTCCTGCTCCTGTTCAGCCGGAGGCGGCCTCTGGGGATCTTTTTGTTCGAACACTTCGGCATCAAGATCGTACAATCACAGGCGGGCTGTGTGATCGCGGCGTCGGTCATCGCTTTTCCCCTCATGTACAGGAGTGCGCGCGCCGCTTTTGAACAGGTGGACATCAATCTCCTGTACGCGGGGAGGACCCTGGGCATGTCAGATCCGGAGATCTTCTTTCGGGTGATCCTGCCCTGCGCGAGGCCGGGGATCACGAGCGGAACGGTCCTGGCCTTCGCCCGCGCGATCGGGGAATACGGCGCCACATCCATGCTGGCCGGCAATATCCCCGGAAAGACGGCGACCATTTCGCAGAGGATCGCAATGGTCATTCAGGACCAGGATTACAGCACGGCCGGCATATGGGTCGCGGTCATGCTGGTCATCGCCCTGGTGGTGCTGATCCTGATCGGACGCGTCTCACAGGGCCGGGATGCCGGGCAGGGAGAACAGCTATGGAAATGAAGGCTTCCTTCCGCATCAGCGCGGGAGACTTTTCGCTGCAGGCCCGGATGGATATTGCGGACCGGAGAAACGGCATCCTGGGTGCCTCGGGCTGCGGGAAATCCATGACACTGAAGGCGCTCGCCGGAATCCTGACGCCGGATGAAGGCAGGATCGAGCTGGGCGGCCGGGTTCTGTTTGACAGCCGCGCAGGAATCAACGTGCCGGCCCGGGAACGCGGGATCGGCTATCTGTTCCAGAACTACGCGCTGTTCCCGAACATGACCGCTGCGCAGAACATCGGCGCGGGCCTGCGCGGGGACAGAAAGGAAATCCGCGCAAAGGTGGAGGCGATCATGGAGCGGCTCCGCCTCACGGAGCTCTCCGGCAGGTATCCGTCACAGATGTCCGGCGGACAGCAGCAGCGTGTCGCGCTGGCCAGGATCCTGGTGAGAAGGCCGGAGGTGATCCTGCTGGACGAGCCCTTCTCCGCCCTGGATGCCTACATGCAGGACGCCACGCAGCAGGAGCTTATGGAGATCCTCTCGGAGTACGACGGGATCACGGTGATGGTCTCCCATGACCGGGATATCCTCTACCGCTTTTCAGAGAAACTCTTTGTGATGGGACGGGGATGTTTTCTGCGGGCGGGAACCGTGAGGGAGATCTTCGCGGAGCCGGTTTACAAAGACGCGGCGGTCCTGACGGGATGCAAGAACATCTCCCGGGCGGTGCGCAGGGATGAGCACACGCTCGAGGCCCTTTCCTGGGGGATCACGCTGCACACCTCCGGCATCCTGCCCCCGCACTTTTCCCACATAGGCTACAGGGCGCATGATTTTGTCCCCGTCTACGGACCGCGCCGGGAGAACTGTATCCGGTTTACCCGGTACGAAAAGGCTGAGCTTCCCTTCGAAGTGAATTATTATGCGGCGCCGGAGCGGGAGGACTGGCAGAGAGGAGAAATGCTGTCCTGGTTCGTGCAGCGGGAGGACTGGCCCCTTCTCAGAGACAGGGGCCTTCCGGATTACCTGCAGTTTCAGGAGGACAGGATACTCTTCCTGCGGGAGGATCTATGAGACAGGAAATGACACATTTTGACCAGGAGGGCAATGCCCGCATGGTCGACGTATCGGATAAGGATGTGACAAAGCGCACAGCCGTGGCGGAAGGCAGTATCCGCATGTCGGGAGAAGCCTTCCGGGCTGTCATGGAGCACAGGATCGCCAAGGGAGATGTGCTGACGGTCGCCCAGGTGGCCGGGATCGCCGGCACCAAAAGGACATCGGAACTGATCCCCATGTGCCATCCGCTGGCCCTTACGGGCGCCGGCATCACGTTTGAGACGGATCCGGAGGAATGTCTGATCAGGGTGCGGTGCACGGTCAGAACCACCGGCCGCACGGGTGTGGAGATGGAGGCACTGACCGGTGTCAGCACAGCCCTCCTGACCATCTACGACATGTGCAAGGCCATCGATCGGGGCATGCGGATCCTGGACATTCATCTGGTCGAAAAGGACGGCGGGAAAAGCGGCCGCTATGTGTGCGGACAGACCTGATCTCCCGGAGGATCTCAGGCAGCGTCCGATTCTATGTTCTCATCCTGCATTCTCGATGGAAGCCTTCTTTGCGGCTCTCTCGACCGCCGCTTGATCTGTTTCTGCCCAGATATCCGTATGTTCCCCTTTCCCGCGGTTTTTCACGATCACAATGACGGTCAATATCATGATGATTGCCACCGCGCCAATGCTGCCCTCCACGCCGAAGTTGACATTGTAGAAGATGCCGTTCCTGGCCGAGGCGGCATCCAGCCTGAATACGGAGTAGGCCGACACGATCCCGCTGTTCGGCAGGCCGAAGAAAATGCTCTGGGTGAAATTCCATGCCGCATGGTAGGCCATGGCGATCCACAGGCCGTTGTAATAGTGGACGAAGAGCGAGAAGAGAACAGCAATCAGGACCAGCTGCAGCACAGCCGGAAAGGTGACACCCGGATTCATCAGGTGCAGGACCATGAAGACGAGAGAATTGACCGCGATCGCGATCCAGGGCTGCCTGTATCTTCTGCGGAGTTTCTGATACAGATACCAGCGGTCCGCCAGCTCCTCCGCCGCGGACTGGATGAATACGCACACGAAGAACAGGAGGAAGGGCACCGGCCTGAACCCGCTGTAGGCCAGGTGAATATCTCCCAGCAGAGCGGACATCAGGACGCAGAAACCGTTGGTCCCGAATCCAAGAGCGAGCCCGATCAGAAGACCTGTGATATTATTGCGGGCGGGGTTTCCGTTGGTCCCGGAACCGGGACCGGCAGCGGCAGAGCCGTCTCCGCTTCCCCCTGCGTCCGGGCGGCAGTATTTCACCGCCCGCAGCATGGGCCTGTTGGCCTTGAAGATGATGACCACCAGGAACAGCCCGATCCAGATGCTGCTAAAGTCAAAATAATCTTTGAGGAAGACCGCCGCATCATGGTTCCCGCCGAGAATCCTTTCAAAGCTGCCAAGCAGCAGGGCTCCGATCGGCAGGAAGATCTCTGCCGCTACCATGATCAGAATGGACAGAACCGTCGCGAGAACGAACTGATCCGTTATCTTACGGCCCGGCCGCAGGTATTTTTCTTTCAACGCTTTCATCTTGATCCTCTGCCTCCTGTGAAATCATTTGCGCATCATTCATCAGCGCGTCGATCTCCCTGCCTCCTCCGGCCCCGCAATATGAACTTTATGGAACTTATTGTACCATTAAGTTCACCTCTCGTCAACGCGAAAGTTCTCAATAGTTCCAATTTCAGATCGTTTCTTCCATCCACGCTCCATGCGGCTGCAGGCAGAATTGTCAACCGGTAAAGATCAGGATGCAAGGATATCCATGCTCCATGCGGCCGCAGGCAGAACCGGCAGGAAACTGAATATCCGCAATGAATCATGTTTTCAGCAGGCTGCCTCGGGCTGCCTCCGGCGGGACTGACCGACTGTCTGTTATGTGTAAAGCGTGCTATAATGACTGCATCCTTTGCGCGCAGACAGCCGTTCGTCGAGCTGCGCAAAGCAGGCAAGAAGAAGATGCGGATCACACCTGAAGAAAAGACATGTAAAAGAAAAGACATCTGAGAGGAAGAGCAATGTGCTGCAGATACTGGGCGGACGAATCCCCGGAGCTCCGGGTGATCGTGGAGGAAATGAACCGTTCCCCGCTGATGGAACGATGGCAGAATAGGGCAGCGAAAGCTTCGGTCAAGACCTTCGGGGAGATCTTCCCGACGGATGTCGTCCCTGTCATCGCCCCGAACCGGTCCGGGGCGAGGGCCGTCTATCCCATGAAATGGGGCTATACCGGCTATACAGGAAAGGGCCTGCTGATGAATGCCCGCTCGGAGACAGCGGCCCAAAAGCCGACCTTCCGGGAGGACTGGGCAAGGCACCGCTGCATCGTGCCGGCTTCCTGGTACTTTGAGTGGGAGCATTTGCCCGGAAAAAACGGCAGAAAACAGACCGGCGATAAATACAGGATCCGGCCGAAGGACGCCTCCATGACCTGGCTCTGCGGCCTGTACCGGATCGAAAACGGCCTGCCGGTCTTTGTGGTGCTGACCCGGGAGCCCGGGGAGAGCATCCGGTTCATCCACGACAGGATGCCCCTGATCATGCCGGAAGACCTGACCGGCGAATGGATCCGGCCCGCCGCAAGACCGGAGGACCTCCTGCCCCATGCACTGACAGACATGCGTTTCGAGAGAGCCTGAACACCTGTCATCTTTATACAATGCGAAGCTTTGTTGCAATGCGAAGCTTTGCTGCAAGTGCCCCGCCTGCGGCGCATCCATCACGGGCACCGTCGGCGAGACCATCCGCTGCCCCTACTGCGGCAGCTACTATACGTTTGAGTGACATCCCGCGGAGGTAAAAACTTCCGGTGCAAACGAAGTGTCCCATATCAATTCAGTCCAATTAACTTCCCAATACGGAATCCCCCTGCCCGGCTGCTGCCGGACAGGGGGATTCCGCTGTCTTTATACTCAATATGTCATTCCGCTTCAAGGATTTTGATGATTTCCGCCGCAAACTGGTCCGGATGGTCCGTGATCAGCATATGTGTACTGTTTTCGAAGGCGACGGCCTGAAAGGGCGTGTGAATGTGCGCCCGGTACCAGTCCGCCAGCTTTGGCGAATACAGGGAGCCCGGCACGGCGTAGAAATAACAGGCCGGGACCGTGACGGCCTCCAGGCTCTGACGATAGTCCTTCGCCTTCATCGAGGCGGACAGTGTCCGCAGGGTCTTTTCATCGCAGGCGGACAGTTTTTCCTTCAGGGGACGCTTCAGGAGAAATCCGGGGATCTTCGCCAGACGGGGGATCGCGCCGATGGCAAAGCTCTTGTAGAGGCCGTAGAAGTCCTTTCCCGCCTCCCGCTTCATATCCTCCTTCGTGTACCGGCCCTGATACAGGCCCAGGTCCCAGCTGTCGTCATTTACCTGTTTGGGCGTCATGTCGCACAGGACCACCTGCCGCAGGGCATCGCATCCGTACGCGGACATGTAATCCATGGCAACCGCCGCGCCCATCGACCAGCCGACCAGGGTGACATTGCGCAGTCCCAGCCCCCGGATCAGTTCATCCAGATCACTCGCCAGCGTATCCATGGTGACATGGTCCTGGTTGGCCTCTCTGCTGCCGCCATGTCCTCTGTGGTCAAAGGTGATACATCTCGCCTTTTCAGAGATGGCAGGGACACAGGGCGCAAACACCTCGTGTGTGCTGGTCCAGCCGTGCATCAGGATGACGGTCTGCTCCCCTTTGCCGGTGTCCTCGTAATAGATCTTTTCGCCGTTGCTCAAAGTAAAATAACTCATTGTTCAGCTCCTCCCCAAAAGCCCCGTGTGCGGAGCGTGTCATCCGCTGTCCTCGTCCGGATCCGGGCAGCTGCTGTTCATTATAGCACACTCTGTAATTATTCCGCTATGATCTCACCGCCGCCGCGCAGCAGGCGAGCAGCAGGCACTCGATCACCTGGCCTGCTCCATCATGCAATGGTATACTATGGGCATGAACAGTCATCGATCTGTATTCGGCTATATCCGTGGAGGAATCATCGTAAATGGAATTGAAAAGAATCCCTTATAACCTTACTGTCTGTAAAGTAACTGCTGTATCCGGGATCAACATGGATACGGATTTCTTCTTTATCGGAAAGACAGACGAAGAATTGTCGCTGGTGTGTAAAACGGAGGATACACCCCGAAACACGACTGAGCGGGATGACGGATGGAGAGGCTTCCGCATTCAGGGCGTTCTCGATTTTTCATTGATTGGAATACTGTCAAAACTGTCCGGCATCCTCGCAGCGCATAAAATCGGCATCTTTGCGGTATCGACTTACAACACGGATTATATTCTTGTGAAAGAAGAGAACTATGAGCGGGCACTGACTATTCTGGCTTCAGAAGGATACACGATCATGTAAACCTTGTCATAGAGCAGGCAGAGGATAATATGTAAAAGATGAGGGGCGGTTCTTCGCTTCCTCCATGCACATACTATTCCGACTAAAGAACGAGCCAAAGGTCCGTTTTAAACAGCGGGATCTTTGGCTCGTTTTCATATGATCCAGGAAGCCAATGGGGGTTGGACGAATGAGGACGGAAGGGTCAGTCATGAAAAGAAGGCTTCCAGACAAAAAGGCCCTCGCCGGAAGCGATCTGCCTGATCAGTTCCAACAGTTGTGAGTCCGGATTAAAAACAGTCAGATGTGTGTCATCAGGTTCGGAAAGGATCATGCTTTCGCCTGTCATAATATAGAGATACCTTTTTTTCATCTCGCCGGCAATGTGGTCCGGTAACGGATTGATCACAGTTTCATCGCCGATCGATATGTCCCGATAACAATTCAGCTTCAGAATCAGATTGATATGTTTTTGTTTTATCTCTTCGAACCGGCTGCCCTGCAGGAAATATTTTTCAACAGCAAAGTATTGTCCGGGACTGTCTGCAGGCACTTGTGACGGCAATATATCAATGATCCAGTATGGACATTGAAGAAGTTCTTCCACTGTTTTCTTCATCTCACAGATCTCCACAAATGATTTCTCTGCAAACTCCCGAGTTAGCGAGTTCTTTCAATAATGATTTCTGTCGACCCCTCTTCAAGAGAATTGAATTCATCATAATGAACATGTTCTCCCGGTT
>OCTW011524750.1_pt1 | contig 12667 bp, 10 predicted proteins | sample 1539671 | NCBI WGS metagenome assembly OCTW01 (sample SAMN02144230, study PRJEB22623) | gut metagenome | biome: sheep rumen | host: Ovis aries | place: New Zealand | reverse complement strand
ACTTCGTGACATTTCCCCTCTCCATGAATGGCGAGGGGAAACTGTATGTGGCATTTGATTTGCTCTCGGTGCCCTCAATTCGCACCGTTCGCAGGACGGTGCTCATTTCGGCCCCCTTGGAACCCGCAATCATTATTTAGTTATCTCTTATCTTTTGCTTTTCACAAACCATAACGAACGATCACTCGATGGAGCCCCTTCCCCATCTCTCTAAAGTATTGATTTTAAGCATCATATAAAGCATCAAGCAAATAATACGCCTCTTTCCTGATGCCTGATGCCTCATGCCTTGTTATTGTACTGACTTTGGAAAAAAGCTCAGCGCCCCGGCTGGGTAGTAACAAAAAATAAAATTTACGTTTTTTTTGGCGCTTTAATTAAGACAATGCGTATAATTAGATGTCGTATTTTGCGACGTGCACAGTTTTGGTGAATACGAATGACATCCAAGAAGATAACGCGCATGAAGGTCAGCAAAAAATCCATTTTGTTTGCCTGGCCAGATCAGAAACAGCAATCTGCAAAGAAGCGAGAACAACGCGCAGCCAAACGTCGTATGGCGGAAGCCGAGAAAGCGCAGCCCACTGCGCATCACGAAGAGATTCCGGACAATCCCGAGGTCAGCGCCCGGCTGAGCAATCTTTCTTTCCGGCATGCAGGCGCACGTCCGGCGTGGTTTGATTTTGAGCCGCTTGCCCTGCCTGGCCGCATGCGGCAATGCAAAAAGATCTTCTGGAACATCATTGAGTCTCAGACAGCAAGCCGCAAGCGCATCACGGCTCTGACAGCCGAGCCCGGCATGGGGAAAACCTCCTTTTTATCCGAGCTCTATGGCATGCTTGAGACGGCCCCTCATAACATTCTGACGCTGGCCCCAGGCATCCCCGACAAGCGGCCGTTTCAGGCCCTTCGCAATATTCTCGAACAGCGTTTTTACATTTCTGGAGAAGCCTCCTTTGAGAGCATTACCCAGTATGTTACGGGTGCCATTGAATCGATAGTGACGTCCGATCCCGGACGGGTAGCCAATGGTCTGATCACGCTCTGGCAACCCAAATCCAAGCCGACGGACGCCAGTGTACCGGTTCAGAAAGCGGATGATTTTCTCAATGGTTTTGATGCAGCTTTTGACAGCACCCACCAAAGCCAGCAGTCGCCTGCGCAGAGGCGGTCACCGGATCCCCGCATTGCCAATCTGCCCAAGGCCGCACCGACCCCGCCACCGCTGGCCACCCAGGTCACGTCGATGGACTCGGTGATCGAAGCCTACCGGAAATCCCAGGAAATCCACGAAGTATCCCAGGTCAATCCGGCTGTGGATTCTTCGGGTGTTTCGGGCGTTTTTTCGGATTCTTCACAGCCAGGAATCCGCAAAGAGATGGACGAAGAGAACGCCATTCCGGCGGAACTGCGCGGCAGAACCGAGACGACCGCCATCCTCTTTTGCAACATGTCTGAGATGTCGGACGAGAAGAATGAACCGGCATCCGTTCAACCTGCCGAAGAATCCACTGCGGCCTACGTGGAGCGCGTCACCCAAACGGTCATTCAGCCCCTGACGCAGTTTTTCGAAGCCGACCTCAGGCGCAACCGAATTGTCATCGTCCTCGATGATGTCGATAAATTCGACGACGCCTCCCTCAATCTTTTAGGGCAGGTTTTTATGCGTCTGCCCGAGCTGCCCCTGACCATCTTTATGACGGCAGGCAGCCCAGGCGAAGTCCCGGCGTTTTTTTCGCGGTGCCCAGTGGAGTTTACAGAACTTCAATCTTTGAGCGACGGCGATTTGGCACTGCTCACGCACAGCATACTCAAAAAATTATCCGAAACCCGCGAAAAGCTCATTGTCCCCAAAGAGCTCTGCAATCTGATAGCACAACGATCGTTTGGCAGTCCCAAGCGCACGATTGAGCTCACACTCAAGCACCTCAATCCGGACAGCATGATCCACTGGAACGACGCGATCGAAAGGCTCAAGCATGAACCCATTCCCCATGAGCTTGGGCTGAACATGGTACGCCGTTTTAAGGAGACGCCCGAACTGGAACGCATGGTACTTCAGGTAGCCTCTCATCTGAGTGCTCCTTTTACCGTATCGACCATCGAGAGCCTGCTTTCGACGTGGCCCGATCTCAAACTGCCCGACGATTTTTCGTGTTCCAAACTCCTCAAAAAACTTCGGGAAACGGGATTTCTCGAATATGCGGACGGGCCTTTTAGCGCCAACACACCTTCCTATACATTCAAACACGAAAGCGAACGCATGATGATTTTCAGCACGGTCAAAAGGCCGATGCGCCATCATGTCTATTTAATGGCAGCCCAGTGGTATTCGCTCAACAATCCGAATGGCATTCACGATGAAGTCATCGGTGATTTTTGGCGGAATTATCAATATCTGCATGAATCCTGCCGGTACTATAAGCGCGCCGCGCGCCGTGCGGTTTCGGCAAGCCATCTTCCCGAAGCATGGCGTTTATTCAGAAAGCTTCTCAAGACACTTCCGGACGGCAATATTGCCGAGCGCACCAAACTGTCCCTGGAGGGTGCTGCGGTGGCATTTCGAATGGGCCAGGTGGATGATGCCTTCAGATTATGCCGTACCTCCTGTCACCATGCATTAAAGATTTCCGCTTACAACCAGGCTGCACGTTCATGCATTCAGATGGCGTCCATGCTCATCGAGATGGGCAGCATCCGACACATGCACCGCTATACTGCGCGAGCCAGTGAATTGCTCAATCGCGACGGGGACGCGGTTGCCGTATGCAGGCTCTACAAGGTTCTGGCACGCAGTGCCCTGTTCATGAGCCACTATGACGAAGCGCGCCAATATGTCGAAAAGGCAAGGCAGGCGCTGAGTACCGTCGCCCCTCACCCACTCGATGCGCTCGAACTCGAATGGACTGAGGCCGAAATCGAAGCAGACAACGGCAATCCCAACCAGGCGATTCAGATGCTCAACCATGTCATCGAAGAAGCCACGCTGCACGGCGAAGTCCGGTTAAAAGCCCAGGCCTATCGTTCGCTCGGCCATATCTACGATTTGACTGACAACCTTTCGGGAGCACTGGAGTCGTGGAATCTCTCTCTGGGCATGGTCCAGGAAATGAACGATGTCATCCTCCATGCCAATCTGCTTGCAGATATCGCCGACGGTGCACTTGCACTCGAAGCGCGCAAAACAGCGCGGGCAGCCACGGAACAGTGCCTCGGACTGGCCCAGCAGACCCATCAGAAATTGCTGATAGCCAGATGCCTTGCCAATACAGCTGCCCTCCAGTATTCCAATGATCAATGCGACAAAGCCATGAGAACACTCAGAAAAGCGCACAAGAGCGCCACCACGCTCAAATCCGCCCGGCTCTGGATACGCACCCTGTCTCTGTTTGCACGCCTCATCTCAAGTGACACCTGCGCCCAATGCAATTATGAGAAAGCTGAAATCATTTATCAGAGACTACTCGCCATCTGCAGCAACAAGCAAATGACGCTTGAGAAAGCGCGATCACTCAATAAATATGCGCAATTTCTCGTGACCACACATCAAACGCCGAAGGCACTCGAAGCGCTCAATGCCGCACGCGACATTTACCAGAAATTTGATCTTGAACGCGTTGTAAAACTCATTCAGGGCCGCGTCGAAGAACTCATGCAAACGGACGAAACATAAGGGGATTGGATGTATCAGCAAGCAGAAACAGATCCTTATGTTGGAACACTTTTCGCCGAACGCTATCTCATCAATTTTCTGGTGGCACGCGGCGGCATGGGGAACATCTATCAGGTACACGATATACAGACAGGCCAGATCGTAGCCCTCAAACTGCTTCGTTCCGAATATAACCATGATCGCATTATCGTACGGCGTTTTGAGCGCGAAACCGATGTCGTCTCCAAACTCAAACATCCCAACATCTGTCAGCTGTTCGATTCCGGTTGTACCAAAGAAGGCGTGCATTACTTTACCATGGAATATCTCGAGGGCCAGGCACTCGACACACGCCTCAAAGAAGTCCATACCCTCCCGCCTGACCGCATCATAGAGTACATGATTCAGGCTTCCGCCGGACTCTGCGATGCCCACAATAACGGCATTATTCATCGCGATCTCAAGCCCGCCAACATCTTTATTATCCATGCCTCGGATGAACGGGATTTCATCAAAGTCCTCGATTTTGGTATTGCCAAAGTCGAAAACTACGAAGAACTCAACGAACGGCTCACCAATGCAGGGACGACACTCGGAACCCCTTACTACATGTCCCCGGAACAGATTCAGGGATTCGAGGTCGATGGCCGAACCGATATCTATGCTCTCGGCATCATTTTATGGGAAGCTCTCTTCGGTGCCCCGCCTTTCGTGGGAAAAAATCTCATCGAAACCTTCAAACTGACACTCAAAAAGAAACTCCCGAAGCTCCCGCTCTCTTTGCGAGCCGATCCCGTTTGGCGAAAAATATATAAAGTCCTGCAAAAAGCCCTCAAAAAAGACAGAAACAAACGCTACGGGTCCATTCAGGCGTTTATGCGCGATCTCGAAGACATTCGATTGCTCACGGCCAACCAAAAACTGCCACACAACGAGACCCCCAAATTTGTCCCAATCGTGCGCCTGGGCAAATTCATCCGAAAACTGCCTGCACACAAAAATATATTATGGGGCATTCTGGCTTTTCTTTGCATAACCACCCTCATTCTCCTCGTCATATTCCTACCCGACTGGTCTGGAAGAATTCCTTCCAATAATCAGGAATCCATGCAGACGGACTATGAAACATACAAGTTTATGACCGACATCCGCGCCTCAGTGATGCTGGATGGCAAAATGCTCGGATCCACACCGCTGAGCGTCGATTTGTCACAGACACCGCCATTCTCAGTCATCATTATGGCACCCGACGTGACCGACTTCCCCATCGATATCAAGTCCAGATCCGATGGCATTACCTCCTATGCGGTCAACTTAAAACCCAAACATTCTGATGCACCAAAGATCCGCATCGAATCCACACCTCCCAATGCCGAAGTCCTCATCCAGGACGATTCTGCGACATTGGACAGCAATGCAGTGCCCCTAAAAACACCTTGCACGATCGAAGCCCCACACCAGGCAAAACAACCAATGCGCGTCATCCTCAAACTTGCAGGTTACAAAACCGAAAATATCACCGTGATTTCCAATGGCGGTGACATGCTGATCAAAACCAATCTGTTCCAACAATAGTGAATCACGATGCGAAAACTACTCATACTTGCATCCGCCGTTATCCTGCTGGGCGGCTGCGGAAAATCGACCTCTGACGCCCGATCTTCGGACGAGTTTAAAATGAATCTGCAAACCTCACAGGAATTGGCCGAAATCGACGCAGATCTCGACACACTCCAGGCCGAGACGGACAACCTCAAAGACAGCTATCAGGAAATCCAGTCCAACCTCCTGCCGCACATCAAGCTCGAATCCGAAGTCGAACAGGCAAAACAGCTCGTGGTCTATATCAACGAGAACAGCGTGCTCATCGTCAACGACACCCCCATGTCCAAAAACGATTTTACCCAATTCGCCGACAAAAACCTCCCCACGCTCTGCATGCCGACACCGCGATTATCCATCCATTCCAAAGCAATCTACGACACTGCGGCATGGGTACTCGACACAATCTATTCACACGGCTGCTCCAACGTGTCTATCGAGTAAGCCGGCTCTGCCTGCGGCATACACCGGCTTTTTTGGCCTGCCTGCGGCACGGCCAAAATCGCATGCTATTTCGGCCGGACGGCCTCAATACGCATGCTTCTTTACGCATTCAACAGAGCGTTTCTTCAAGGCATCCTTCCTACCCCAGGCAATGCCAATCCCAAGACAGATTTGCCCAAGAATTGCCAAAATAACATGAATGGCCTCCACACCTGCATGGTGTGCAGGCGCAATCGACGAAGGATGAATTCCGCCAAACAGGCGAACCGCCATGTGCGTAAAAAACATCGCGGGAAGACCCAAAATAATGAGCGATGCCGTCAGTTTCTTGTTGATCAAGGCCTCTTCGCCCAAAATTGCGACTGCAATGCGCCATGACACAAAAAAGAGCGTCATCAGGAACATGCCTGTAATGCGCGGTTCCCAGACCCAGGCCGCCCCCCAGGCATGATACCCCCACCAGGCACCCGAAAGCATCGTCTCCAATGCAAAAAAAATCCCCGCCTCACAACAGGATACAGCCATGCCCTGCGACCATTTGCGCCCGCATTGTATCCCGATATTGATCACCACACAGGCGATAAAAAAAAGGTAGCAGCCGCTGGCTGATGTGACATGAAATGGCAGAAATGGCGCCCCTAAAAACGCATAAATTCCCAGATTAACGATGCCAAATATAAAAATGATCCATGGGATTTTCTTTTTCATCGGTTACTATTCAGCCCCTATGCTTGTTTTTTCGAAAGCTCAAATCATTCCTTAATGCATAATGCATAATTATGAATGCATCATGAAATGAAATACTCAGAGGATTTGAATGATTCCTTTGGTTTTGCAAAATCATTCAGCATTATGAATTAAAGAGATTTCAAATAGTTTGTGAAACAGGAATGTACTCAAGCGCTGAACAGTTACGTTCATCGCGACTTCTTTTTCATCTGAGCCTTGATCTTCTATCCAACCAATTATACATACATGAAGGTGCAAGTATCACCTTGACGCTTGACAATTTGCACTATAACATTTTTTTACACCCTATTTTCACAATAATTCAGGCTATGTGTAACTGTTCAGCCCCTCCTTTGACTTTCATCCAGGAATGTGTATTCAAATGCGTAAAACATACGAAAACGTTAAGGAATCGGTCGGAATGGGGGGAGGGGCCCCATTTCGCACAGGTTGAAAAAAAGTAAAACATTCAAAATATAAAGATTGCGGGTTCCTGGGGCATCATGCCCATATATAGGCGCATAGCGCCTTTCCTTAAATTCCCTCCCTCGCCAATTCGGAGAGGGAGGGATGTCAGGCAAAGCCTGACAGGGTGGGTGAGGTCAGGGTCCGGGGCAGAGCCCCGGCTGAGTAATAACAAAATACGCAGAATACCTTACCCATTGCGCATTCCGAATGACGCATGGCGCATAACACAATACACAATGTTCAATCAGAATAAAAACACAGAAATCGCAGAAGAAGCGCACCAAAATGCCGAAGCGGCCCAATTGACCCAGTCCGCGACACTCTCCCGTATCAATGAGCTTTCTACGCGCAAAGCGAGTATGGGTGAAGTCTGGCGTCTGGCATTCCCGATCATTATTTCGATGGCCTCGATGTCCCTGCTTGGCCTGGTCGATACGCTCTTTATGCGCTGGGTGGGCCCCGAAGCACAGGCTGCCGTCGGCATTGGCAGCCCAAGTGTCTTTTCCATCTGCTCCATTTTTCTGGGGATGATTTCCGGCCTGACGACATTCGTTTCCCAGTACTATGGTGCAAAACGCATGTCAGAGTGTGGCCGTATTCTATGGCATGTCCTGTTCATGGCAGGCATTTTTGGTATTCTGTCTGCATTTTGCCTCAGTCCACTCGTGTACTGGCTCTTGCAGCTCATGGGGACCAATCCGGATATTTTCGACGGTGTCTACGGCTACATGAATATCCGAATCTATGCCTGCCCATGGACATTCATTTCGTATGCCCTGCTCTCGTTTTTGCGCGGGATAGGCGACATGAAGACCCCAGCCCTGGTTTCTTTCTTCGTCGTTCTCATCAATATTCCGCTGACGTACATCTTTACATTTGGGCTGGGGCCCATTCCTGCTTACGGCATTCAGGGGGCCGCCATCGGCACCATCATCGCGCAGGCATTTGAAATGCTGATGTATCTGTTTACAGTGATTGGCAAAAAGAATGCAGAATTGTTCAGCACGCGGCTTTTTCCCAAAATATCCTGGTCTGTCATCAAATCATTCACCCTAGTCAGTCTTCCCATCGGACTGAGCTGGGCCATGGAACAGTTTGGCTGGCTCATTTACGGTTTTTACATTGGTTCACTCCCCAAGGAACAGTCGGCCGCCAATGCCATTGTCCAGGTTTTTATGAACATTGCGTGGATGCCCGGCCTTGCCATCTCGATTGCTGCCACAACCCTCGTCGGCCAGTATTTGGGGGCCAAGAATATTGCCTCTGCAGAACAATCCGCCAAATACAGCATGTATATGAGCGTTGCATGCCTCGTCAGCCTCGGGATTCTGTTCTTCCTGTGCCGCTTCCCCATTGCGTATGCATTCTCGGACAACACCGAAGTCATTCAGATTACGGCAAATCTCTTTTATTTCCTGGTTGTTTACCAGGTACTGGATGCACTCGGTGTCACGACAGCCGGCGCACTGCGTGGTGCTGGCGATACCAAATACCCCATGATCATCATGCTGATATGCATCTGGGGACTGATGGTACCATGTGTCTTCATCGTCGATGCATTCACGGACTGGCAGATTTATGGCGCATGGGCCGTCAGTTCACTGACCGTCATGCTCATGGGACTTTTGTTCTTCCTGCGATTCAGACAAGGCAAATGGAAAAGCATGACTGTAAAATAAATAGTTGACAAACAGCCATCTTTCATTTAAAAGCCGCGCCGTTCTCGGGGCGTAGCGCAGCCTGGTAGCGCGCTTGCATGGGGTGCAAGAGGTCGCAAGTTCAAATCCTGTCGCCCCGATATGAACATCTTTATGACGGGGCGTAGCGCAGCCTGGTAGCGCGCTTGCATGGGGTGCAAGAGGTCGCAAGTTCAAATCCTGTCGCCCCGATTGGCCTAAAGTGATTTCACTTTAGGCTTTTTTTTTATTCTTGATTCAAATATGCTATATGTACTCACGTATGTTCGGAGAGGAAGCAATCGACATCTTCAACCATTATGAGGAGTTTCATTATGCATCGATTTTTACTTGGTATTGCAGCGCTTTCTGCATTGACAATCCTGGCAAGCTGCGGTTCATCCAATCAGACTACGACAACCCAAACCGCCGCTGACGAAGCTGCTGCATCCGCAAATAATGAAGTCGATTGCGATGCATTTATGCAACAGCTGGCCGACAGCTGCTACGCAGTCATTGCCTTCGAAGAAGACGGCGTCACGCCACTTCACATGACTGACGAGGATGGAAATGATCTCGGTGAGGTCGATCAGTATTGGGCCGCATCCTATTGTGAATGCTATGCCCAGCTCGCATTCCAGACCTTTGGCTGCTCCACCGTCGTTTCTCACGAAAAACTCGACGACGAAACCTATGCTTCGACGTATGCCCCCATTGTTTCTGCATGCTCGACATACGACAAATCAGAACAGGGCGAAGAAGCGCTCGTAGATGAAGCCGCACCCACTGCCGAAGAAGCACCTGCTGCCGAAGAAGCGCCTGCTGCCGAAGAAGCACCTGCTGCCGAAGAAACACCTGCTGCCGAAGAAGCGCCTGCCGAATAAGACTGATGAAACGCCCTGATATGCGGATTTTCGATGCTCTTTCGGGAATCGTCCCGAAAGATGCCATCCTTCAGGATGTCTCCATCGGCATTTTCTGGACTTACGTCCAGACACAATACGGAAGTGCAATATCGGCTTCGGCACACCGCTGGTGTGAAGATCCCCCCGGAGCCATCATTCCATTGGCCGGTCGCCTCGAAGGCATGCCTGTCTCTGAACTATTTTCCCTCTACGACAGCGCATCCCTCACCGCACGCTCACTCGCCAATGCTGCGGTAGCTGCATCTTTCCCTGCCAGCCGGATGACGGGACAGATTTTTCCAGGAAAAGCGCAGACCCTGCTCGAAACGCTGTGCATGGCAAAGCCAAAACATATCGCACTCATCGGACACTTTCACTTCGCCGATGAATTGCGCACATTCGGTCATCAACTCGATATCTATGAACTCGATGGCCGATGCGAGCCCGGTGATCTTCCTGATTCGCAGATTCCCAAATACCTGCCCAATGCCGACATCGTCGTCATGACATCCTCGACGATCATTACCCATGCAACAGAGCAGATTCTCGATTCATGCCGACACGATGCATTCAAAATGATCGTCGGCCCGACCGTCCCCCTGCATCCTATCCTGTGGGATTACGGGTTCGATGCAGTATGCGGCTCGATCATTACCGATAATGCACAAGTCTCTGCAACGGCCCGACAAGGCGGCAACCACAAACAAATGACTGGCACCGAGAAATTGAATTTTATAAGACCGGGAACAGAATGAATGCATAATGCTGAATGCATAATGCTGAATGTATGACATCCATAATAATCGACACGCCCCGGAGGGGCGTATCATTCGTAGCAAATAACCGTGGGTGAAGCGCAACGTAACCCACGGGTGGGTAAAGCGCAGCGTAACCCACGGATCGAAGGACAAATCTCATGGATAAAAAAGCAGAAATCGCCATCATTGGCGGCAGTGGACTGAGCGAAATCGAGGGCATGCACGTCCTCGAAGAAATCGAAATGGATACCCCGTTTGGGAAACCGAGCGACCGCATTACGATAGCCGAATACTCGGGGCGTCGCGTTGCATTTCTGCCGCGCCACGGCCACGGTCACCGCATCCCGCCAACGCACGTCCCGTATGCAGCCAACATCTGGGCACTCAAAAAGCTCGGCGTTTTCTGGGTCATTACCTTCTCGGCCGTCGGCAGCCTCAACATCGACATTGCACCAGAGCATTTCTGCATTCCCGATCAGATCATCGATCGCACGCGCCATCGAAAAGACACGTTTTTTGACGATATTGTCGCACACGTTTCATTTGCCTACCCTTTTAATGAGCAGCTGCGCAAGATTCTCATCGATGCATGCCGTACAGAAGGTGTCACGACACACGACCATGGCACCTACGTCTGCATGGAAGGCCCTGCTTTTTCGACCAAAGCCGAGAGCAACCTCTATCGCTCATGGCACGCCGATCTCGTCGGCATGACGGCCATCCCCGAAGCAAAACTCGCCATTGAGGCAGAAATGGCTTATGCCACCGTCTGCCAGGCGACCGATTACGACTGCTGGCTCGATCAGGCTGTGACCGTCGACGAAGTCGTCACACACATGAAAAACAACGTCGCCAACGTCCATAAGGTCATACAGCGCCTCATTCCGATGATTCCCCTCGGAACCGAAAAAAACAACCCCGCATCCTCATCACTCGCCCTTGCGCTGATTACCGATCCGGCCAGAATTACAGCTGCCCATAAGGAAAAATATGAGCTGCTCCTCGGCAAATATGTCGATTTCGAAGGACACCGAAAAGCATAATGGATAGCAGGGAATCCGCCGCACTCGAGCGACGTCCGCAAGTCATGACTTCGCTCGAAAGCAGTTACAATCGCCGACCGCAATGCTGGCAGAATATTTCTAAGACGGAGTGGGATTCCTGGCAGTGGCAGTGGAGGCATCGACTGTTTACGGCCGATGATATCGCCCGTGCCATCGACCTTGCCCCCGATGAAATACAGGCAATACGGGAGGTTGCGCCGATTTTTTCGGCTGCCGTGAGCCCGCATTATGTATCGCTCATTCGACGGGAACTGGGGCTGAACTGCCCCATTCGCATGCAGTGCATCCCTTCATTGCGCGAACTTGAACAGCACCGGGAACTGTCGAAAGATCCACTTGGCGAATATCGCCATGCCGTCACGTCATGCAGCTTTCGGCGTTATCCCGACCGGATGCTCATTTATACGACGCACGAATGTGCGATGCGCTGCCGCCATTGCACGCGCCGAAGCCGAGTCGGACTCAAAGAACAAATCTCAAACGAAGCGATTGCCGATGCCATTCGACACATCCGCAAGAACGATAATATCCGCGATGTGCTGATTTCGGGCGGTGATCCGCTCAGTCTCGACAATCGCACGATCGGCTGGATCCTCACTGAGCTGCGCCAAATCCCGCATATCGATGTCATTCGCCTGTGTACGCGCATGCCCTGCACGCTCCCGCAAAGACTGAATGACCCGGAACTCCTCGATATTTTGAAGCAAAACGCCCCCATCTACGTCAATACGCAGTTCAACCATCCCTTCGAAATGACCGTCGAATCGGCTGCCGCGCTCGAAAATCTTCGCATGGCCGGCTGCATTTTGGGCAACCAAAGCGTGCTGCTCAGAGGTATCAATGACGACGGCTGCACCATCGAAATGCTCAACAGGGCACTCCTTCGCGAAGGCTGCCGCCCCTATTATCTTTTTCTGTGTGACGTTGCCCAGGGAACACACCATTTTCGAACATCGATACAATGCGGACTCAATATCATGCAGCATCTGCGCGGACGCGTTTCGGGACTGGCCATTCCGCATTTCGTCATCGATTTGCCCGACGGCTATGGCAAAGTCGATCTTTGCCCATCAAAGGTAACAGCAACTCCAGACGGCACGATGCATCTGTGCAACTGGTTTGGTGCTGACGTCGAATACCGCGATCCCGAATGACCGCACATCAAAGCGGCGTATTGCCAACGGCAAAAGCCGCGCGGGGGCATCCCAGGGCTGTCGCATTCTAAAATATATGGCTAAATACAAGGCAAAAACAACGACTATACCATGCATATTTGCATTTTTTTCTAAGTTCATCATGTACAGACGACACGATGTCGGCTGCCGACCGTCGAGCCAGGATGGTGAGACGGGCGGGTTCCAATGGGCAT
>OCTW011489998.1_pt1 | contig 12667 bp, 11 predicted proteins | sample 1539671 | NCBI WGS metagenome assembly OCTW01 (sample SAMN02144230, study PRJEB22623) | gut metagenome | biome: sheep rumen | host: Ovis aries | place: New Zealand | reverse complement strand
CAGATACAGTTCATTCTTATACACATCAATGTCGCCGATATGGTTGACTTGCAATGAATATCCGACAAAGGGGTCTGTGTTCTGTGCGACAAGGTTCCAGCTGCTGTCATATTTTTCCAGCGTCCCTGATCCGCTTACCCAGTAATATCCTCCCTCTGTGCATATTCCCTGCCTGCCTCCCACGGGATGCACCTCTGCCAATTCGTATTTGCGTGCAGATTCCGCTTCACTGCCGCATCCATGCAGAAAGAGCGCGGCCAAAAGGCCAAGCGCCATGACTGTCTTTTTTCGCATTTTATACTCCCTTCGATCTAAGCTGACAAATCCCAGTTATGCAAGAGGAGACGTTTCCACGCTTCATTCACTTTTTCATCTACTCTGTTTTCGTCTGAAAGATATACAGGTCATCGATCTCCAGTGAGTTCAGGCTGGCCTCGATTTCCCGGAGGTGGTCCTCAAGCTGCTGCTTTACAGCATCCATAAAGCGCTCCAGTTCCTCCTTGAGGTCTTCCCGGATCTTTTTACTGTCCCTGACGAGGATCCTGAAGTTGGTATAGGTGCGGCGCAGGGTAGACTCTATTCTTTTATCATTGAGGACATCATTCATGATCTGGATCCTCTTGCGAAGGATATTGAAGTCTGACGCGACCTGGTCTCTCACGGTATGCTTGGCGTCGAAGTGGATCTTCGCGGAGGTCCTGTAATCCTGCGGGTCGATCTCTAATCCTATGATCGCGTACTTTCTGGAGAGTTCGGCATAGTATTCCAGGGCTTCTCTGTACATCTTATTGATCTCCCGGACGAGGTCTTTGATAAAGGCATCACAGTTTTTGTTAATCTCCTGCTCCAGCCTGTTGATGCTGATCGGTTTCATAAAGGGTACGATCCACCTGAGCCTGTCCGGTTTTTTGAGGAGTTCGACTCTCTTGAGCTGGAATCTTTCCTCTAGCTGTTTTCTGGCCTGGTAAGGGACCTTGCTTTTCAAGGATGCCCAGACGTTGCGTATGATGGACACAAATATCTCTTCTTTTCCAAACTGTTCGACGGTCCCTCCCAGGAGAGCTTTTTTTACATTGCTGACAAAGACAAAGTTGCTGTCTCCGAGAAGGGTATCGAGCGACTCGATTTCCCTTTTCTCCAGTTCCTGGCGAACACTGTCTTTGAGCATCGTCCCGTCGGGGTCATCTTTGGAGCGGCAGTGGGTGATTGCTATGGTAAGGTGGTTTTTTTCACGCAGCAGCTGCTCCATGATATCCAGTTCAAAGTCCTCGATCCGTGAGGATTTCGCGTTGAGGCAGAATATGATCGTATTGAACCAGTCGCGGATATTTTCCCTGTCATGGCGCTCTACTTCCTTGAAGATGGTCTCTTTCCACTCCCTGGCTTTTTTTGCGCCGGGTTCGAGGCCCCAAGTGTCAAAGATATGTATCTCGAAGTGCTCGTCATAAGCGTAAGGAAATTCTTTGATCTCCATCTTAGTGACAGGCGCTCCGACTCCAACCTCCTGAAGATCCCTGCCGAATATGTAATTTACCAGGGAGCTCTTGCCCACCCCGGATTTTCCTATGATCAACACATTGGTGCTTTCCTTTTTGAGATCGCCGGTCTTCTCTTCCATGTCTGATCACACCTCCGGGTCTGTGCCTGTCTTCAGGGCCTTCATGATAATCTCCTGGAAATTCAGTTCCTTTTTATGGTCATTCACATATTTTACAGCTTCCATGAGTCTCTCACTGTTCATGTACTGGGCGAAGGGAAGGTTTTCCGCCCCGTTGCTGTCGACGCAGGCCGCCAGGTATTGTTCACATACGAGAGCGATTGCCAGCCCCAGAACTGCGGTGACGCTTGCGGCCACGGTCGTATTGACCGTCGCGTTAAAGATATTTCCCGCCAGTGGGATCACCCTAATCAAGCTGGCCGCCAGTCTCCTGCCCAGGAAGGAGACTGCGGAAGTGCCCAGCAGGTTCGCCGCGATCTTCTGTCCTTCGGCGTTGATTCCGTAACCGTTTATGATATCGTAGGACATTTTGACTTGGAGCCCCATCAAAGGGACAGAATCCGAGAAGGGAATATTGATGAAGGAAGTGGCAGCGACCGCCCCGGCAGCTAGTCCGACATATCTGGGAATCGTTTTTCCGCAGACGTACTGCCTCTTCACTTCCAGAGACTTTTTAATCGCCGGGATAAATCCCGCTCTGAGGGATTCGTCCAGGTGCCGCAGGGCCCAGTCCGTGATCTCCTCCTTCTGGACGAATTTTTTCTTCAGGTCTTCATCCCATCCGGCGGTCTTCTCATCGCAGGCATATGTAAAGATATCTATATCCGGGATCTTTTCCTCGATTGTCTTCCTCAGGCAGCCGATACTCTCTTCTTCTGATTCATCTACCTTCGTCAGGATGATCATCACAGGGGTCGGATACTTTTTCCGAATCTCGCGGATCATATTTTCATCCGCCTCGTAAAAGCGGTTGGCGGGGGCCGCTACACAGTACCAGACCTCGTGGATGTGTTCACTCATATCTTCCGGATTTTTCCGGAACCGGTCTCCGACGGTTCCGATCACGTCCTTCATAAACCTCTGCTCGTCAGCACCGATGGTATAGCCCTGACTGTCAAAGAGTACCATGGGGGAGCCTGCCGGACTGTAGGCGTGGATTCCGGTCGTCCTGGCCCTGCCCTGATCGCCGATCTCCGGACCATCCAGATCACCTAAGCGGAAGAGGTCGCGGATCAGGGTACTCTTGCCGACGCCCGTTGGTCCACAGACCAGTATGTTGGGTCTGCCGACTTCGTTTTGAACCTGGTTGAAGGCTTCTTCATAGTTGAAGTTTTCGAAATCAAATCTTCCCATCGTAAACTCCTTTCCCAAGAGGGGCTCCAAATTGTCAGGGAGTGTCAGTTCCTTATTTTTCAGAAGCGGGCCAAGCTGTTCCGCCGCGGACTGTTCTCCGTCGTTGATCCAGTCTTCTGTCGACCTGTCCGTGATCCGGATCGTATCAATGACCTGTTTTGCCCGGACCGACGGATATACATGAAAAAGGATCGTATTTTCCACCATTTCCACGGTTGGGTCCGTCCTTTTGCGCTCTGCCAGGTGAACGACAATCAGCTTTTTAAAGCCCGCCTTTACCAGGGGCATATAGGGAGTGTTGTCCCTGCATCCCCCGTCCCTGTATTCAAAGTGGTTGATCTTTACAGAGTCATAGACGAAAGGAAGGGCCGCCGATGCCAGAACGAGCTTTTTAATATCATCTTTATCTCTATTGTTTAAGCAGTAATAGTCCGCGTTGTGAAAGGAACCGATGGCGAGCTCCGGAGCCGGCTCTGTCTGTACCTGCAGACTCTGCCTGGCGACACATGAATAGACGACCATGTTTTCCGGGAGCTGCCGGCTCAGCACCTGATCCGCGATCTCCGAGAGCCTGGCTTGTGAAAAAAACGTTTCTCCCGCCAGGGGAAGCAGGTCTTTTATGACCATGGGCAGATTCAGGCTGACCGGCCTCATCGCTGTCCTGACGATCATCTTCAACAGGGCTTCCGCTGCCTTTTTTATTGCTTCCGGGTTTATATGCGTGAGATCCTCCTGGCGGATAGACCGCCAGATTTCTTCGGCCTCCTCCAGCGCGGAGCAGGAGAACAGGGCACTGTTGAGCGCGCCTACGGAAGTCCCCGAGATTCCTCTTATCCTGTGGATCAGACCGGTTTTTTCCAGCCACCTCCAGACTCCGATCTCGAAGGCCCCCTTGGCCCCGCCTCCGGACAGTACGAGTCCGTATTCCCGGTCAGGGATATTCCGGAGAGCCCGCCCGGTATAGACCATATTCCGGAGCAGTCCGATGATCTCCTCTCTGTTTCCCTTCAGCCGTATCTTCTCATCCTCATCACAGAGAATGACCAGGTCCCCAAGTTTATGATCATAAAGATGCCATCCGTCAGACAGCCTGTGTCTCCTGTAGTATCCTTTCCTGTAATCCCGATCACTGTTGATCATGGAACCTTTTCTAATGTTTTCACTGCCATCACTGACCGGTCCTGAATTCCAGTACAGGCAGAATTCATGGAGCTGCCGGCCGGATAGCTCGCTCAGATTTTCCATATCCTGATCTGTCATCGTGATCATCCCATCCTGAATCCTTTTTTCAGCAAAATCGTCTCCTGACAATTATAGCATAACGATTTATGATTTTTACCTGTTTAACGTGTTTATGGCTGGACGAAGACGCCGTACGAAAGGCAGGACGACCATGCGCGGACCGGGGAATGCCTCCTTTCCATGGCTCCTTCTCAGCACGCAAAAAGACCGCGGCACCAGGTTTTTGGTCTGGTACCCCGGTCTTCTAAGGGGATACGTCCTCAAGGAGCTGGCGTATGTCTTCCCTGGTCCAGATGATTTCTGCAAATGTTTCCCGGTCTTTACGATACCGTGTCATATCTATTTCCTTCCCTTGTTTTTCCAGGATGGGGCCTGCAGGAGCAGGACCGGCCGGCACAGCAGCGGCCGGTCCTGATCATCCCTGTCACACAGAAGATGAGCTCCAGAGCCCAGGCGGCAGATGCGGCAAGGCATCCCGCGATGAGCAAATCGGTGTTGCCCTGCAGCATAGATATGATGAAATAGATGATGAATAATGCTGTGCTGATTGGATGCATTTTCACGGTGTCTTTCATGTTCGCTTTCATATTGGTCTTCATTTTTCTCCCCCTGTAGACTGATTTCACGGATTTTATGGTTCGTTTCACGGAGCATCGGTCAGGCAGCACTGGCGTCAAATCTTTTTGATTCGTACAATTTCGGCCGCGCATCCGCCGTACTTTCGCCCCCAGCGTCCTGCCCCGAGGTTTTGGCCCCGACGGTTCTTCCCCTAGCTGCCCTGCCGGCTGCTCCTGCCGCATGGCCGCCCGCCCTGCTTTATGGTTCCATCCTAATACCTCCAGTGTCCCTGATACGGTACAATGGAAGGTTTTGCCAAATATTCTGTTAATTTGCGCATATCGTAAAGTGAATTTTTACCTTCTTCAAGGCACTGTGAAAAAAACCGCGGTACCAGTTCACAGTCTGGTACCGCGGCGTAATAGGGGGGTAACTCTATAAAATTGGAAGATGATTTTTATTGAAGCGAGTTTAGTGAGGCCCGGATTATGCAGCAAGCTTCTCGCAGATGGGCATCATGACTGCTTCGTCATGGCGGGAAGTTGTGAAGATACCGAGCTGATCGGCGTCTGTCTCGCAGAGCCTGATCATGCCGTTGATGTAGTCCTCTTCCTTCTTCATGTTGTAATACTCATCGTTGGGGCCCATCAGCCAGACTTCGTTGGTGCAGTTGTCGAGTGCTGCCTTGAATTCCTTCATTTCGCTGTAGCTTCTGATCTTCATATCTATATCCTCCTGCGCTTTCTTTGCGCCTCCATCCGTTTATTTTTTCAGGATGGCTCTGAATGGTAGTGATTATTTTTGTCGATCAGGTTTTCCCTTGATCTGCGTACATACTACCATTCAAAACCGGTAGGAAAAATATATTTCCGGACAGCTTTCATGAAAATCAGGACAGCCCCCGGAGAGTCATATTTAGGCCTTTTTGACATATTTAGCTCAAAAAAGGAGATTTCTGGAAGATTTCTGCTCTTCGATGGTAAAATTCGGACGTAATTTATTATTTGACCGTCTTAGAGCCGCATTACTGCTTTACAGTATCCAGATACTCCTCTGTGCTCAAAACTGCCTTATGAACATAATCCAGGTCCTTGCGGCCTCAGGAATACCTCTTCCTGAGGCAGTCCGCAAAAAGTGAGTCAATCTCTTACGTCCCCGGTGACTCACCCGGTGACTCACCCGGTGACTCACAGATACTGCTCAAAGAAGTGCTGGATCTTGTCGAAGGGGATGATATCTTTCCGGTCATACAGGTCGGTGTGGACCGCGCCGGGAATGATCATCAGCTCTTTGTTCTCTCCCTTTAAGAGCTTGAATGTGTCACGGCTCAGGTAGCAGGAATGGGCCTTGTCCCCGTGAATCATCAGCACAGCGCTGTCGATCTCAGGGGCATAGGTGAACAGGCGCATATTCATGAGGGAGGTCTGGGTATTGACCGTCCAGCCATCGTTGGAGTTGAGAGACCTGGCATGATAGCCGCGTTCGGTCTTGTAGTAGTCGTAGTAGTCTTTCACAAAGAAGGGAGCGTCCTCCGGCAGGGGGTCGACCACGCCGCCCGCTCTCTTGTAGCTGCCGTTTTTATAGTCCTCGGTCCGCTGGGCATTGACCGCATCCCTGGCCGCTTTGCGGTCTTCCTTGCTGTCTGCCGCGTCAAAATAGCCATTGCCTGCCACGCGGGACATATCATACATGGTGGAGGTCACGGTCGCCTTGATGCGTGTATCCACGCAGGCCGTCTGCAGGGCCATGCCGCCCCAGCCGCAGATGCCGATGATACCGATCCGGTCCGGATCGACCAGCTCACAGCAGGACAGGAAATCCACTGCCGCCTGAAAATCCTCTACATCGATGTCGGGAGAGTGCATGGCACGGGGGAAACCGCCTGACTCACCTGTAAAAGAAGGGTCAAAGGCGAGGGTCACAAAGCCGCGCTCCGCCATTTCCTGGGCGTACAGACCGGAGGACTGCTCCTTGCAGGCTCCAAAAGGGCCGCAGACAGCGAGTGCAGCAAGTATCCCGGTCGTTTCTTTCGGAACATACATATCCGCCGCGAGGGTAATGCCGAAATGGTTCACAAAGGTCACCTTTCTGTGATCCACCTTGTCACTCTTGGGGAAGGTCTTGTCCCATTCCTGGGTGAGTTTCAGTTCTTCTGTCTTCATCATGGTCTTTAAATCCTTTCTCCGCTTTCTCTGTGTTTTCATTATCGCTGTTTGACGCGCATTTCGCTAATGGTTATAATGAATATCGTGATATTCCTACTTAGAATATCAAATTGATCCTGCAGAGGTGTTTCAGAAATGGAGATACGGACACTCAGATACTTTCTTGCGGCAGCGCGGGAAGAAAATATGACGCGGGCGGCAGAAACGCTGCATGTGACCCAGCCCACACTGTCGAAAGCCCTGAAAGCATTGGAGGAGGAGCTTGGGAAAAAGCTCTTCACCCGGCACAGCTTCAGCATCAGGCTGACGGATGAGGGCGTCCTGCTCCGCAATCGGGCAGAGGACCTGGTCAGTATGGCCGACAGGATCGAGCGGGAGTTTCTCTCACTGGACGACATCACTGGCGGAGACCTGTACTTTGGACTGGCGGAGTCCTTCCAGATCCGCTATCTGGCCCGGGCCATTCATTCTTTTAAACAGACTTATCCCGGCCTCCGCTATCACATCACCAGCGGCGACACGGAACAGGTTTTGGAAAAGCTGGACAAGGGCCTCCTGGACTTTGTGGTCCTGGTCGAGACGCCGGATGCGGGAAAGTATGAATCCCTGGTCTTCCCCGAAGCAGATGTATGGGGCCTTGTCATGCCGGAAGACGATCCGCTGGCAGAGAAAAAGGCCATCCGCGTGGATGACCTGATCGGTTTGCCGCTGTTTTGTTCTGAGCAGAGCTGGGAAAAGGATATTCCGCGCTGGGCCGGGGAAAAGATGGGCGGACTTCATTTGGAAGGCTCCTTCCGTCTGTCCTACAATGCGTCTATCTTTGCAAGAGAACACCTCGGATATGTGCTCACGTTTGATCGCCTTCTGGACACCTCTCCCGGAAGCGGCCTGGCCTTTCGGCCGCTGGATCCCCGGCTGGAGACAAAGCTCTATCTCGTGTGGAAGAAGTACCAGACCTTTTCCCCTATCGCAGAGCGGTTCCTGACGCAGATCAGGACCGTATTTTTACCCAAAAAATAAGACCGCCGCACCGGTCCACATACTTCTGTGGTCGGTGCAGCGGCTTTACGTCATTTTAATGATTTAATCACCTTTTTTTATAAAGGAGCAGTTCCGGGTTCTGTACGTCTTTTTCGTAGGTGCAGACCAGGATAAAGTCCATGTTTGCAAGAATTCCGAAACAGAGTCCCTCTTTCATTTCCGATTCCAGCTGATTTCCGAGGTAGGTGGTCTGGTCATCCAGGAATTTCACTTTGGTCCCGTTGGGGAGCCGGTATTCCAGGTTCACATATTTTCCAACCAGGGCATTGAGCGCTTCCACTTTGGGCATTCCCTCGATATGGAGGTCATTGATCTCTTCGATCAGCTGCTTTTTTAAGGCCTCGCACTGGCCGTCGTCGCTGAGCTGGTCGTATCTCTTCCAGTAATCCAGCTGCGGCAGCATCTGTTTCATATAGGTGCGGGCCTGGTCTTCGGTAAAGCCCTGCTGCACCATGTTGGGAACGCAAACCCTGATCAGATCGTCCATATCACTGTAGGTGTAGGTCCCGTCCGCATAGCACCACTGGCAGTAATCCTCATTGAGCGAGCCGTCCTTGTTCCTGCCTATGATCGAATCTTCGAGCGGCATCCCGCAGCACTGGCAGATCAGCTGCCTCGGAGACCCCAGGAGCGTATTGATCGATACATTGAATTCCTTTGACAGGGCCCGCAGGGTGTCCGTATTAGGCTGTGTCTCTCCAGTCTCCCAGCGGCTCACGGCCTGCCTGGTGACCATCAGCCGTTCCGCCATCTGGTCCTGGGTCAAATGGTGGCTCTCGCGAAGCTGTTTCAGGATCGTCTTTGTATCCATGTGATTTCCCCCCTCGTTTGTCATGCCTGCAGTCCTCTGCAGAGGGGTGCAGGCTTCTTTGTATTCTGTGCCGGCACTGGTTTTATCGCGACATTTTTTTAGCGATATATTTTTCTATAGCTATATTATGCTACGCAGGTACCTGCGCAGCAAGCAACCGGCTGTTGCTTTTCCCCGACGCATCAAAACCGCCGCACCGGTCCACATTTTTCAGTGCACGGTACGGCGGTTTCTCATCATGTTCTTATGTTTATTAGAATTATTATTCAGTTTTGATTCTGTAAGTCCTTTATGCAGCCAGCTTCTCGCAGATGCCCTCCAGAAGGGCTTCATCTCTGTAGGAGTTGGTGTAGAGGCCGAACTGATCGGCATCACCGTTCCTGTTTCCCTCAGTCAGTCTGAGGATACCGTTGATGTACTGGTCAGCGTCCTTCATGTTGTAGTACTCGTCGTTGGGGCCCATGAGCCAGACGGGATATTCGCACTTGTCGATGACGGCCTTGAGTTCCTTCAGTTCGCTGTAGTTTCTGATCTTCATATCTATTTCCTCCTGCGCTTTCTTTGCGCCTTCATCCGATTTCTCATTTTTCTTCAGTTTTTATCGGATGAATCTGAATGGTATTTGTTGAGTGGTATTGCCGACTGGCATTTGTTCTTTCCGATCAGGTTTTCCCTTGATCTGTGTACATACTATCATTCAGTCTTCGTAGAGGAAATCCATTTCCGGACAGCTTTGCTAAAAATCAGGACTGTAAAATCCGGGGGCTTTTTGGTCTTTTTTGATGTTTATTGGTCAAATACGGGCAATTTCTGGAATTTTTGCGCAATGGGATAGTAAAATCGGGACATATCCGGGCCTCCGTCCTGGTCATCCCCACTCAAAGGTTGCCCATCTGTCATTTATAGCGATATATTTTTTATAGCTATATTATGCTTCGCAGGTACCTGCGCAGTAAGCAACCGGCTGTTGCTTTTTTTCCGACGCATCAAAACCGCCGCACCGGTCTCAAGGATCCGATACGGCGGTTTTCTCATTTTACAAAGACTTGATCATTCTGAACAGATTTGATGAAATGTTTTCTGAAATGATTTAGGGAAGAAGGATTATTTTTTCTTCATCAGGCCCGCGCCCGCGTTCCAGGCCTGTCCGGCCTGTTCGCCTGTGACATAGTAGCCGTGCTGGAACTGGTCAAAGATCAGGGCCTGAAGTTTCATAGGATCCACTTTTCCGTTTTCCGACAGGACTTTTTCCTCGGCTGCGGTGTTGATGATCTTCCCTACGATGCAGTAGAAGCTCTCGGTCTCGGAGACCTCCGCCAGTTCGCATTCCATAACAACAGGAAACTCATCGATAATCGGCGCATTGACAAAGGAGCTCTTAATGGCGGTATAGCCGGTTCTTTCAAACTTGTCTTCCATCTTGTTGCCGGTAGCAATGCCAAAGAAGTCTGCCACATCCATGTGATCCCTGTCGGCGATGCTGACCGTAAAGGCCTTTGTCTTGAGCAGGTTCTGGGTGGTCTTGTGGTCTTCGTCGATGAACAGGGCGATCCTGTCCTCATTGCAGATCATGCCCCAGGCTGCGTTCATGGCATTGACCTTGCCGTTTTCATCATAGGCTGCCACGATCAGAACGGGCATGGGGTAAACAGCCTGTACAACTCCGAGATTTTTCTTCATGTTCGTATTCCGCCTTTCTCTTAATGAATAATTTCCGGGTTCATATCATCATGTTCCTGTCAAAAGCTATTTTCCGCTATTTATGCAGCGGTCATCTTGACTTATATTTCATCACAACGTACATTATAGAAGTACCGGAGTTATTTACAAGTACCTACTTTTATGTAATGTACTTACCCGGAGGTAAGCATATGTCAAAGCAGAAGATCGAAGATGCAGATTTCTATTCCACTGGATACAGCTATACCCTGTCTCTGATCTCCGGCAAGTACAAGCCGGTCATTCTCTACTGTCTGATGGAGTACGAGCCCGTCAGGTTCAATGAGATGCAGCGCTATCTGAAGAAGATTGCGGACAAGACACTCAGCCAGAATTTGAAGGAGCTCGAGGCGGATGATTTGATCATACGGACTGTCTATCCGCAGATTCCGCCCAAGGTGGAATACTCTCTGACAGAGCGCGGGCATTCTCTCGTGAAGGTACTGGACAAGCTCTGCGACTGGGGGAATGAAAACCGCAGGTGAAAAGCCGATGAACACACTCGCGGGACCGTCCACAGGTCTCCTGAACGCGTCAACATGCGGTCAGAATTAATGAGTCAATCTGTTACGTCCCCTGTGACTCATATTATTTGCGGAACATAAATTTCCTCGCCAGGTCGATTCCAATCCTGTAGGGGAGGGGGCGGAGGGCTTTGTCGGCCTCCCGGAGCTTGTCCCGGATGGGGATGCTCTGGGGGCAGTGCTGCTCACATTTGCCGCAGCGGATGCACTGGGAGGCGAAGGCAGGTTCTCTGGTCAGGCCGACGGTCTGAGCGAACTGAAACCGGCCCTGGCTTTTGGACTCAGTGAACATGGCGTTGTAGCAGCGGAAGATGCCGGGGATATCGACGCCTTTGGGACAGGGCATGCAGTAGCGGCAGCCGGTGCAGCCGACCTTCTCCTTTGCGCGGATCTCGCGCTTTACTTTTTCCAGGACCGAGAAATCGGCTTCTGTCAGGTGACCGGCTTCCGCCCCGGAAGCGGTCCGGCAGTTCTCCTCGACCATCTCGACAGAATTCATGCCGGAAAGGACGACTGTGACCTCCGGCTGGTCATAGAGCCAGCGAAGTCCCCACTGGGCGGGCGTCCAGCCGCGGCCACTGTCCCGCATGGCCTTCTTCGCGCCCTCGGGCAGGTTGTTGACCAGCTTGCCTCCGCGCAGAGGTTCCATGATGACGACAGGAATTCCCTTCTCCGCGGCCGCCCTGACGCCGGTCACACCGGCCTGGGAGACATCGTCCAGATAGTTGTACTGGACCTGACAGAAATCCCAGTCATAGTCGTTCAGGATCTTCAGAAAATTGTCCGTGTTCCCGTGGTAGGAAAAGCCGATGTTGCGGATCGCGCCGCTCTCCTTCTTTTCCCGGATCCAGTCCAGGATGCCCATGCGTTTTAGTTTCTCCCACATGGCGATGTCTGTCATGTGGTGCATAAGGTAATAATCCACGTAGCTGGTGCGCAGACGGGTCAGTTCCTCCTGAAAGGTCTTCTCCAGCCCTTTTTTGCTGGTGATCAGGAACTGGGGGAGTTTGGTTGCGATATGGATCTTTTCCCGGATATGATTGCGCTCGAAAATCTCCCCGATCGCCGCTTCGCTCCCGGGATAGATGTAAGCCGTATCGTAGTAGTTGACGCCCAATCGGTAGGCGGTCATGATTTCCCGCTCTGCCTTTTCGATGTCGATATTTCCCCCTTTTGTCGTAAAGCGCATGCAGCCGAAGCCCAGGATGGAAAGAGGGGTCCCGTATTTATCATTTCTATAGAGCATCGTCTTTTCTCCCTGTTGTCCTGCTGCGTCAGGAACAGTTCCCCATGGTCAGTTCTTCATGAACAGTTCTCCATGGGCAGTTCTCCGTGAACAATTCTCCATGAACAGTTCTCCTGAACGCGTCAGCATAAGTCAGAAAATATGAGTCAATCTGTTACGTCCCCACTGACTCACCCACTGACTCAGAGCCTGCTCTCCACGCGGACTCTGCCCTGGTGAACACGTTCCGTGAAGAAGTCCTTGACCGAGCATCCGGCGCGGCCGGAGGAAGCGCAGGCACAGGCGCAGGCGCAGCTGGAGGCGCAGGCGCAGGAGGATGCGCAGGAGGAGGCACAGCTGGAGGAGCGGGAGGACCGGGACCTGCCGCCGTTGGAATGCGGGCCCGACCGGGAGGACCTGTAGGTACGTCCAACCGGAACGTTGACCACATTCACGTGGATATAGGTGTTGGGGTGGCTGCCGTACCGGTAGGTGCCGGTCTTGCTGTAGGTCTCCGGCTTCTCCAGATCC
>OCTW011081208.1_pt1 | contig 12668 bp, 14 predicted proteins | sample 1539671 | NCBI WGS metagenome assembly OCTW01 (sample SAMN02144230, study PRJEB22623) | gut metagenome | biome: sheep rumen | host: Ovis aries | place: New Zealand | reverse complement strand
CAACACTTTTATCAAAAGAAAATATAATTCTTATAAACAAAGAAAAACTTACTGTTGATCATGTGTGTAACAGAATAATAAAAACAGAACCTGAAGTGTTAGCGGATAAATTGGGAATACAAACCGATAAATATATGTTTAACTGCAATTTACTTGGAATAGAACCTAATCTTGAAAAATTGATCATCACAAGAATACTTTCTGTGGTCATTACTGTATTAGGAATTTTAATGGCCATTCTTTTGAATACACCAATAATATCTTTATTTATCGGATTGGTAACAACAGCAATTACAATTTTGGTGTTTATTGCACCGACAGCAACGATAAATGACCATGCTCAAAAAAAGAAAGAACAGTTTGAATCGGAAATCCCGCGTTTTTTAGATCTGTTCCAGACTGCAATAAAAATAAATCTTCCTGTTGCAACAGCTATAAAAATGACTGCTGAAAGTATAGATGGTATTCTTTCGGAAGAATTATTGAAGGCACTTGTAGTGACGGAACTTGGAACAAGCAACTGGCAAGATTCTTTGTACGATATCGCCCAAAAATACGAGATAGACAGTTTTTCGGATTTTGTACTTGATATCGTTACTGCATTTCAGAAAGGTTCAGATATAACAGAATCGGTAGAGAGACAAAGCAGAAACATAAAATCTTCTACTTTGCTCGGTGCAAAAGAACAGGCAGCTAAAGTTACAAGCTTGATCCTGATTCCCGTTGTAGTATTTAAAATGATACCATTAATGATAATTTTATTCTTACCGGTCATTTTACAAATACTTAACGGAATGTAATTTTTTAATTTTTTGAAATTTTCTGCTATAATATAAAAGGTAATCCATTATACTAATCAAAAGGAGAGATAATTATGAAAGATTACACTAAAAGATTTTTTAACGAAGAAGAAGGAGAGGAAGGCGCTGAATTCCTCGAATATGCAGTTATTATAGGTCTGTCGGCTATACTTATAGCTGTAATAATTGTTGTAGTTATGGTTGTAAAACACAAGGCATTACAATCTGCCAAAGAAATCGATGAAGCAGGCAATGATTCTACTGCTGTAGATTGGGATGCTGCTCTCGGAGACAAAGACAAGGAAGTAAACGATGCCTTGAAGAATCTGGATTGATAATATGTATATCCTCAGGACTGTAATAGCCGCCGTCATATGTTTGGCGGCGGCTATATTCGATTATAAAACTACAAAGATACCAAATAAATTCATTTTCCCCGTTATTATACTGAGTTTTATTTTTTCTCTTATTTGCTACCCTTTGATAAATACCGGATTTTCGGTTTTATTTGTCGTACTTCTGTTCTTTTTTGGAATGACAGGATGGATGGGTTTGGGAGATATAAAGCTGTTAATGGCTTTGTCTTTAATAGGAACATGGAAGATGGGGTTATTTACATTTGCGCTTTCATCAATTTATCTGATGATCTTCGGTTTCTTGGTTTCTCCATATGAAACAGGATTCTATGCAAAAAAAATGCTGAATAGATTCAAATTAAAAAAAGAACCATTATATAAAAAATCGGCCAAATACAAATTTGCGCCGTTTATAATGCTTGGAGCATTGTCATACTCGATAATTTTTGATCCGGCGGGACCGATTCATTTCGAGGTGTTCGGAGGATTTTTATGAAATTAAAGAAAATCAAAAGATTTTTTCGTTCAGGTAACGGAGAACTCCTGGGATTCGTTATTTGTATGCCATTATTCGTCTGGCTGCTTATGCTGTTAGTTTCGATAGCACAGTTATCTATCAACAAAGAACAGATCACGTATCTGGCATATGCTGCCGGCAGAGCTGCAGTTGTCTCCGAAAATGCAAATGACGCGCTTAATAATGCCCAGGCAGTTGTGGATGAGTCATCAAATCTTTCAGGATTCAGCAACGTAAACGTTGATATCCTGTTTAATGGCGAACCTATAACGGAAAGCAATATAAATTCGATCTCATGGCAAAAAGGGGAGTATATAGTAGTTAGGCTAACGTATACAACAGATTCCCTTATCAGCGGTGCTATTCCTTTTTCTGATGAAGAGGTCGATATGAATGGAGCAAGAGAAATGCTTATGGTTATGATGATCGAACGCCCTGTTCCTAATGACCCGTATACAAGCGAATGGACTAATTTATCGTAACGGAGGTCTTTTTATGAAACTATCTTTCTTTAAAAAAGGTAACGGAGCTTCCATGATAGGAATGGTCATCATTTTTGGAACATTTGTTTTTATCATGATCCTTATTGATCATTTTAATCGATTTAATGCTGTCATAGAAACACAGACAAAAACAGATGCTATTGCTGACGCTATGGCTGTTGCAGCTAATGATGGGAGCGGTGTGCCGAATTTATACAGAATTTCTAAAGTCAGACACCAAATGACTCAAAAATATATAACTGCGGATTATAAATCCGGAGAACACGGTATAATGACACCTATCGTGACTCCCGGTCTTACAAGTCCTTTTACAAAAATAAAATCCGTAAAATTCAATGAAGAATGGGCTCTTGGAAAAGAGATAGATCCGCTGAACGAAACTGATAAATACCTTGAAAGTCTGGGAGTAAAAAGCAACGATAAAATACTGTATGTTACAGCAGAAGGCGAAACTCCTTTTATAAACGCTGATTATCATAAAACTGACAGTGAAGATACTTCATGGGATTATATTTATACCCATGCTACCAATGTTACCAGGATGCTGACGTCCAATGATGCTCTTATGCAGCAAAAATTCCCTCTAGATGCTTATATACGAGCAAAGCCGACTTACATGAACGGTGATGATAATAAGGATACTTATTCTGAAAATCCGGTTTTTCCTTTGCCTACATCTGATTATCTAAGGAATGTCACTCAGTTTGAAGTAGAACTTTCTAACCGATATAAACCAAGTGAAAATACAACCGGAGACCCGCCGTATACCAGAGAAGCTATCTTTATGTGGGATGTAACTTGTGCTTTAGGCTGTGAGATACCTTGTTATTACAACAGATTTACAGGAGAGCCCTGGCAGGCTGTTTCTGAGGGAGATGAGCAGAATTATGACGGAGTTATCCTTTCCAATGGAGCGACTTCTGCTGACATGAGTAAAATATACGATCAGCCTGAAGGATACTACACTTTTGTAAAAACATACTTTTCTCATATTCATAATGCAATCTTTCCTACTGACGAAGAGTATATAGGCTGTGATAAGTATAACAATTGGCGGTTGACTGCAAGAGACGGTTCCGATGCTGAAACGTGCAAGAGGATCCAGATTCAGGCTAATCTCGGATATCCTACTATAATGGTTTTTACAAATGGTCAGAACTGGGTAGTTCTTCCGGAAGTAAGTACTGTTGATGGTGATGTGGAATCTGAAGTATCTGATGGTTCGAGAGGAGTTTATATTTCTGCTGCCACAAATGCTACCACAGAAGAAAGCTCAGCAACAAATGTTTTAAGAAAGAATGTAAACGCAGGATATAGAGTACCGAACGGAAATTATCTTGCGATAACATACAAACCCGGAAGGAGTTAAGAGAAATGAAGACGATAAAAAAAATCTCGGCTTCAATTATTGCACTGACACTTATGCTGCATTCTCCCGAGTCTATAATACCTTTAGCAGAAGGCAGAACCTATCAAAAAGGTGCAAGTCTCACATTTACATGGGCAGGATCAGGAGCTCACGGCGGACAGGATTATCACATGGAAGCTATAGACAACAGCGGTAATCCGACTACAATCTGGTCAAATAATGATGGAATAGTAAACTATTTTAGCGGCACAAAGAAATACATCGACTGGAATAATCTCGGATACGGGATAGATGATGATTTTGTTTGTCATCCCAGAACACCCGATTATGCAAACGAAGATTTCCTGAATGGTTTGGGAAATTTCGGTTATTTCCCGGAGTTTTCAAATTATAGAGTGCCTATCAGCGAGATAAGAAGCTCTATTACGGAAATGTATAACACCTTTGGTGACTACGGCACTGAAATATGTACAGGAATGCCTGATTATGACGCTTACTATCTTAACGGACAGGCAATGAATATAAATAACCAGGATTTCATGGCAAATCAATCGAATGGGTATAATCATAGCAAACAGGAATGGACAGGCTCAAAAGCCCGTTTTATGATTGGTGAAAAAGCCTACAATTCCTTAGCCGAAATGTATCTCGATGCAAACGAAGAACAGCGAAAAAAGATAGAAGAACTAATAGAAAAAGGGCTTTCTGAATCAGATGTTGCACCTGAAAAAGTACAAGCTATACTGAATTGGCTCAGGACAATTGCTGAACTGGATGCAGAGGGCAGGATAAGCTATTTTACTCCGGTAAATGCAACGTTTTTCACTCAAGTGCCGGATGGCCTTTCAGAAGAGGGTATAAGACAGAGATTTATTGACTGGTGCAATGCTCATGCTTATGATTATGAAGCTCTTGGCTGGAATCTTGATGATAATGCTACTTGGCCAATTGGCATCGATATCGATGGTACGATGGTTCTTAACGGAGGTAATATAGAGTTTTTCAATAATTCTGTAATTAATATCATTCCATTTGATTATTTAAGGTTATCTGACCGAATAGCGTGGATCGAAAATTACATGGATGTTTTTGAAACAGCCGGAGCTGAAACAGTCGATGTAACGAGAGTGCTGGACAGAAAAATAACTACTCTGTGGATAGGAACATCATCATACGATAAACTCTATAATTACTATACATGGACTATAGAAAAGGCAGATGATGAAGGAGACGGTAAATATACCTTTCAGCCTTATGCAGGAACAATAGGAACAAACGGAGATGTTGTGGGAGCAACCGGTCAATCGTTTTCTTTCCGACCCACTTCAGCTGGTCATTACAGGATAACTTGTTACAGGAATTATAAACCTACCATCTGCAATAAAGTTGCTGTGAATTTCTGCGAATATTCTGTTCTGTCCGATATAGGTGCTGTTGTATTTTTTGATCATGATGGATTTATGGCAGGAAATGTACAGAGAAATAACTATGATGGAGAAATCGACAGCGACAAGATAGTGAGTACATCAACTAAGAAGAATCCCGGAGTTGAAACAGTAGATGGAATAAGAAGGAATATAGACTACCAGGAAGACTATACAGAAGGTGAGCTCAGAGCTCATGGTGATGTTAATCCTGATTGTGGAATGTTTCCTTCAGACGCAAATTCAAATCAGGCGTATTATCTGAGTCAATACTCCTGCGTCTGGAATTTTTATATTTCCGATGCGGAAGTAGGAAAGACTATTTTCGATTTTGAAGACCCGGATAACGGCCTGAGAAAAGATTTTGACACTGAAAGACTTGGATAATAAAAGTATAAAGATTTAGGCATAAGTAAAGGACTGCTGCAATTTTTTGCAACAGTCCTTTTAATTTTTTACGGTACATAAGGTATGTCTGAATATGAGAACGATTTAGCTATAGCCTTCATATCATCGAGATAATGGCTTTCATACTCAGAGCCTTTTTTTACATGTGCTATCATTTCTGTTCCGTTCGCCATCTGGAATAATGTGATGATCGTATCTACGTCTTCAATGTTACAATAATAATCATATGTGTAAATTACATAATCATCCGTCTTTTCATATTTAGCATTCTCTGTATTAACGCCTTCGTTATTGTTTTTGGTTCCCAAACGAAGCTGATTCGAATAAAAAATGTTCGAACTACTTTCTGATTTTGATCGAGCAAATTCTTCAGTAAAATAATCAAGGTTATCATATCCGTTTGACTGCATCTCATAAGGAAGAAAAGAGATGGAACAATCGGCTATAACAGCCTGATCCTTTAATTTATCAGGACTAAACAGCATCGGTACTTCATTAAAATTAAGAGTCATATTATAATTTTCCGGGACATCAAATTTTATGCTTACACCTTCCCATGTAAATGGTCCCTCGTAAAAATCGTAGTGGTTAACAGATTTCGGATCGCCATTTTTAGGAAACACCTGATTTGTTTCAAACGGACGGTATGATGTCGTTACTTTGGTGGTCGTTGTCGTTTCGGCCTTTGCTCCGATTTTTATTGTTCCATTTTCATGCTTTTTTGTATACTTATCCGGTATCTCTACAGGAGCAGTCGTAACAGGCTTTTCTTCCATTGTTTCTGAAGATATTATATCATCTTTCTCTTCTTCCGGAACACTCTCTTCTTTATTTGATACGGTTACAACCGCTTCATTTACTTTTTCATCATCATTCATACTGCTATCACTGCAAGACGCTAAAATTGTAGTGAGCATAACTGAGATTATAGCTGCAGAAATTATCTTTTTCATTTTTTGTATTCTCCTTCATTAAAATTTCTATTATTATTTATTTTAACACGTTAACTCCATTATGTCAATGTATTTTCGATTCTTATTTATATTATAGCAGATTATTTCAAATTTTAAAAATACCATTTAATGTAAATTTTGTATAAAGAGGAATATTAGTTTCACTAGCTAACCAAAAGAACAAATGTTTACATTGAAATCCGTACAAACGGACAGATAATATGTTATAATAGAATATAGAAAATAACCGGGTTATCGCCTTTTAACATCTTATTATTTTCGAAATACTCACTAACATAAAAAATAAGTAATAGTTGATTTTATCTTCTCTAGTTTTCTTATATAATTCAATCAGAATTGTTGATCGAAAACTGGAGGTGAGATAATGATTAACAGATCACAAAGAATGATACTGATGAAAAAACTGTCAAATTACTATCAGACAGAAAACGTCAGTCCTAAAAAAAAGAAAGAACTATCAGCGTCTTTACTTGACAATAATGACATCAGATTACATAAGCTTATTATGGAGTTGGAGCCTGTAACTGATATTGGGAAAATGATGCTGAATGAAATTTATAAAGCAATTCAAATAGGATAAATAAAAAGGAGGAACATAAAAATGAAAGAATTAACAGAGAAATATATGAAAATTGGAACTGATATCCATGAGTTTTATCATTTTCTCGATGATATGGATTCGAGGACATCTTATCGTAAGATAAGAATGGATCTCCTGACGTTGCTGCACATTTGCAGTGATGAGGAACTTACACTGTACAGGATCGAAAAGGAAAAAGTTCCAAACGATATGTGGCCGATAATCCCATTAAATCCACGAAACGAAACCGAAGAAGTATTGCTCCTTAGTAAAAATAGAGCTGTACCAAATCACGACATTTCGTGTTGTGAGATGAAAAAGGAAATCGAAACGATTGGAACTCTTGTTTCATTTGAAGATGGCGGTATACCATTAGTTATGCCTTTTTCAGCTTGGGCATACAAAGATCTGGCAGACAGAGCCGGGATTCTTTGTTCAAACATTACCAAGCCATCCATAAATAAGTCTAAGTGGCTTTCTGAAAACTTAAGCGAAGCTACAGTGACTCTTACTATAAGAGAATCAAAGGATGGTAAAATGAAAAAGATCTTTGCTGTCAGAGGCAGAGTTTTCGAAGGACAGAATCAAGGTCCCTTTATCAAGAGAGCTCAGACTCTTTTGGAAACAGATGGCGGTCTTGGTGATGCTAAATGCGACCACTGGGAAGTTACTAACGAATCAATTTATATAGTATTTGAATTTCCTGAAAAAAACGGGGAAATCAAGGAAATGTATCCGGAGCTACCTGACAACATAACACCTATCGTCGATATTTATACATCAGATGTAGGAAAATCTGCATTTCATGTTACTTCCGGCTTTATGGTCGGGAAAACCAGGGTAGTATCAAAGGAAGGTATGGTATGCGCAGAACATAACAAAAATTTCAATATGAATACAGTTATGAAGAAAGTGCAGGATAACATATTCAAACAGTATAATGCAGTTCCAAAGGAGCTTGCAAGACTTATCGGAATAGAAATCACTGATATGACAGCAGCCATAGAAGAGGTTATCAATTTTACCGGTGTAGAGAAGAAAGCCGGTATGAAAAACGTCACGACTCACATAAAGACTTTACTTTGTACCGAACTGAGCTTAGGTACATACACCGCATACGATCTCGTCACAGCATTGATATCCAGCCCTTCCAGACTTGTCATGACTAAAAAAGTCACAGGAGATCCTAAAGTGATCCCTGAATCTACACTTAAAAATCTCAATGAAGCCTTGAGTAAGGCTATCTACTGTCCCTTTGAATGCGAAACTGTAGATTACGGTCTTACCCCTGAAGAATAATCTGTTAGTCAAAGAGCCTTGTTAAAACCAAGGCTCTTAACTATATATAATTTTTTCGCGGCAAAAAAATCTGCTATAATATATACGGAGGAATAATCATGGAAGATAAAATAAGAATCTATTCACCCACTATCGAAAAAGAGATCACTTTTGAAGTAAATGATATTTATGGACCGAAACATTCGTCTATTGAAAGCTACTTCTATTCGGAAATGACGAACTGCTGCATTAAAAGAAATTTTCTTAAAATGGAGCTTGATCATTCCGTTGTCGAAGTAACTATTTCATCAGAAAATCCTCAAAGGTGTGTTACAGCTATCGGAGAAGCTACAGCAATGTCATTAACAACTGATATCGCAAAAGCTAATCCTGTTATCACAGCAGACAACAGAGCATTCGACCGAGCAGTGCTTAAGTACCTTGGTTTAAACAACGTCTACGCTGCATCGGAAAACGTCCAGCAGGAGAGATTAAAAACCTATATAGAGACTTCTCCTATAAATATTTCCGAACCTGAGCCTGAAAAAAAGGAATCAGAAACGGAATTGAGTATCAAATCTTTCGATGATGTCTACGGCGAATCGGACATAGTAGCCGGAATGAGCGAGGAAGATGAATTCACTTCTCTCAGTAAAGAAAAATGTAACCTGAAACTGTATAAAGATGCAGCAGGTAAACAGGCATATCCTCCACACGGATGGATCTTGAAACATCACCCGAAAGATATAGTTCACATGATAGAAATAGCAAAGAAAATGGACCCTGAACACATAAAATTTACCGATCCCGAGAAAGCGGAAGCACTTATAAAATTTAACCGCTTTGTTGAACTCGGAAAAAAACTTGGCCGCATTAAGTGATGTATAGTTGATCAAAAGGAGGCCACATGGTCTCCTTTTTTTAGGAAGGAAATGATATGTATAACTCCTATTATTATAAAGAACACGTAATACAATGCATTAAAATGGCTCGTGCAGGTACTCCTATTTGTGTCATAGACCTTGAAACGACCGGAAGATCAGCAAGAGACAGCTATGTATTTCAGTTTGCTGGGCTAAAATGTATTATTGATAACACATTTACGCCAAAAATCATTGATAATTTATGCGTATTTATCAAACCGGAGATGCCATTAACAGAAAAAATAACTGAAATAACTGGATTTACTAATGAAGACCTAAAAGATAAAGCAAGCGAAGAAACCGTTTTTCCTAAAATACAAAAATTTATGGATAATTGTATTATGTGCAGTCACAACACGACTTTTGAAGAAAGTTTCTTGAACGCAATGTATGCAAGAAACGGGTGCGTTTTTAAACCGACAGAAATTATTGATACGTTGAAAATGAGTCGAGATCTTCATAAAGAAGAAAAAGTTCATAAGCTTGGAACTATTGCAGAAAGATATGGAATTGCTGATGGAGTTAAATTTCATGACGCCAGAGATGATACAATCATATGCGGAAGATTACTGTCAAGGTTTTTAAGCGAATATATTGAGGCAAAAAACGATGATCAATCAAATAAGATCATACCTAAAGTTATTTCTGTTTCTTTCTGGCAGGGGAAAAGATATGATCAAAAAAGAATCTACATCTTTACAAATCTTGGAACGGTATGGTTTTCTTCTATTGATCGTGTCTGGGGTGAAAAAGACAAAGGTGTAATAGATAAAATAAATATGGATTCACTGATCAAACAGGTATTTACACTTACCAAAACGGATGATCTTGACGAATTATCAAAATTCAAGGGGAGTGTAAAATGCTGATATCGATGATTATTGCGTCAATAACAGATATAAAAAAGAGAGAGATACCTATCTTTTTATTTCCGTTATTTACCGTTCTGTTTTTTATAATAAATCATTCCGTGATACATCCGATAGATTCTTTGTTCGGATTTTTGATCGGACTGATATCATTCTCGATCCTCGCCTGGAAGTTTTCAGGCGGGGGAGGGGATATTATAATGATGAGTTGTATAGGAGCAGCCTATGGCACGAAAATACTATCTCACATCGTTATTATTTCCTCTTTTATGATCCTTTTATATTATCTCATAATAAAAAAGCCAAAAAATACCAAACGAACTGTGCCTTACGCTCCGTTCGTAACAATATCTTTCATTTTTTTACTATTAGGAGGAATTTTGTATGGCATCAATGATTACAGGTTTTTGGAAAACGGTTACTTTCTACTGTAAAAATCACCCTGAACACCCCATGGAATTAAAGCAGGGAGCTTATAGTGCTTATTATGGATGCGAACACGAATACGATGAAAATAATCCCTGCCACAACAGACTTAATCTTATAGACGCTGAAAAGGCACTGCAGAAGCTGATGGATAATCTTACAGGAGCTGCGTTGATGGGAGATATGCCCGACCTTACAAATTATAAGTTATCAAAAAATGGGATTGAATATAAGGTAATAAAGCATGATACATTCAATGACAGTATTTCTATTATGGTCAATAATCAAAAAATCATGATGGGACAGGCTAAAGAAGCGTAGAATTTAAAAGGCTGAAATTCAGCCTTTTTTATTTTTTTAAAAAATCTGCTATAATTATATTAAATAAATCTGTATATTGAAGGTGAAAAAATGAAAATAAAAGATTATGAATCAACAAGAGCGAGCGAACTTATAACACATTATGCAAAAGAAAAAGGCATAACTTTAAAAGAACTTGCAAAACTGACAGGGTTATCGTATTCCCACATCATTAATATTCTTAATGGTTCCAGAGATATTACACCTAAAATTTTGAAAACAATATGTTCAGCTCTCAAACTTACTAAAGATGAACAATATGCTTTAAAAGAGGCTGTATTCATTTCAAATAAAGAAATAATTATTTCTACAAAAAACAAAAGAGAATACGTTTTGAAATTATTGTACTGGGTAACTGTAAAAAGCAATACTCTGTCATTGTCTCAGGTTGAAAAATGTATCGATATAGTCCGTTACGGAAAATATCTCGAAAAAGATTAAAAAAGACCGCAATTGCGGTCTTTTTTTAGTGAGTTTTAAATGAATTGATCACACTTTGGATAGTAACTGCAAGTTCTGACGTTACATCTTCTTCTGTGTCAAATGATAAAGAATACTCAAAGCCATTATTTATTATAATGTACTGTTGAAGATTTATTTTTTTGCCATTTAAGAAATATTCACCCATTATAGATATTTTTTGTCCGTCATTATTGAAGTTAGTCAGTAAAAAATCCGGTTTTGATTGTGAAATATAGTTTATGTAGTCGATTTGAGAAATGTTATCCAAAGAGGAAGCAGCTTCGTTTACTGTAACAGAAAAAGATGCTGACCCTTCTTTGTTTGTCATATAGATAGTATTTCCGGATTCTCCATAATCCCAACCTTCCGGAAAGCCAAATTCATAATTCCCATTTGTTACGTATATTGGAATGATCCCTGCAGGTATCGGATCAGCCATTGCCCAATTGAAAGAATTTGCAATATACTTCAACGTTTTGTTCATCTGTTCATCATTATAGTACTTTATACCTACGCAAAAATTCAATTTGATAATAGCAGAATAGTCCCAGAATGAATATTCAATGTAGCCATAATCCGAAGAACAATAAGATACTGAATAACTGGAATTTGTTGGCTTGGAATACTCTCTCAGTTCCATCCCGTTAGATACAGCTTGCTGCGTCAAAAGATTCTCGTCCATAGAGTTGATCTGAGGGTCGTAGTTCATTACAATGACCTGAAGCTGCGCTCCGGTTTGCCTGTTTACAAACGATACATTACTTCCTGTACCGTTGATTTTACTCCATGACACAGGAATCGACAAAGTAAAATTGTAGGTATCATCAGAATATAACGATGTTTCCTCTTTTAATTCAATTATTTCCTCAACGGACGAAGTGTCTGCCAATGAAGACGATTGTTCATTTTTATCATCAACAAACCCTTTTAAATTATTTGACGAGCATTTTACAAGAATTACAGTAACCGTAAGTACAATAATAACAAATGGAATTACCCACCGATAACGGCTCAATTCAAACTGGTCTCTGTCATTAAACTCCATAATAAAACCTCCCTATACTATAATTATAACAGAAAATTTTTTCATTTGAAATTTTTCTATTAAATAAAAAAATCTACTATAATAAAAGTAGTTACCAAATCCAGAAAGGAGATAGAATTATGGCAAGATCTTTATCTAATAATATGGGAGTAAAAGGTGATGTTTTCACTGATCCCAATTTTCAGAAGAATATTGAACCCGAAATGCAAAAAGTAATTTCAACGATCGAAGAAAAAGGACTGGGAGAAGCATTTGGCAGATTTTTGGTCGAAAATAAAGAATCTACCGTAAAATACAATGAAGATAATAAATGCTTTGTAAAATCAGATGGCGGCGTAGATACAAATAACGGAACAGCTATTTTCGCTTCTAAA
>OCTW011522193.1_pt1 | contig 12679 bp, 8 predicted proteins | sample 1539671 | NCBI WGS metagenome assembly OCTW01 (sample SAMN02144230, study PRJEB22623) | gut metagenome | biome: sheep rumen | host: Ovis aries | place: New Zealand | reverse complement strand
TTATGATATAAGCCAGAACAAGTTAGTTCTAATTTGTTAGCACCACAAAAAACTCCGCCCTTATACTGTCTGCTCTGGTATAGAGGCGGAGAATATTTATATCTTTATTCTTCAGCTGCAATCAATATGCCGTCGTCCATCTCTTCGGTAGTAGGGTAAGCTACGCTTCTAATGCTATGGTCCTGAAGCCAAATATGATTAAGAGTGAAAGCTAACGAGTCGAGTGTTTCTTCGCATTTTGCAGGTTTCAATTCACATTCCCAAACCGTAATGCAGTGCCACCCCATCCTGGCCAGCTTCTGTTGTTTCTCCCTGTCGCGTTCCTTGTTCCTGCGAATCTTCGCCACCCAGAACGCCCTGTTTGTCTTTGGTATCCTGCAGCATGCGCTGTTCTCAATCTCATCCTCCATCACACTTCCTCCATCAAACATCACCTTGTGTCCATGCCAGAAGCATCCGTTCACAAAGATGCAGGTGCGATACTTCCTCAGCACGATGTCTGGCCGCCCAGGCAATCGCTTGTGGTTCAGCCGATAGCGGAATCCCCTACTCCACAGTCCCCGCCTCACAATCATCTCAGGCTTCGTATCCTTCGAGTGGATCGCCGCCATGTTCTTGTGCCGCTGTTCTGCAGAGAGTTTGTCCATATTATTTCAAGGCTTCAATCAATTATCATCCATATCTATAGAGGCTATGTAATCATCGTAAGCAACCCGTTCATCTCGAGCACTTTATAAAACCTTCTTTATCCTCAAAGAATATACCTAAAACAGGTACTAAATGCGCTATGGCCACAAGCCACCAGCCACCTAAAGCCACCATCATAAACAGGAGAAAGACATACAAGAGGAACCAACATAAACAAGCTAACATATACTATTCATTTTAATTGTTTCTATTCCGCCACAAAGGTAGCAATTATTTCAATGACCAACAAATCATATTGTCTATTTTATTTAAATATATGCAAAAGATTATTCCTATTTAAAAAACGACATATCCCGGTTTGGGCTTATATGAATATAAATCCTCTCCTGTCAGATAAATAGGTTCTCCATAAACATAATTGACATCCATATTCTTGTGATCTTCAATCAGCCTACTAATTTCAAATCTACTGTCAAATCTGATTTCTTCATCAAAACGGAAGATAAAATAACACCCTTTAGGTTCTCTTGGGTATTGAGCTCGCTTCATTCTTTCCGCTGTCATTACCGCATAATCATGTATTCTGAATATCCGATACTCATTTTCCTTTTCATGCCCTTCCTCATACAGAATAGCGAATTTTGGTTTTAACTTCCTGATTCTTGTTTTAGGCATGAAACCATCACGATTGGGGTCCAGACGTACATTATAAATCAAAGAACCTTTGTCATTTTTGCCTGTAATCCAATCCCAATGCGCTTGATCATGATACATGCCAACAACAAAGTTCTCATTAAAATACCTCTCAATGCTATACAAGGGTAACAAATCTTGGCGAGTTATAACATATGGATGCTTATCCTGATAATTTAATACCATCTCATCAAGCTTCTCTTTCGGATTCTCGCCCAATTTTACAGGTTTCACCTCAAAGAATTCTTTTAGCAATATATATGTTTCAGATTCTTTAGTATCACTTCCCTCATGTTTCTCTAATGCCAGTGAGAACAGATTCTTATCGCCATACGGCCGATACAGCTTACCTTGCAGTTCCTTGAAGTGCTCTTTGATGAACTCTTCGCCAGCAAAAGGATTGCCTTTACTCTTCAATGCATAAAAATCGTATTTATTAGCGAGTAATTGCCGTATCTCATCTCGGAAGATGTCACGTACCTTTTTCTTCCAAATGGCTTTCTCGTACTGTTTATTACGTGCGTATAGGAACAACACGTAGAGGAAGTTAACATCATAGTGAGACAGAATAAGCGTATCTCTATCGAATAACCTATTTTCAAATTGAGTGGATATATAGGTTTTATGGACCTCCTTGCCGTCAACTATCTCTGTACGATTTCTTATGTTTTTACCATCATTATACCGATGCTCTTCGTCTATAAATGCAGAAATGAAGAAGTTTGGGATTACGTTATAACCTTCCGTCAATGAATCTGCTTCATCGTCACGTAACCTAATACTGGAGTATCTTTTTTTATCCTCCTCGTATTCATTTTTGTTCTTCCAATTCTCTGTCTTACCGTTTACAAACAAGTCAATATTCCACTGTATCACATTGCGAGCATAGGTAAACTGCTTATATATGCTCTCAGTTCCAAGCTCGTTGCCAACTTTGTAATACTTGGAATCTCCTATGTAGTATATCTGCTCCTGCTGATCATTGCTAATGGTCAGTCCGTCATAAGTATACAGATGGTCTATACGCTTTCCATCTTGCTGTTCTTTCAATCCGTTAGGCACAATTCTGTCACCGATTAGCTCGTCTATCATTGCCTCAAACACTACATTAAAGCTCTTGGCAAGTATATACTCCTGAGCATTTGTATGTAGTGCTATTTGATAATTATTGTCAAAAAAAGCATAGCACAAATCCCACAACTTCAAAGTCTTATCGGAGAAGTACTTATATTTGATTTGCCTCAGTCTTATTCTGCCCACTCCCTTCAGATACTGCTGAAACTGTTTCCCTGTAATCAGTTCATACTGAATATCAATAGGCGTTTTGAAGCCATATTCTTCATTCAAGTAATTGAGTATGCTGAAGAAGATGATAAACAGCTCTTCCTCATTGTTCACCACACGCTTCTTATTGACAGGATTTAGATATACTACATCTTTATCTTGCAAAATTGCTTGCGAGTGGCTGATGGTACGAGTCCAGTTTATCTTGTTAAATCCACGATGTAGGTTCTTAATGGTGAATAACACGAAGTTGCGATTCTCCTTATTGAAGTTGATGAGCGATAGCACAATGTCTAGATAGGTGTGCACCTTGCTGCGCTTGCCCTTGCCTGCCTGTGGTAATCGTTTATATAATATAGCCTTGCTTGTGGGATTTGCTTTGTAGTAAACGCTCATCGCACGATATACCCATACAGAGAACTCATAAATAAATTTCCTGTATTGGTTGTCAAGGTTGGCTTGCTGTCCTTTCGGTTCAAGAATCATTTCAGGGGTAACTGGAATAATTCTCTTTTCTTTCTTTTTATCGTCTTTTATTTCTTTCTGGACACCTGCTATAATATCTATCTGTTTTTTCTTCCCCCTCTCATCTGTTATTGTAAAGTCTTTCAGTAACACCTTGGGCAGAATGAAAACACAGTCGTGCAAATATGGGTTATAGAAATAACCCACATAGTTAACGCTTACTTTCTTGTCAACATCCTGAAGAACATATATGTCCTTCAAGATTTTCTCGACAAGTTGGCTCTCATACTGGTGTTCTTCAAAAAGGATGTACATCAGTCTGTCTTATTCTTTATTTTCTGTTTCTTCAACCATTTCTCCCTCAGATGTATTAGATACCTCACTGTTCTCCTGTTCAGCATCTGTACCCTTTTCTTCCATGTGGACTGTAGGATTTATCGTTACGTCAAGTTTTCTAAGGAATGCCAGGACCTTGCTTGTTTCAACAACGGTTTGACCAGCTTTCACCTTATAGAACTTGTCAAAAGTCAGCTTTTCTCCATCGCTATCCTCAAATAGTGGCCCTTCGAATTCATAGTCTTTGAATACGTCGTTCCACAGATAGAAAATCACCTTGCCAACAAAGGTCTTTGCATCTATCTTGCCATCATTTGCTTTGCAGAAGTAGTACCCCAGTTTCTTGTCCTCTGAACTAGTTGTTGCACCAATCTGCACATTAATCTTATCTACGAATTGCCACCAGTCGAACTTAGTTGTATCAATGACAATCTTCCATTTTTTACCACCATTGGCAATTGGCATATACTGCCAATCCCAACGACGCTTGAAAGCAGAGTCAATAGGGAACAGACTCTGGTCAGAGGTGTTCATCGTGGCTAAAATACTCATATTTGGTGGCAAAGCCATGAACGCATATCCTTCTTTATCTTTACCATAACGAGCAGACATCGTTTCTGAATATCCAGGAATAGCAATGTCAGTAAGACGCTCGCAAATATCAGTATCCGCCTTTATGGGATATGTACTCCATCCATCTTCGTCGCGATCTAATAGTTGAAAAATATCTCCAAAAATCTGTGCGCAGTTTCCTCGATTTATTTCTTCTATTACTAGAGCAATTTTTTGTTGCGGATTCTCCCATGCCAGACGATATGTTTCCAAAAATGCCTGTTCAACAAACTCATAAGACAATTTATCAGACTCTTTATTGCGATGTGGCTTATAACAGCCTACAAATGTCGAATAATCGGTATCCGGGTGGAACGTGGTTCGGATACAGCGTAAGCCTGCATCTTCCCTTTTCTTTATAGCGTGAGATTTACCAGTTCCTGGAGCTCCGTAGTAAATAATTTGTAAGGGAGTGTTGTTACAAAACTGCAAATTAGTTTTAGGCTCTGATTGTTTGTCAATCAGCTCTGAGTGAATCGCATTACTGTATAAAGAAACAGCTTCCTCTGTCTCCAAGAAGTTTATGAAATTTTTGTAGTTTGTAACAGAAGCGGTATAAACATTATTTTGTTTTTTATTATCTGGAAGATTATTACATGCTTTGAATATATTGTCTATCTGAAACAAATCAACAACTCTATATAGACTATCTTTTCCTGATTCCTTTTTGATAACAGCAAGGACCGAATCATTTGATAAATGGTTCTGAATATACTGTTTAATCGTACTTTCCGATTTGCCCAAGGATTCCAAATACTTTCGGAACATCGCCTTTCTTTGGTCCAAATTACCTTCTTGGTACATTTTCATTGGGTCAACTTCCTTTGATGCAAAATTATCAAAGAATGATTTTTTGTCGTTTCTGTTCATAAAGCCGAATATATCTTTGGATTTGTTTTCTTTAATTTTTAATTTTCCATCTTTAGACATTTCCATGACTTGAGAGTATCTGTTAATGTAGTTTCGTACAATATCGTCATTATTTTTTGCATCTTCTTTGAAGATGGCCTTATAGGCAGAAGCATAATCAGTTTCTGGATTAGCCTTTGTGTAATCAAACAACGATTTGAGTACGAAAGTCGGACATACAATATCTTTAAAGCCATCTTTACCCACGTATGGATTTGGAACATAATACCTCGGCAGCCAGTGGTAAAGATAAGCAGTAGCTTCTTCCTCATCAATGTCATGATCAAACCTAGGATAATAATAGCCATCTTCAGCTTCGCAATACAATCCCAGTTGACATGCTAATTGATAAGGAGCAGTAAAGAAGTCGGCCCATTTTGAGTCCATAAAACTTCTGAACTCGTCAATTCTCATTTTTTTATGAGGTATAGAATTTACGAGCTCGACTACATTTTTAGGCGTTCCGTTTCGCCATCTACATATAATATCTGCCATAAGCTATTCAAAATTAGGGTCATAATACAACTTTGCATGGAATCCGACAGGACCTTCATCTTCTATTTTCGTCAACATCAGGAATGAGACTTCTGGAATAGAAATCCTTCGTATCAAATCATATACATATGCTTTATGTTCATCTTTCAATGAATAGAATTTTGCCCGTCTATATGTTAAATCTTGAGCATAAACTCTTCCATGTTTGTCAAACTGTCTCTTTCGTGTTAAATCAAAGAAGAGCTCTTCGGGAAGAGAACTAACTTCTTCAAAGTTTTTCTCCCAAGTTCTTAAACTCACCTCATTTCTATAAAGCCGACAATTATGTATATATTCTATCTTTACCTGCAGAAGATAGTCTAACACATCATCTCTTAACATGATACAATGAGCATCAAAATCTTCACGCTCAAAAAATCTAAATATATCAGGATCAAATTTACTGCCGAGATATAATGCGGCCTCACCATTACCTGTACCGGCCTTGTTTATTTTTACAAAGCTGTCTGCAAGCCTGATTACGGCCCAGTCATTTATATAACGGAAGTTTTTATTCTGCATATTTCGTAATATCCATTTCTTTTAGAATTGCAATTAAGACATCAACAATAATGCTATTCCCTGCCTGTTTATATGTTTCAGTATCAGAGACTACAATTTTGAAAGAATCATCAAACCCCATCATCCTCAGGCATTCCCTAGGCGTGAACTTTCTAAATCTTCCATAGTTAACATCAATATCACTTAATGAGATTTTTTCCATACATGCCTCATTTTTAGTGAGGCTCTTCAATGCATACAACTCCGGTCGATGCTTTATATAATAATTCTCTTCGTAATCTGCTACTTTATACAAGTGTACATCTTGTTCAGGAGTCAATGTATCTGACTTCAATTTTGGATGAAAAACAAAATCACCATGCCAGTTGAACTGCTGATTTCTCTTTTGGCATAGCATAATATCACCATTCACCTGTGTATAGCTCTTTTGATGGTTTACACTACGCGTTATGAAATTAACCCCTTTTTGCTTCAACAGATATTTTGGATCAAAAGATTTCTGCAGAAAATCGTATATCGTTTTTTGCAATGCAATAGGTGCGGGATATTTAAAATCAGTTTCTTCTCTAAAACCTATGCAATAAAGCCTTTCACGGCTCTGTGGAATACCATAATCCTTACCATTTAATACCTGGAAATATACATCATAACCGCAATACTCCTCAAAAGTATTCTTAATCACCTGCCATGTTCTACCCTTATCGTGGCTCAGCATACCCTTCACATTCTCAAAGATAAACACCTTGGGCTGGCACTCTTTAACTATACGAGCAAACTCTCTAAAAAGGGTACCACGAGTATCTTCAAAGCCACCGTGTTTTCCACGAAGTGAGAATGCCTGACATGGAGCACCGCCTACAAACAAATCAATTTCACCTTTGTACTTTTTAGCATCAAAGTCGTGAACATCAGTATGCCATCTATCCTCCGTAATAGGATAATTTGCGAAATAAGCCTTTTTACAATTCGCATCAATATCTCCAGCAAATTCTATTTTAAAGTTTATTCCTAATTGTTTGAATGCCTGTTCTATGGCTCCAATACCACTGAAGGAGGTACCAATATGAAGAACTTTCGATGGATTAGAGAATTCCATCTCCCTCCAATCATTCTCCATATCAATATTATATGGTGTATTTTGAATTAACTCGAACTTATTTCTCATCTATTCCGTATTTCGTTATATCCATTTGTTTAAGCAAAGCTATCAAAACATCCACCACTATACTATTTCCTGCCTGCATGTATAAAGATGTATTTGATACCACTTCATGAAAATCATCTGTAAATCCCATTAGACGAAGGCATTCTTTTGGAGTGAGCCGACGCAAACCATTAATACCTTTGCTTTTATTATAAGAAACATAGTTATCTACACCAGCTCTATGCATTTTGTGCATAGTCTGAAGCAAAGGTCTTGCAATTTTAAGGTCTGTTTTTGTAGACGTTTTAAATCCTTTAGATCCTCCCGCCAAAACATAGTCAGACACAGATTGAGACAAATAGTACTTGTCTTCAACATCAGAACACTTAAATACAAATTCATTGTACTCTGGTTGAGCATCCCCTCTAGCCAGCCTCTCACAACGCCCCCTATTTGGCGTAAGAACTTTACAATCATATTCCTTCAAATAATAGTCTCCACCACGATAATCTTCCATGAAATCATACATAACATATGGACATCCTATTGGAGCTGGAAAAAGGAACTCTGTTTGTTTTCTAAAACCTACACAATATAATCTTTCTCGATGTTGTGGAATACCGTAATTTTTGCTATTTAATCTTCTGAAGTAAATATGATATCCGCAATAATCTTTAAATGTGTTACTTATAACCTCCCAAGTTTGACCATTGTCATGATTATAAAGCCCTTGGACGTTTTCAAAAATAAAGACTTTAGGATTACATTCTTTTATAATGCGAGCAAATTCCCTAAACAGAGTACCTCTTGTGTCATCAAATCCTTTTCTATTACCTACAATCGAAAAAGCCTGGCAAGGAGCTCCTCCAACCAGCAAATCGACTTTATTCCTAAATGGTTTTGCATCCAACTGATGAATATCACTATGCCATACTTCTGGAGAAATATTGTAATTTGCAAAATAGGATGATTTGCAATTATCATTAATATCACCAGCAAATACAATTTCATGCTTTAATCTTAAACGTTTAAAAGCATACTCAATTGCGCCTATTCCACTAAACGTTGTGGCCAGGCGAATAGTCTTATTTGGCAAAGAGAATTGCCGTAAAGACCAATTTAATCCTTCAATATCTAAAGGTGTTTCCTGTATATTCTTATTCAATTCTTTCTAATTTATCGTTAATATGATATATAGGGTCGTTCTCTCTATTTTGTACTTCGGCAATTCCTTCTATGAATGGGCCGATGTAAAAGTACTTTGGTTTTACCTTTATGGTTCCGTTTTTTAGCATTATGCCCCATTTCCCATTCTGCTTAAACGGAATATATCCGCCACAATAAGGATGCATATCCTCGTAAACAGGAGGCACTAAAGTGCGGTTGTTATGATCACATACGCCATAGAGTCCATTCTTGCGGTAGATATTATATTCTCCCAGTGCAACAGCATTGTTAGCATCTTCTGTTCTAACCTGCTTACCGCCAGTGGTGTGCTCCACCACCACCATAGCCCCGTTGCCCTCGCTATAGTCCGGAACACGTTCCTGAGGGTCGAAGACTATATCTCGAGTTATACCAGAACCGTCATTAAACCCATCCCCCTCATCATGCCCTACGAAGTGATAATGCCAGCGACGATTAGCCATAGGAGTGCCAAAACGGTTGTAAAGTCCCACATTGTCAAGGATGATGGAGCTGGTTTTATTTGGTGATATACGTAAAGCGCGGCCGACTTGTTGTAAGTATAATGCCAATGATTTTGTGGGGCGTGCCAACTGTATAAATTCGATATCAGGGCAGTCGAATCCTTCTGAGAAGATATTAACATTAACTATAACCTCAATAGCACCAGCCTTGAAAGAGTCTATTAACTCTTGACGTTCATTAGTAGGAGTAGTACCGTCGATCATGCATGCCTTAACACCATTTACGGAATAAAGCTCTGCGATGTTTGCTGCATGTTTGCGATCGATGGCATAGATGATACCCTTCTTACCTTTTGCATATTGCTTATAACTCTTATAGAGTTCGGCACGAATCTTATCCTTGTCAAACAGATTACTCAATTCTGCTTCCAAGTAGTCGCCATCAGCCCCATATCGTTCTATAGAGTTAATCTCATGTTGGATCTCGGAATTGCGCGCGATAGATACATAGTCGTAGTTTGACAGGTAGCCATTGTTAACAAACCACTCAATGCTGCGCGAAAGTACTATGTCACCAAACAGAGATGTGAAACCGGAGTGGCTCATTCGCCATGGGGTGGCCGTTACTCCAAGTTTCTTACTATTTGGAAACATCTCCCACAACTTTTGATATCCTGGAGCCATTGAATGGTGTGCCTCGTCAATGACTATGAAATCAAAACGTTGCAAACGCATGTTTTCATAGTTTCTACGGCTCATAAAAGTTTGGATAGAAGCAACTTGAATTGGGAGTGATAATTGCTGCGGCTTTCCACTTTGAATGATGCCATGAGACAAGTCTCCTAACTTATTGCTAGCCTGTTCAATTAATTCTTTTCTGTGGGCCACTATCAATATTTTAGATTCCTTGCTGTTACGCAGACACCATTTGCGGATATCACGAACAATAGATGTAAAAACAATGGTTTTTCCTGTTCCTGTGGGCATTTGGAGCATAACATTGTCAATTTTATCCCACAGGCTATAAACCTGTTGCTTCATTTCAGACTGATATGGACGTAAGCCTTCATCATCCGCTTCTATATGCGAGAAGCGAATTGCCGGACCATCAAAAGGTTTAACTACATCAACCTCCTGGTCCAAATATGACTCGTGTATCAGTTCTTCATTCATCTTGTACCCAACCTGCATCCTTAGCTTTTTCAAATATATCCAATGCCCACTTTGACTGCTTATATGTCAAGGGTTTGTTGCGTTTCATATTCCATGCAACCTGACCAACGAAGGCTTGCTCTTTAGGTGTCAGTTCTCCTGGGTTCTCTTTAGACCAATTATTTATACTGAACCATGTCTCTGAATCAATCTCGGCAGCTTCATTAATGAATTTCTGCTGGCCCTCAGTTACTTCGATATCCATATCGCCTGTTGAAGAGCACAGATTTTGTGGGATATTTATACTTGTTCCCTGGTTCGAAGCTTTGATCTTAAGAGAGTCCCAGCATTGGGTCTTCTTGGTCCACTCATTAATGTTTTCTCCTTCGTTAACATCGAAGATATGGTTATATACGATTTGTTCAATCTTCTTTACGTATTGTAGAACCTGATAAAGCATGGTATTCTTGATCAGTTTGATATCTTCTTCCGGAATACTCTTCGGTACATATCTGTTCCTACGCTTGCCATCAGTGGTTGTATAGCTTTCCTTAACTTTATATGTGACATGCTCTGCACCAACAAGTAACCTTGCATATACACTATAGATGTCAATAGTCAGCTCATTGTAAACGGATGGGGTAATAACGCATTGTTCCTTCCAAATTGTATCCAAATTCAGAGCTTTCCCGGAAAGGTGAGACAGCAACGAGACAGTATATGCAACCATGTTAGACTTGTAGCCAGGTAAAGCCAATCCGTCTTTGCCATATAAAGCATCTATGGCCTTGAATAGTATGGCTTTGGCTATAGTCCTGTGGTAGCGGGTCGCATCAAAACGAACTGCCTGCTGCTTCATGCGACTAAAAAACACTCCATAGTTGTTCTCGCCTCCTTTACAAACGCTTGCAGGATTCTGGTCCCAGGCCATCATAAATTTCGACAACATGGTTTTGTCGAACATTTGTGATTTGGGATATTCGGCATAGAACTCTTTTTCAGCTTTCAATCCACCACGTTTTGCTTTATCTAAATATTGACCACGAGTACGTTCAAAGAACCATTTTGAGACAGGCTTGCCCGTAGCATTCATCACCCATTCCTCACGTGATCGCTGTTCAAGCTCAACAAGGAACTGTTCGTTGATATTAAAGTCAGACTTCTTTACCGCAGATTGTGTGTTGGCGAATCGCGAAATCCTCGGAACGACTACAGGCAATTCGTCTTTATCTTTAATAACAGATATCTTCATGGCGACATATACTTTTGTCAGCTCTGTGACATCTACGTCTTTCATGCTCATTACGGCATGAATAGCTGCTGTCGTCTGTCCTCCATTTACTATCTGCCAAGATTTGATTCGTGTGATAGCATTTCCGTCATCATTCAATTTAATCTCCGAAGCAGTTGCGGAAATACCATTGTTATAGGCAAAAAACATGTCGGGTTCTGGCTCAGAGTCTTCTATGCCTTTCCTAACTTCTGCAGGTGTTGCCTTGTGGCCAATTAAGGTGTCACGTATTCCTTTGTTCGATGCACCTTTGAATTGGAGGAAGGTTCGTACGTTCATTTCAAGTATCTGCTGATGATACTTATGATATACTTGCTGCAATACAAGACCTGGAATTATGCAAAGATAACACGATACTTTGTCTGAAACATCCGGCATCTTAATACATGGAAGAGTACAATTGTAGTCGCCTTCAAAATCGACTATGATAGGGCTCTTGCCAGATATAATGTGGTCCTGCTGCATGATTCGTTTGGCATCCCAAACGTAAAATTCGCAGCTGGTTCCTGATTCTAACTCAGTATTTGGTTTGTCATAACTTGATGGCATTATTGCATTTGTCAACAAAAACAATCGGATGCGGTCAATACAGGATGTTTCATTAATAAGCTGAGCAACTTGATAAAGGTCGCTCTTATCTTCACGTATTTTTGAGAAGATAGTTCCTGCTTTAGATTGGTCATAAAAACGATTCAACCAGTTGAAATGCCTATCGAGATCATTTGCAGAAATCTTACTGTTGTCGTCAGGGTTAACATATAGTGTGAGAAACAGGTCAATAGTTGTCAAGTCTTCATCACCGTTGAACCCCCAGGCATCAATCCCTACACCGTTCTTAGCACGGTATGAACAGATGTTCACCTGGTTTACATCACCAGCTCCTTGGATATAACCGATAATCATTTCAGTTAGCTCATCCTGAGGACTATCGGCCATCAATAGTTGATCGTCAAGCTCCTCTTTAAACTGTTCAACCTCGGTCAGTTCTTTCTCAAAAACCCTACCAATGGTCTCGTTTACGTAAGACGCTGGTTCTTTAGCTTTGAAATCGTCAAATTGATCTTCGTTTGGATTCATATCAAATTCGTTTATTTGTTATTCTTTTTTAGAAACGAAAAAGCCCTCCTTTTCGCTTGGAAAAGAAGGGCGTGGGTGAGATTGATGGAAGCAAGGCCTACGACAGCCTACATCAGACAACAATCGTTCAGTCCACGCCCCGTTATGGAGAGCGCGAACATCCATTGCCTTGTCTGACTGATGTGTTTGCGGAGGTCGTAGTTCTGCTTCTTCAGCCTAATCAAGGATGTTCAAGACTCGAAAGTCTATATTACATTTCTAATATTATTCCTCATATTGTTGGTCGACTTTATGAATTAATTACTATTGTTTATTAGTTATTCGCTGAACATAAAAAAGCATACCCGAATCCCTCACGTTCCA
>OCTW013431643.1_pt1 | contig 12681 bp, 10 predicted proteins | sample 1539671 | NCBI WGS metagenome assembly OCTW01 (sample SAMN02144230, study PRJEB22623) | gut metagenome | biome: sheep rumen | host: Ovis aries | place: New Zealand | reverse complement strand
CCGCTTATACGAATACTTGCGGATGAAGAGGGCGGCAGGCACGGCCATCGTGGCATAGCCGCCATAGAAGGCAAACTGTATCATCGAGGCTTTCGCTGCCGACAGTTCCATCACCGTCTGGAAGGCCGCCACCATCGGGTTGGTGATGTCGTTGGCAAAGCCCCACAGTGCAAAGAGCGACGTGATGAGGATAAAGGTCAGGAGGTACTTACGCGGCACCAGCGGTTTCTGTTGTTCCATATCAGTTGATAATCGTTATTTTGTTATTCTAAGTACTGGCGCGATCTTGTTTGTCGGCCCAGGCAACTGGATGCACAGTCCTTCAGCCGTCTGCTGCGCCTTCAGTTTTCCATAGCCCAACAGATAGACCTGCGAGATGCTCCTCTTCAGATAGGGATTGCCCTTGGCCAGCGACCTTACGACGACCTTACCGTCCTCGGGCCAGCCCATCACTGTCGCATAAAGGTACTTCTTCGTTTGGTTGAAGCGCACGTCACGATAGTCTATGTCTGCATATTGTCCGTCGTTAAAGCCAGGGCCATTAAAGTCAACGGTCTTTTCTGCTACTGGTCCCTCGCCAAACTTCTTCCACGGACGGGTGCCGAAGATGCTCTCACCATTCACTGTCATCCAGGCCTCCAGGTCGTCGAGGATCTGTGCTTCCTTCTCATCATAGGTACCATCGGCACGGAGAGGGATGCTCAGCAGAAGATTGCCGTTTTTCGACACGATATCGACCAGTTGCTTCACCACGGTCTCAGCACTCTTGTACCAGCCTTTCTCGTAAATCTCCGTATTGTAGTGCCAGCCGCCGATGCAGTTGCAGGTCTGCCACGGCTCTTCGATAATCTCGTTAGGCGCCCCTCGCTCCACGTCCCAGGTAATGGCCTTCCGCTGTTCTTCGTTCAGTATCTTGCCAAACACGACGGCACGCGGGTTCTTGTTGTAGAGATGGGTGGTAATCTTCAGGCCTGCGTCGCTGATACCATAGAATGGCAGCACCTCCACGTCGAAATAGACCAGATCAGGCTGATAGCGGTTGATGGCATCGAGCGCACGATCATAGAAATTAGTGACGTAGGCCTGCGTGGGCATGGTGACACCATGTGTCCAGCCCCACTGCTGATGCACCTGCACGTTGCTCCACGTGAAGGCGCTCGGCTCATGGTTCTGGGCATAGAGTTCCTGGGGGTCGAGGCCTTCCCACCATTTACCCTTGCCATCGGCCTTGGTCAACTTGCCGTCGTAGTACACGCCTGCCTTCTCGCCACGCTGGTCATAGCGCTGACTGGGCTCATACCAGGTCCAGGCATGATCGGCATGGAAGGAGATGCCCAAGGGCAGGCCAGCCTTCTTAGCCGCCTTGGCCCAACCATCGAGGATATCTTTCTTGGGGCCGATATTCTTCGAGTTCCATGGCTGGTATTGCGAGTCCCACAGGTCATAGTTGTCATGGTGGTTGCCCAGCACGAAGAAATACTGAGCCCCACAGCGCTTATACTTCTCCACGAGTTTCTCAGGATCCCAGTTCTCTGCCTTGAACAGTGGCAGGATATCCTTGAAGCCCACTTCCGAAGGATGCCCGTAGTGAGCCTTGTGATATTCGTAGGCCTTCGTACCCTCCATATACATCTCGCGCGCCATCCAGTCGCCTGAGCCTTCCACACACTGAGGCCCCCAATGCGCCCAGATGCCAAACTTCGCATCGCGGAACCACTCTGGTGTCTGATGCTTCTGAAGCGATTCCCAGGTGGGGGCATACTGTCCCTTCTGCATCTGCTCATGTGCCTCAGACACTGGTACTTCGTACTCTTGTGCCGCCATCACTGCCATCCAGCAACTGGCAACCATCATCATCCATGCTCTTCTCATATTTTCATCCTATTATTATTTCATTCTTCATACAGGTAGAACATCCGGTCCATCATCTGCCATTTCTCGCTGGAGGTGCTGCCTGGCCTGCACTGCTGGAACATGGACACATAGGCCTCCCACTCTGCCTGACGGGGCAGCGTGTCCAACTTCGCCATCGCCACGTCCCAGTCGAAGTCGGGCGGTGTCTCTACAATCATAAACAGACGGGTGCCCAAGATATAGATTTCCATCTCGAGGATGCCCACCTCACGGATGCCCGCCCTGATCTCTGGCCAAGAGTGATAACGGTCGTGGGCCTCCCTGTACTGGGCAATCAGCGCAGGATCGTCTTTCAGATCTAACGTCTGACAGTACCGTTTCACAGGGGTGCGAAACTCCTTTTGCGGATATCCCACGGTCTTGTTGTAACTATCTTTCATCTGATTGCTTTCGATTGTACTGCAAAGATACAAAATAATCCGCTATTCCGTGCAGAAAAAAGACGGGAATTCATAGAATATTATCGACTTTCTGACAATAATTCGGCATTAACCTGCGTTTTAATGGTAAAATATCGACATCCTATGGCACATTTCACTAACAACCTCTCCGTGGATCAACTGCATCTGCTGACACTGAACGTGGGCTATGCGCAGCACAACGGCGACTGGAACTGGAAGAACGTGCGCAGTCCGTTTGCCCGTCTTTACTATGTGACGGAGGGCTCTGCACAGATAAACATCGGCACAGAATTCTACACGCTGACACCTCGCCACCTCTATTTCGTGCCAGCCTTCACGGAGCACAGTTATGTATGCGACAGCCTGTTCTCACATTATTATATACATATCTACGAGGACCAGCAGGACGGCACAGGCCTGCTCGACGAATGGACCTTCCCTGTAGAGGTGGAGGCCTCAGAGACAGACCTTGAACTCGTGAAGCGGCTCTGCTACATCAATCCGTTCATGAGGTTGCCTGAGTCAGACCCCACCTCCTACGACAACCACCCCACCCTCGTCAGCAATATCCAGTTGAACCAGCGCCGCCCCTTCTGCGACAAGGTGGAGTCGCGCGGCATCCTCTTCATCCTGATGTCGCGCTTCCTGAAACGTGCCACAGCGAAGGCGGAGGTCAAGGACGACCGCATCCACCAGATACTGGCGCATATCCGCAGGAACATCAACAGCCAACTCCGCATCGAGACGCTCGCAGAGATGGCCTGTATGTCGAAGGATCACTTCATCCGCATCTTCAAGCGCGAGACTGGCGAGACACCCAATGCCTACATCGCCCATCGCAAACAGGAGAAGGCCGAACTGCTGCTCATCACGACAGACCTGTCTATCAAGGCCATCGCCACGACCCTGGGCTACGACGATGCCTCCTATTTCAACAAACTCTTCAAGAAGCACGCGGGCCTCACGCCACAGCAGTACCGAGCCCAGAAAATCTGATGGCGCTTTTCGGAAAATAAGCGGCACTTTTCCGCCCTCATGTCGTAAGTATTTCCTGACTTCGGCGATGCGTCTTGTCCGTGCATGCGGTTGCGACGACATAGAAAATTTCAGGAAAAGGGTGTCAGGGTGACAGAACGCCGTGCCACAAAGGGCTTGCACCCTTTCGGGGGGTGACAGAGGGTGACAGGAGGGTGACAGGTCGCAGGAAGCATGAGCTTGTCGGATGTGAATAATCAGGAAACCGAGCAATTCTCGAGAGAATTCATAAGAAAGGAGGCACTATAGTCAGAGTTTCCTCGGAGCAAACCTCTAAATTCTCGAGAGAATTCAGAGGTTTATAAAATATCCTGTCATCCTCCTGTCACCCTCTGTCACCCCCCGAAAGGGTGCAAGCCCTTTGTGGCACGGCGTTCTGTCACCCTGACACCCTTTCTTTGAAAAATTCTTCTTCGGCCATTACTGGGATGACTACTTCCATGGAACTGGCATAGCCAGCAAAGCCAGTGGCACATGTCATAGGCAGGAGAATTTGTGACATGCAGAATCTGTGGAAAAAGCACCAGGGGCCCGCATCACTGCGAGCCCCTTTGCAATCATTACTAACAATCATTCAAACAATAACTAAAAACCTAAAACAACAATATGGAAACAAAACTACTTGCGACGAATGGCTGGGTGGTTGCTGTGCCCATGCCTGGGAGCAGGAACTGGCCTAACCACGGGACCATGTCCATGCCTTGGTACTGGGCGTGCAGCCACAGGACGAAGGATGTGCTCCATGCGGAGGAACCTGTCGTACTGACGGGCAGTGAGCACGTTGCGCAGCATGTAGTTGCGATGCTCCCAGTTTCTGCCAAAGGCATTGCTGTGGAGATTGACACTGCGCAGGTAGGCCAGGTTGATGTCATAGACAGCATCGTACTGTGCTGGCATCAGGCGGAGTTCACGCGCCATCTTGTCTGTCAGGAACAAGGCCTCATTGCGAGCCTCTGCGTATGTGAAAGCGTTGGCGGAGATGGCTATCGTCATCATTATCACCAGGGTCATCATCTTCTTCATAATCTTAACGTTTTAAATGTTCGACATTTGTTTCTTAATCACACTGCAAAAGTACGAACAATTTAGGGGCAATCAAAAGGATTGTCCCTAAAACGGCATACGCAAAACCCTAAACCTTGGGGGGAATTTCCTATTGGCGGGCTATGGGTCAGTTATAGGTGTGGACGCTCGTGGCCTGGGCACTGGGCAGGTAGTTGATGCCCCACCAGCACATCTGAAGCAGGACGAACGACAGCAGCAACACCCACAGTGCCAACCTCGGATGATGATGGGGGATGCGGCGATAGTGGATATACACCAGATAGGAGAACCACGTGATGGCAGCCCACGTCTCCTTGGGATCCCAGCCCCAGTAGTGGCCCCAGGCCTCCTTTGCCCAAAGGGCACCAAAGAGCATGCCGAAGGTCATGAAGGCAAAGCCGATATAGACAAGGTTGTCTGTGATGTCATACTCCTCGCTGGTGACAGCCTTCTTCTTGAAGAACAACAGATAGAGTGCCATCACCGTTGCAGCCCCCAACAGGGCGTAGGCGAACATATAGACGATTACGTGGGGAGCGAACCAAGGACTCTGCAGGGCAGGCATCAGGGTCTTCGAATGAATCTCGGGCTTGAAGAGGTTCACACAGATGAACACCAGCGAAAGGATCGTCGAGAAGGTCAGTATCCACTTATATTTCCAGCGCGAATAGACCATCAGGCCTGCAAAGGGCAGGAAGAACGAATACCAGAGGCGCGTCTCGCCCATCGTACGGAGTGGCGGGCGCTCAAGCGAAATCCAGAATGAGAGGATGAACGAGAAGAACACCAACAGGCCCAGTACAGTCGATGTATAGGCCAGAGTCCCTTTATCACGCCAGGCAGCGTAGGCCCCAAAGGCCCACAGCAGCACAGAGGCGACGGCGAAATAGACGAACTGCTCCCAACTCATACCTTTTCCTCCTTTCTTCTTACTCCAGTGACAAACATCAGCACACCACCTGCCAGCATCATATAGATGCCCAGATAGACGTAGGGCAACCAGGGATCGCTCACCAGTTCGAGAATCGACGTGTTGCTCTTGGCACCCATCGAGGTGTCGTAGCCATACTGATAGATCTTCCAGCCATCCACCTCCACAGGCTTGTTCACATCGACCGTTGTCTGAATATTCTTTTCCGACTTGGTGAGAATCTGTATCTCAGAGGCGAAGCGCTTGGGAGAGCCGTCGCCGTAGGTCTCCATGATAAACCTCTTCAGTTCGATGGTAAGTGGCATCTCCTTCACACGTCCCTGCTGGTCGAGGGCGCGCCACTCAGGCTCTCCAATAGCCGTGATCATCTTCACACGCTGCATGTCGGCATTGCCCAAGGTGGCTGTGGTCATCGTAATAAAAAGGCCCAGATGGAACAGACCCGCCACGATCTTACTGGGCGTCTTGAGATGGAGCGCACTCTTCAGCACCACCAGTCCGACGATCAGTGCCATATAGACATAGATGAGCACGAATGGCCAGAACGTCACCATATTATTGATCCAACTACCATTGTTCGACTGTCGAGTCAGTCCCATGATGATCGTCAGCACCACAGCGTAGCACATCACAGGGATAGCCGCCTGATAGGTGGAGAGGAAGCGGAAGGCATAGACCTTCTTCCTCAGGAGGTGCATGGCCACGATCATTGCCACAAAGGCGGCCAGTACGATACCATTGACAGGCCACGCAAAGGCCTCCCAAACGACCTGTCCGACACTCAACTCCAGTATCAGGCCTGCCACGATCAGACCGCCTCCAACGAGGAAGCCCTCCTTCATCGTCCAGGGTTTAGTCCGCATAATTATATATGTTCAGTTTCTGTATTCTTATTCAAAGACAGGCAACGCCAGCAACTGCTGTACCAGTGTCTGGGCCATGCGTACATGCCCTTGGTCGTTCGGATGCAGACGATCGTTCTCTGCATGATGGAAATAAGGGGCAAATTCATCCATTAAGGGATAAAGGCCACAGAGCGCGTTCATGTCTATGACAGGGACAGCCCACAAGTTTCCAGCCTCTTTGACGGACTGCACGTAGGCATCAATATACTCGCCACATTTATTGGTGTATTCCTCTCTCGGCTGCCAGTTGCTCTCGTTAGCATAAAACTCGGCTCGATGGATAGGCGTCAATAGCACAATCTGCTTCGAGGGATACATCCGCTTCACATAGTCCAATGCCTTGTTGATGCGCCCACGGTAGGTAGAATCACTCATCACAGGATAGCGATGCCTGCGATCCACCAGATGCCTGGGCTCATGGATGCCAGCCATCACCTGCTCATTGCGCTCCACAAACCACTCCCCAATGGGTACGCCACTATTATAATCATTCGTACCTATAAATATAAGTATGGCATCCACGCTGTCGCCATGCTCAGCCTTCAACAAGTCGGCCTGGCGTGGAATATCATTCCACTGGCGTCCACTTACCCCATAGACGTATGGTTCTATCTGGAGCCAGTCCTGCAGGAACCCCCAATATTTCATTTTCGACCCATTATTGTTCGGATCAGTGATAGAGTCGCCAAAATAGGCTACGCGCTTGCCCTGCCAGGGATGCTTAACAAGTGACTGCGGCAGGGCCTGAACAGTCAGGGCTGCAAGAAATAATATCGTCAGTAGTCGTTTCATTATTCCTGTATTTGAGATTCTGCTGCAAAAATACAAAAAAATTGTGAATTATGAATTATGAATTATGAATTATTCGTACCTTTGCAGCCGTTTTGCAATAAAGCAAGACTATTAATGATATTTTAACACATGTACAAACCAACATTCAACATGAAGCGCCAAGTCCTGGTGTTCCGTCATTTCGGAAACAAGGGCTACTCGCTGTTCAGTTGTCTGGGACGTGAGGTAGTATGCAGCGTGCTCTCCGTAGCCACACTGACCTACGCCTCCGCGGAGAGTGTCTCAACGGATCCCGTCGTGACAGACTCTGCCACCATGACAACGGCACGCGAGATGATGCTCGAGGAGGTCAGTGTGACTGGCTCGAGGGCGCCCCTGACGAAGAGTCAGGCTGCGAGAATGGTTACCGTACTGGAGCGTGCAGACATTGCGCAGGCTCCTGTACAAAGTATTAACGATCTGCTGAAGTACGCCGTTGGCGTCGATGTCCGTCAGCGAGGGCCCATTGGCGCTCAGACTGACATCTCCGTAAGAGGGGGTACAAGCGAACAGATCATCATCCTGCTTAACGGTATCAACATCTGTGACCCACAGACAGGACACAATGTGATGGACCTCCCCATTGACTTGAGCGAGATCATACGCATTGAGGTTCTCGAGGGGCCTGCTGGCCGAATCTATGGCACCTCTTCGCTCGTAGGTGCCATTAACATCGTCACACGTCCTGCCAGGGAGACCAGTGCAGACTTCACGCTGGAAGGCGGATCGTATGGCTATGGACGCCTCAGCGGCAGGGGGAATCTGAGAAGCAGGCACTGGAACCATCAGGTGAGTGCAGGCTACAGCCGCAGTGATGGCTACAGTCGCTCGAAGGACAACCGCCTGAACACAGACTTCAGCGGGAGCAAGGCTTTCTACCAAGGGCAGTATGAGGATGAGGACGTCAGTGTCAACTGGCACCTTGGTATTGCTGACAAGGGATGGGGCTCAAGCACGTTCTATGCCTCTCCAAAGTGGCAGGCCGACGACCAGTATGAACATACCACAAAGGTTTATTCCGCCATCCAGGCACAGACAAAGCGAGGACGCCTGCACTTCACACCAAGCATCTACTGGAACCAGAACCGAGACCGTTATGAGGGCTATCGCGGACAGGCAGAGAAGATGAAATACAACTACAATCGAACTGATGTCTATGGTGTGAACCTCAGCACCTATCTTGACTGGGCGGCTGGACGTACAGCCTTTGGTGCCGAACTGCGAAACGAGGATCTGGTCAGCGGTAACCTTGGTGAACCGCTTTCCCAGCCCCATCATATCAGTGGCACAGACCGTGACTATACCCTTGGGGTGAACCGCACGAATATCAGTGGCTACCTGGAGCACAACCTGCTCTTCAGGCACTTCACGCTCTCAGCCGGACTCGTGGCTGTGAAGAACACCTGGAGCAATATGAACATGACTATCTATCCTGGCATCGACATCTGCTATCGCCCTCATGTCAACTGGAAACTGCATGCCTCCTACAACACTTCTCTCCGTATGCCCTCATTCACGGAGATGTACTATAAGTTGCAGGGCTATAGCGCAGACCCTCATCTGAAACCTGAGGAGATGCAGGCCGTGGAGGCTGGTGTGGCCTATGACTATGGAGGCTTTAGCGGATCTGCCACTGTCTGGCACCATCATGGAAAGAACATGATCGACTGGATCATGGATACCTCGAAAGGTGAAGATGCCGTGTGGGAGAGTGTCAACCATACCACCATCAACAGCGTGGGGTTAGAAATGGACGCTGGTCTGGACTTTGCTCAACTGATTCCTTCCCAGCATCTGCTCCAGACTTTGAAAGTCAGTTACAGTTATATTAACCAAGACAAGAAACAGGAAGAACATATTGTCTCACAATATGCTCTGGAATACCTGCGCCATAAACTGATTGGGAATCTAAGATTGCAGTTGCTTCGTCAATTAGACTTAGGTATTACCGCCAGATGGCAGGATCGGGTGGGCTCTTATACCGACTTTGACGGCAATACCCTGGACTACAAACCTTATTTCCTGACTGATGCCCGACTTACATGGAAAGCCGACAAGTGGAAACTCTATGTAGAGGCCAACAACCTCTTTGACACATCGTACCATGATTATGGACTTGTGGAACAACCTGGCCGCTGGCTCATCGCCGGCATCAGCGTACACCTATAAAAAAAGACTCCCCATCAACTGAGATGGGGAGTTTCTATTTCTTATTTCTTAAGTTTAAAGGAGTTCTCTATGCTACTGAGTTCGGCCGTAAACGCCTTATCAACCTTCAGTCGCTGTTCCACGGTATTACAACTATGAATCACAGTCGAATGGTCACGATTGCCAATGAGTTGCCCAATACGAGAAGCAGGCATCTTCGTATATTTCTGAGCCAGATACATTGATATCTGACGCACCTGCACATAGTCACGCTTGCGACTCTTGCTAAACACGTGCTGCTGACTTACACCATAGTGGTTACATACCTTCTCCAAGATATCATCGATAGTCAGCGGATGGTTATCCACCTTCACGGCACGCTTGATGACACGTTCTGCCAATCGCATATCCACATTGGAATTATAAACAATGGAATAGGCCATCAACGAGTTTACCACACCCTCCAGATCGCGTACGCTACCATTGGCCGTCTCAGCGATAAACTGAATCACATCCGCAGGAATCTTCAGACCGTCACGACGGCACTTAGCATTCAGAATATCAACACACAACTGAATGTTCGGCTTCTCCAGTTCAGCAATCAGTCCACAGGCAAAGCGTGTCAGCAAGCGGTCCTTCATACCATTCAAATCTACAGGAGGACGGTCACTGGCCAAAATAATCTGCTTGCCACAGCGGAACAGATGATTGAAGATATGGAAGAAGGTGTCGAGGGTCTTGGGCGAGTTCATCCATTCCTGAATATCATCGACGATCAGCACATCTATCGACTGGTAGAAATTGATGAAGTCGTTGGTCGTATTATGCCGCACGGAGTCCGTAAACTGCACCTGGAACAATCGGGCAGAGACATAAAGTACCCGCTTCTGAGGGTAGGTTTCCTTACAGCGCACGCCTATCGCATTAATCAGATGCGTCTTACCACAACCCGATGGACCATAGATAAAGAACGGGTTGAACGTGCTCTTACCTGGATGCTCCGCGATAGACAGCCCGACGGTACGGGGCAACTTATTACTATCACCCTCTATAAAATTCTGGAAAGTCTTCTTGGGATCCAACTGTGGATTCAACTGCTGTGGGACGGCTGCATCAAGGGTCGTAGGTGCCTTGTTGCCACCTCTGAGGGGTTGTGGACAGTCAATTTCCGCAGGATGTTCACTATCAAGGTCCTGTACGATGCCATGCCCCTTATCAGTAACAATCCTATAGCGCAGCGCCACACTCTCTCCAAACACTCGCGCAAGTACCTTACTTAATAGTCCTACGTAGTACTGCTCCAAGTACTCATAGACGTACATACTTGGAACCTGCACCAACAGCGTGTGCTCAGCCTCAGAGTAAGACTCGAAGACAATTGGCGCAAACCACGTTTTAAACTGCTGCTCGGTAACGTTTGCCTGGATCAGACGGAGGCAGTCGTCCCAGAGCGCCTGATGACTATTGTTCATTCGGCGATTGTTTCAAATTTACACAAGACGATTAGGTCTTTAGATTTTAATTGATGGTGCAAAGTTCGCCATTTTTTCTCAATCTTGCAAATGTTAAAGATTTCCTGTCGTGTACACATTTTTCGTAACTCGCTAATTATTCGGGAGTTATGATGTTTCACATTTTATATCAAACAAAAAGAAACTTGCAAAAACATAACTCCTTGGTTTACAGTTATTTACAGAGATTGTACAAAACTTTGCACATAAAATACCAACACTGGATCATTCCATAAACCCCATGAAATCGAAACACTTTCCAACGTTTGACCTAAATTATGTCAATTACTTACTTATTTAGACAAAATTTAAATTACTTATCTTTCTTGCCAAAAATGGAGAAATGCACATAGCGTTTTGGGTGCTGCTTCAGATCCATGACCAGTGAGTCAGCATGCATCATGGTCGCATTCAGGTTATTATACAACTCAGGATCGCGCATCAACAATCCAAGTGTGCCATCGTTGCTGTTCAACTTGGCCGTCATCTGCTCTACGTTTTGCAAGGTGTTGTTCACCTTTGTCATTGTCGCAGCCAGATCCAGTTCATTCAAGTTACGCGTCAGTTCATTGGCATTAGCAAGCATTCCATCGGCATTTTTAACCAGACTGGGCATCTGTTTATTCAAAGCACTAGCCATGGCATTCAGTTCATTAGTAGTCGTGGTCAGATTGCCAGTAATCTGGTCTATGTTGTGCAGTGAGTTCTTCAAGGCTGGGTCGGCGAGCAGCATGTTTACATTAGCCAATATCGAATCGAGTTTAGGAAGCATGGCCTGTATCTGAGGTACCATTCCTGCCACCTGTGCCATAGCCCCCTGCTGCATGCCTCCAGAGATAGTGTCACCAGGAGAGAGGATGTCTGCAGGATTGGGGCCCAATACCAGTTCCAGTTTGATATTCCCAAGCAGGTCACTGGCAATCTCCGCCCGACTGCCATTAGGGAGGCGCATCTGATTATCAAGGCCTATCACGGCTACGATATCGTTTCTATGCTCGTAATCGTAAAGGATACGCTCCACCACTCCTACCCTATAGCCATTGGCATAAACAGGACTTGAAGCAGAAAGGCCACTGACATCGCTGAACTTCACGTAATAGTCACGATCTGTAGAAAACAAAGTCAGTCCCTTGAGGAACTGGAGTCCGACATACAATATCACGATGCCAACTATAGCCACTAATGCTATCTGTATCTCCTTACTAAACTTCTTCATAATCAAATGTTGTTTATCTGCCTTACTATTTCCTTCCGTTTTTGCTCTTGAACTCACGAATTGCCTCATTCACATTCATTCGGCTACCATCCTTAAAAGCAATAATGAATGCCTCAGGGAACTTTTCTGCAATAGTCTTACGAAGACGGTATATCTCGTAATAATTCTCAGAATCACCAACCGTATATTTATAAAGCCCACCTTCTATATAGAAGTCACTGTTCTTCATCCCTTTGAGTCTGGCATCGCCTGCCTTGATCTTCGACGAACTTGCCAGGAACTGCACCTTAAAGACTGGAGCAGAGGGTTTCTCTTCTGGTTGTGGAACTGTCTGCTCTTGCAGAACAGGCGCCTGTTCCACCTTTTGCTCAGGTTCCTGCGGTATAACATCTGACACTGGTGCTGCACTGACACTGTCCTTGAACTCGTTACCGCTATCCTGCAGAGTCGTTTCCTCCATAGGTGCCTGCTGCTCAACTTTCGGTTCTTTTGGTCTCTCCTTCTTGGAGGGTTTTACCTTGACTTCCTCCTGAGGTACGATTTGAGGTATCTCTACCTCTTTCCTGGAAGGTGCAGGGCGATAGGGTATCGTAGCATTCTTGTCATACTTGTTTTTGTATGCCATGAAAGCATTGAATAAACCACGCGCATATTGCTCCTCGGCAGCCTTCGAGTTCATATACCTTTCCTCATCACGGGTAGTGATGAAACCCAGTTCCACCAGACAGCCAGGCATCGACGAGAG
>OCTW011596792.1_pt1 | contig 12683 bp, 9 predicted proteins | sample 1539671 | NCBI WGS metagenome assembly OCTW01 (sample SAMN02144230, study PRJEB22623) | gut metagenome | biome: sheep rumen | host: Ovis aries | place: New Zealand | reverse complement strand
CAGTCACACGACGGCGACAACGTGACCTTAACACTCAGACGCTCAACAGCCGCAGAAGATGCCCCGACAGATCTTGAACCGATAATCGGCGGAGGTGGTGATAATACCGTCACTAAGGAGATCGGTGAGCAGATAAAGGGCTATGCAAGCCACAAGTATCAGATAGGTGACCTTGTAACATCTATCACGCTGACTTTTGGCGACATCATGGCAGATGAGTACGCTACTATTTCAGTAAATTCTGAATATGGCTATTCAAGCATTAAGGTAGGAAATTTCAAGTTCAGTAATGGCAATATAGTCGCGTCAGAAAATGGTTCAATACCTTTTGAGTGCTCCGAGAATACGATAACTATCAATTATCCTTCTCCCACTCTGGTTGACAATATAAGCATCTGGACTGGATTTAACGATCCTAACTACTGGACAGTTGAAAGCATAAGCTACGAGAAGATGACGATCCCCGATAATGCAGAAGTTATTGACGAGATCTTGCCTGAACAAGGTTTAAAGAAGTTTAACCTTAAAGGCAAGTTCGGTTCAGACGTCATCAAAGACGGAAGCATAGTTATATTTGATCTTGAAGGTAAACCAAATGCAACTTTAAAAGCATCACTTGTAGATGACAACTGGGTATACAGGGACAAGATGACTAATTTTGACTCTGACGGTAAGTGTAGGGTAATTTATCAGATAAGTGGTGACATGACTTTAAGTACTCTTGACATCTATGATTATTATGACGATGTCAAAATAAGTCAGGCTACTCTGATACCGCCGACCACAGTTACCCAGTCCAACACAAGATCATCATTCAGCGCACTGAGGGCTAACGATCAGCACATCTACCGCGCAGGCGCACTCAGTCTGCTGGCAGACGGTGAAACCGAGTATCAGAAGAACCTTAAGAGTTTCACCGGGCTGATGAGCGTCCCTGACGGCGAATGGTCACAGGAAGTAACAATTTCTTCCGCAGACAGCTGGCAGGTCATCAAAGACCTTCCAAAGTATTCACCCGATGGTCTGAAATACTACTACTGGGCAGAAGAAACTAAGGTAAACGACAGAACCGTAGCAGGCTACGTTCCATCGTATAAATTCGATGACGGCGACAACAGCACACAGTTCTGTATAAACAGTGAGAATCTCGGCAAGGGAACTGTCACTGTACTCAATACTCCCACCGAAAACGAGGGCATAATACTCCCCGAAACGGGCGGTGCAGGTACACGCGGCTTGTATATGGCAGGCGGTGCGGCGGCAATGCTTTCAGCGATGGGATACATAAGGTTCAGACGCCGCAGGAAGAGCGAATAACACAACGGCGAAGAATAGTACGAATAACGACCATAGTTCGGGGCGCACGACCCCGCCCCGAGCGCAACTAAAATTTATTATAAAGGAGTTTAATTATGAAAATGACAAAAAGATTAGCAGCAATGGCAGCAGCAATGGTTATGGCAGCAACAATGTGCGCAGGCGGATATATAGCAAGCGCAGCACCCGCAGCAGCAGCTACATTTAGTATAAGAGTTGACGAGAACACTCAGAGCAAATTCAGACTCTATCAGATGCTTACAGGCAGTTTTGGAACAGATGAGGGCGAAAAGGTCATTCTTGATGCCGAAGCAGGCACAAACCTCAAAGGCGAAGTTGATGATTTCATCGATTTTGCTAAGGTAGCAAATAAGGGTACTGATTTCACAGCTTACATCGACGGTGACCCGGTCAAAACACTTTCAGCTGATGATAACACAGCGACAGGTCTTGTTCCAGGTTATTATCTGCTGGTCGAAGAGCAGGGAGAGGGCACGAATGTCAAGAATGCAGCTCTGCTGAAGATCGTTGACGATGACCTCGAAGTAGCTTCAAAGCTGGGTTCGGTTATTTTTGAGAAGAAGGTAAAGGATATAAATGATTCGACTGAAAGTGATATGTCAGAGTGGCAGGACAGTGCTGACCACGATATCGGTGATAAAGTTCCTTTCATGCTAAAGGCTACTCTTCCCGAAAATGTTTCTGAGTACAGCGGCTATTTCCTCCAGTTCTCCGATACTATCAGCCCTGCATTCAATGTAGCAAGTGCAAATGATATTCATGATCTGAAAGTCGGCATAGACAATGATGGAGATGGCGTCGTTGATGATGAGTTCCATAAAAATGAAACAGCAGGCGTCAACACAGGTTATGATATTTCTGTATCTGAAAACAGCTTTACCATCACTATCCCAGATGTAAAATATCTTGGCGCTGATAATAATTCTGTCATCGTGGTAAACTATTCTGCAACACTTGGCAGTATCGTGGACGCAGGCAGCACTGATGACAAAGTTAATTACGGCAAAGCAGGCAACCCCAATACTGCTAAAGCTTCCTATTCCAACAACACCGAATTCAAGATGTATGGAGATAATACTCCCGGTGATGGCGATAAGCCTGGTACTCCCGGCGATGAGGATAAAGAAGATACTACCGAAGATAAGGTAATAGTATTCACCTACAAGACAGAAATCACCAAGACCGACAATAATGGTACACCTTTGGACGGCGCAGATTTCACTCTTTATAAGCAGAATGCTGGAGGTGTTTTTGAAGCGGTCAATACAAAGGTAGTTGAACCGTCTGAATCCGATAACTCAATGAACGGACCTGTTTTCTCCTTCTACGGTCTTGATGACGGTATCTACAAACTGGAAGAAACAATTGAACCTGATGGCTATAGAGGTATCGATCCTATAATCTTTGAGGTTACCGCAGAGCACGATATAAATTCTGCTGATCCCGAACTTGAAGATCTTTCTGCAATGATCTATGATTTGGAAAATAAGAAAGCTACCACTGATGAATTCGGTAATGTTAATGTTGAGGACGGTCTTATCACATCTGATGTTGCCAATACTAAGGTTTCCAAACTCCCCGAAACAGGCGGCATGGGTACTAAGCTGTTCGTTATCGGCGGCGGTCTGACGGCAGGCGCAGCAGGCATCTACCTGATAACCAAGAAGAGAACTAAGGACGCTGAGTAATTATAGTGTTCCATATCAGAAAAGTAAAACACAGCTGTAAAAGCTGAATAGTGTCGGCAGGTATCTTTTCCCCCGCTTTAGGGGGAGAAGATACAGCCGTTTCGTAAAAAATACCTGCCGCCTTTCAAAAGGCGGGTCAGGGAAATGTTCGCAGGTGAGAGTATGAAAAAACTAAAAGACCGTCTGACTACGGTGATATTTTCGTTGATATTTCTTGCGGGCGTTTCCGTGATGTTATACCCGACATTTTCAAACTGGTGGAACAGGCACATGGCAAGCCATGCCGTTTCGGATTATAAAGAAGCCGTCACTAAAATGGACGATGAAGAACAGCAGCGCGTACTTCAAGAAGCTCAGGAATATAACGAAAAGCTGTTTGAACTTTACGCCCCTTTTTCCGATTTTGAACAGCTTGACGGCTACGATAAGATACTTGATGTTTCTGGTACAGGTATAATGGGCTATGTTTCGATACCCAATATCAATATCGAACTGCCTATATATCACGGCACATCTGAGGGCGTTCTCCAGATCGCATCAGGACACATACAGGGCAGTTCGTTTCCTGTCGGGGGACTAAACACCCATGCTGTCATATCGGGTCACAGAGGTCTTCCAAGCGCCAGACTGTTCACAGACCTCGATCAGATAGTCGAGGGTGACACGTTCACGATCAATGTGCTTAACGATGTGCTTACCTATGAGGTCGAAAAAATACTTATAATCGAACCCACCGAGATAGATAAGCTGGCAATAATCCCAAATGAGGACGAGGTCACACTTATGACTTGTACTCCCTACGGCATTAACACTCACCGCCTGCTGATACGTGCGCACCGCATAAAGTCGGTGAACGATAAGCGTGTGAAAGTCGGCGCAGATGCTATTCAGGTGGACACCATGACAGTCATACCTATATTTGCCGCGCCGATGGTGCTCGCTCTGCTGATATGGTGGAGCGTTACGGGCAAGCGCAAAAAGCATCATTATATCGACAAATACACAACCCGTGAGTTGTCAGGTGATGACAGCCGCGAGCACTGACAGAACGGAACAGCGCCGTCCTCAGCGGAGTTGTTCCTGTTTTTCGTAAATAAAGTGAAGATTAAAGCGCAATAAATTTTTACCCCAAAATTATGATTGGAGGGAGAAGATGCACAAACGAATAGCCGCCGCAGTCGTGACGGCAGTCTGCCTTGTGACAACAGGCTGTGGTCAGAAAAATGACGAGTTCCGCCCGATGATGGGTCTTGAATGGTTCATAACATGTGAAAAAGCCAAGACTGAACTTGATGACTACACCCTCCTTGCTGAACGACAGCGCGATGACCTGACCGTACCCCAGAAAATGCTGGATTACAGCGGCGCATCGCTCTACGACCTTGATTGTGATGTCACCCTCTGTTTCACCGAAAACGGTCTGGTCGGCTTAAATTATCACGATACCGAACGCGCTATGGATTTCCGCAGATGGTTCGACCAACTCGAAAAAGACTATGGTCTGCCCACAGAAGAGGGTACAGGCATGGCTTCGTGGTACGATGACCCGCTTGGAAAAAACACAGCTATCTACCTGTTCAACCTGAAAGAGGGGGTACAGGTGTCATACTACGCCACCGCAGATTCACCCGACAGAACATATGCAAAACAATCAGTTTCGCCCGAACTGAGAACGCCGATAGTTGCTTATGAAGGTGCTGACAGCAGGGAAGTCCCCGCCGCAGACTCATCAGTTCATGCAGACGCTTCTGCCGCCGCTGACAGCAGTTCTTCCGATGACCTGCGCGCCGGCGAAGTTTCATCGGTAAATTCCGCTCAGCCGAATGCTGGACCGCAGATAACTTCCTCTGCACCGAATGATGCCGATGTACATGAAAAAAACTCTTCTGACGGCGATATATCCGTATCTTCGCGCGATATAAAAACACCCGATGCTTATTTGCTGAACGGTCTGAAATTCTATGGCGCACCCGATGAAATGCGGAAACTGATGACAGGATATACATTCAAAAACGAATACCGCAACACCGTCACAGGTCAGCCGTGGGAACTGATAATGGAATACGAGAACGTTGGCTTTATGGACAGAAATTGTGATGCCGTCCTCTGCTTTACCAGTCTGGGTCTTGTGGGCATCAATTACTTCGACCACAGCGGCGGACTCAGTTATTGGGGCGAGATATTTTCAGCTTTCTACGGCACTCCCGATCAGTCCGCTAACGACCGCATCGCTTGGACGAACTCTCCAATCGGCAAAGGAACGATGATCTATATTTTCGACTCTTATGATGGCGTGCAGATATCTTTTTTCGCAGACGATACAGGATCTGAACCAGCATAGAGATCATAGTGTTCCAAAAAATCAAATTCCAATTCGCATCGTTTGTTTTGCAGTGCAGCTGTACATTATGATGAAATCTGTAAATGCCCGAAATCAGGCGGTTTTAATAAGATAAATGATTTCGGAATGTTGAATATTGTCTGACAGGGAGGCAGTCTTCCGCGTTGTGTTTATGGCTGAGGGTCATGTTATGGGGCAGAATGATCCCCAAAAATTCTTTGAGAACCCTATAGCAATCCGCCTTAAAATTCAGACAAAATCCAGTCACACAACCCATAGATCCCAGTTCTTGCGACTGGATTTTGTGAATTTAAAAAGTTGGATTGCCATAAGAGTCCCGGACTAAAGGAATTTTTGTCAAGGTACTTGTATAATAAAAGTGCAGTTGTCAGTGAAGACAACTGCTTTTTTGTGAATATTTTAAACTGCTTTAAATGGTAGATAATAAATAAATAATACTGAATAATTCGTTTGAAATGCAAATTGTTATGAATTGTGCAAAGCACATAATTACCAATAACCAATTAGTGCATTTAGACCTCATGCGTAAGTTAAAATTTGTAGAATTTAGAGAAATTTCATAATTAATACCTATATGGTACTTGACTGTTAACAAAAAATAGGGTATAATCATAATGGGAGTAAGTAGTGCATTTAAACAATTTTGCACAGGGAACGGAGGGTAAACTATGAGTATTTACGATATCACAGTAAAAGACGCTAAGGGGAATGACGTCTCGTTATCGGAGTACAAGGGCAAAGTTCTGCTTGTGGTAAATACAGCCACCCGTTGCAGTTATACACCGCAGTATAAGGGGCTGCAGATACTTTACAAGCGTTACAAGGACAAGGGATTCGAGATCCTCGATTTCCCATGTAACCAGTTCGCCAACCAGGCGCCTGAATCTGATGATGAGATAGGCAATTTCTGCACTATGAACTATGGCGTAACATTCAGGCGTTTTGCCAAGATCGATGTCAACGGCGAGAACGAGTCACCGCTTTATACCGCACTTAAAGCTAAGCGCGGCGGAGTTCTGGGCAATAACATCAAGTGGAATTTCACTAAATTTCTCGTTAATCGTGAGGGTGAAGTGGTCGAGCGTTTCGCTTCAGCCACAGCCCCCGAAAAGCTGGAGAAAAAGATCGTCGAACTGCTGTAGTAAGAGATCTTCAATTTATCCGTTAATAAAACGCGCGGGCAGGCTTCCTGATTGCATCGTTGCTCTGCCCGCGCTTTTTTTCGTGTTATTTATCTAATTTTTAACAGATAAAATGTATACAATGCACATATATCGTCTTCATATGGCAGAACATTTGCTCAATTGTGCAGTTGACAAAATTTGCCGACTATGATATACTAAAATTAGGTTAGCGATAACTAACTGAACGATAAATAAAGGTTCTCATTGTAGTTGTTCTATCCCGAAAACTAGACTGAAAACCAGTAGAATGAGGCGATAAAATGTTGTTGAAAGTAATAGAAGGCATTGCTATACCTTTTGTAGGTACTTCGCTTGGCGCGGCATGCGTGTTTTTTATGAAAAAGGAACTGGATCAGATGGTCCAGCGCGCCCTCACAGGCTTTGCGGCAGGCGTAATGACAGCCGCTTCTGTCTGGAGTTTGCTTATCCCCGCAATTGACCAGTCTGAAAAATTGGGCAAACTGGCATTCCTGCCCGCCGCTATCGGCTTTATGGTCGGCATCTTCTTCCTGTTGGCGCTCGACCGCCTGATACCCCACCTCCACATGGATACCGATAAACCGGAAGGTCCAAAAAGCAAACTCCAGCGCACCACGATGCTTGTTCTCGCTGTTACCCTCCACAATCTCCCCGAAGGCATGGCTGTCGGTGTCGTATACGCAGGTCTTCTCTACGGCGGCGGAAATATCACTGCCGCAGGCGCTCTGGCACTGGCGCTGGGCATAGCTATCCAGAATTTCCCTGAGGGCGCAATAATCTCCATGCCCCTCAAAGCTGAGGGCGTAAGCCGCAGTAAAGCGTTCGGCGCAGGCGTGCTTTCAGGCGCAGTCGAACCTGTGGGCGCTGTACTCGTGATATTTGCGGCGGGCATACTTGTGCCGATAATGCCCTATCTGCTGAGTTTTGCGGCAGGCGCAATGATATATGTCGTGGTAGAAGAACTTATCCCGGAAATGTCAGCAGGTGAACACTCAAACATCGGTACAATAATGTTCGCATGTGGTTTCACGATCATGATGATACTTGATGTCGCACTTGGTTGACGCGCAGTTGACAACCCTCCCGTAAAATGATATAATTATAAATGACAGCATTTTAAACCGACCGCTCGCAGATATTACGATGATCGTATCTTTGAGCGTGTTTTGAATGATATGCTGTTTACTATGTGTTGGCAGATATGACATCTGACAAAATTTCCGCGAGGTGTCAACTATGGAACAGAAGATAAACTATCAGCGCAAGCTGGACGAAATAATAAAAAAACTCGACCCATCCGCACCACCGCCGAAGCTGCTTCTGCACAGCTGTTGTGCTCCATGCTCTTCATATGTGCTGGAGTATCTTTCGCAGTATTTCGATATCACTGTGTTCTACTACAATCCGAATATATACCCTCCCGAAGAATACGCCCACCGCGTTGATGAATTACAGCGCCTTATCCGTGAGATGCCCATGACCCATCCTGTCAGGTTTGTAGAACGCGGCTATGACCCGCAGGAATTTTATGATGCAGTCAGAGGTCTTGAGTCTGTTACCGAAGGTGGTGAGCGCTGTTTCGCCTGCTACCGTCTGCGTCTTGAACGCACAGCACAGCTTGCCGCAGAACTCGGCGCCGACTATTTTACCACTACGCTTTCGATCTCTCCATACAAGAATTCAGCAAAGCTCAACGAGATAGCCGAAGAACTTGGAAGTGTCTACTCCCTTGCCGCTCTGCCATCAGATTTTAAAAAGCGCAACGGCTATAAGCGCTCGATCGAATTGTCACATGAATACGGGCTTTACCGTCAGGATTATTGTGGTTGTGTATTCTCAAAGCGAGAGAGGGAAGCCGCTGATAAATGAAAAAAGCAAACGCATGTTCAGAGCCGCTGAACATGCGTTTTTTTGTATGACTTATTCTTTTCCCTGCCAGTTCTGCCTGAAATAATTCTCACGGAACTGTTTCGGTGTGAAGCCTGTGTGTTTCTTGAAACAGGCTATGAAATGGCTGTGCGAACTGAATCCCATGTAGTTTCCGATATCCAGCGGAGCATAATCCGAGAATTTCAGCATGTTCTCAGCTGCCTGAATGCGGCGCGACATTATGTAATCCGAGATGGTCACGCCCACCTCCTGCTTGAACAGCTTCGACAAGTACTGTGGTGTAAGTCCCAGCTTGTCAGCCAGTTCCTGAACACGTATACCGTTGTAAATGTTGTCATAGATAAGGTCAAGGCACATCAATACATGTTTTGAGTATGCGTTGCCCGAATTGACCTTCTGCATGCGTTTACAGTACTCAACAAATACCTCGCGGTGTATCATTGAAAGCTGTTCCTCAGTCGTGCTGACATCAAGGCGGTTTATAAAAATGTCGCTTATGGTGTAGCTGGTTTCGGTCGGCAGACCCTTTTCGATACAAAACCTTGCTATCAGCGCAATGGTTATGATAAGATGGTACTTCATGTTGCGTACAGGGTCCATACTCAGCTTGCCATAACCCTCAACAGCCAGCGGAGTATATAATTCCTCGACCCTTTCGAGGTTGCCTGACGCCACTGCCGAGTAGAATTCCAACTCTTTTTCGTAAGGTGAATGTGTTTCGCCCGTTTCCTGCTGCATAAATTCTCTGTGTGAAAGTTCCTTGTTGATACCCATGAAGAGCACCTCCTTCACGGTAGTAGTTCGGTTGTTCGCATTATACCACATTTTGTCCTCCTTGTCAAGATTTGTTAAAATCTATCCTTGTTCTGTTCATATTGTACATTGACTTTCAAATGAGTGCCGAACATCTGCCCGACAAACCGAAGCCGTCATTTACCTATAAAAAATATTATATTCCGATCGATCTTCTGTCATATCCGGATTATGCTATGTTCAAAACTGCTTTTACGATCACTTTTTTTTATGAAGCGCTGACATATCTGCCGATTTTAGTTTCATAAAATATCTCTTAATACGAAACGGCGGACATTTCTGCCCGCCGCCTCGTAAAACCGGAATATAAAAATGAAGGATATTATAGCGTGTGTAAAACTTTCTCCTGTTTAACGCAGAACAGCGTGTGCTATTCAGTTTCCTTATACAGCAGTTCCACTGCCATTTCTTCGCCCCTCCGCCGACAGAACACATCTCCGGCGCAAGCGCCAAAGACGGTTCGTCAGACTTGGGACTTAGGATTATAAAAATGAAGGATATAGCGTGTTTATGATCTCTTCAGTCATTATTTTGATCAGCCCTGAGTCTGCTCCTGTGCTTCCTTTATCAGGTAGTCAAGAGCCTTTTCGTTCTCAGCAACTATAGAAGTCCAAGTGTTGGCTTCAGCAGGGTGCATAGTTCCCTTGATGATGCCGTCAGTCAGACTTGAAAGGTCGGTGGAAACGCCCTGTGCGAACTCAAATACAGGATGCTCAGCGGCACGAGTATAGATCTCGTCGCGCATTTCCAGCATCTCGTCAGTCCAACCATAGTCATTCTTGTACTGGTCGAGTGTGATCTGGTGAGCCGCAGCATCAGTTTCGGCATAGCGTGTGCAGTCGAGCCATGCGGCAACGCCCTCAGGGTTCTTTGCATTCTTTGCAATGCAGAAACCATGTATTCTTGATGGAACATACATCGCGTCAGTGTCCTTAGCGCAAGGTACAGGTACAAACATTACCTCACCCTTAGAAAGGTCACCATAAGGTGCGGTAACGCTGGGTGCGTCTTCAATAGCCCACAGACCTATCGGATAGAACAGTGTTTCGCCCGAAGCGATACCTGTGCCGAATACATCGCCTCTTACCTTCCAGTCATGCAGATGCTTGGGGTATACGACTTCATTCTTCTGTAGATTGTACATCATGTTCTGTGCCTTAGCTATCTCAGGCGAACCAATGTTGTTGACGATCCCGCCGTTTTCCATGCCTACCAGAGGCTTGCCCGAAGACTCGGTCAGCGCATTTTCGTAGTACCAGCCGTCCATTGCCCACTTGTCATTCTCGGCGTCAGTGAATTCTACGCACATCTCAGAGAATGTATCCCAGTTCCACTCGCCATTCCAGTAAAGTTCAGCCGGGTCATCAAAACCGTTGTCCTCAATGACATTCTTGTTGTAGATCCATATATAGCTGGGGTCAACGCGGGATACTGCCACATAATGATCGCCCTTGTAAACGAACTGGTCGTTTGCAGACTTCATATCTGCCCACAGGGGTGAATCAAAGTCGATGTAATCGTCAATAGGCTCGATCATGCTCTTGATAGCGCCCTTAGGGAAAACATCCATGTCGTCAGCACCGATGAAGTCAGGCGAATTACCTGCCATTATCAGCTTTGCCAGATCATCGAATTTGGTATCCCATGTGGTCTGTATATAGTTGATCTTGCCATTGTACTTTGTCTGGAACAGTGCCAGATCAACACCGATCTCCTTGTCAGCAGATGCAGTTGGATTAATGTCATAGAACGAGAACCAGTCGATCTCATTGCTGGCAAGTTCCCTGACATCAGTCATGTCATCAGCCAGACGGTTAACTATGTCCTGCTGGCTTTCTTCCAGCTTCTTTTCGGGCATGCTCTCAGCAGAATTTGCGTTGCCCGTTGAATCCCCACTATCATTGCCTGCACCACAGGCTGCCATACCAAGTGCGAGTGCCAGTGCAAACAGACCCGCAGCAGTCATCTTAAGTTTTCTCATGATGATATCCCTCCGTATATGCCCCAATAAAAATTACCTTCAAGATCCTATATCTGGTTATCCCGCTGACACGCCCCACCGTGATCTCATGTGGTGTGCTGAGAGGATAACGATCATATCATATGCGATAATTGCTCATATGATATACATTGATAATTGTATATCTTTTCGGCATAACTTTTACTAAAACATTATGCCGATTTTTTACGGTGTCCTCCTCTTCCGCCTGTGCGGAAGAGGGGATATACCGTCGATAAATATTTCAGTCAGAAATTATTTGTCAGAGATCAGTTTTTCTTTCTGGAAACTACAGCGCCTGCGCCTGCCAGTGCCAGCAGACCGAATACTGTACCTGCAGCTGCACCGGTGTTGGAGTTGTTATTTTCGGTAGCATCGCTTGCGGCAGATGAAGCAGAAGCTGTTGTTGTGGTGGTAGTGGTGGTCTTGCCTGTAGTTGTGGTGTTTGAAGCCTTGCTGTCAGCCTTTGAATCTTCTGCCTTGCTGTCAGTTTTTGAATCATCAGCCTTAGACTCTGTCTTTGAGTCATCTGCTTTGCTCTCAGCAGCGCTTTCAGCTTTGCTCTCTTCTTTAGCAGCAGGCGCGCCGAAGTCTATGGTCATGGAGAGTGTACCGCCCTTGAAAGCGCCCTCCTGATCCCAGCCTGCAACTTCAGGGCTTGCGGGAACTGTTACTTCGCCCGAATCCTTATCTACCTCATCAACAGGTCTGATGTGGATACGGAAACCGCCTTCCTTATCGAGGGTTGCTTCGGTTATAGAGTTTACAGAGTCAAGAATGATCTCTTCGCCGTCATTGGTAACGAACTTGGCATCGGAGATTGTAACATCATAAGGATAGCTGTCCTCAGGCAGATTGAGTATCATAACACCCATATCGCCCAGAGTACCCTTGCCTTCCATAGTAGTATCGGTCAGTACCTCGCTGATCTTGTAAGACAGTTCTATCTTGCCTTCGTCGTTTATGCCGATCCAGTCACTCTGGTTCCACTTCCACTTCTGGCTCATGTAGAAGCCCATTGCACCTACACTGTACCAGCCGTCGTTCTTGTCAGTTTCAGTTTTGCTGGGGTATACAACATCACTCAGCTTAGTAGCAGATGCGCTTACTGCCATCATGGTTGCTGCGATAACTGCTGCGGAAAGACCCGCAAAAATTCTTTTTGCCTTCATGTTCAATTCCTCCATATTTCATATCAGGGCTTCCTTGCCCTTCGTCTGACATAAATATATCACATATGTTAGAATTTTTATATCATAAATATAATTTATATATTCAAAACATAATCGAAGTGTAATCGTTTCCATTCTAACTGCACAAAATGTTGAATTTTTTTCATTTTTATAGCAATCCAACTTTTTAAATTCACAAAATCCAGTCGCAAAAGCTGGGATCTATGGGTTTTGTGACTGGATTTTGTCTGAATTTTA
>OCTW011491858.1_pt1 | contig 12688 bp, 9 predicted proteins | sample 1539671 | NCBI WGS metagenome assembly OCTW01 (sample SAMN02144230, study PRJEB22623) | gut metagenome | biome: sheep rumen | host: Ovis aries | place: New Zealand | reverse complement strand
CATAAGGCTCTGCGTAAGCATGTCTTTTTTAGTTTCATATTTTCTGAGAAAATCTTGATTTTGGTCTTGACAATTGATAGTCGGTCTGCAAACCGTAATCCGCCCTCAGTTTGCCTGTTTTGATTATTCTAGCAAGACGGCATACTTTGCCTCGCTCGCCCGACAACCGCCCACAAATCGCTTGTGTGGGGTTTTGTCGGCTCGGCAGTCAAACTACCCGACCTCGGTGGTAGGAAGGCACAGATCGGCTCACGTTTCGCTTCTGAATTCCGGCACGAGAATACCTCGCTCCCGATAGATCTGTGCTCTGATCTTTGCGGCACTGCGGTTGATAATATCATCGAACGAGAACCTCACGACAGGTACTTGCTTGCCCTCGATGAGAAGATATTCAGGGTCTGTGCTGTTACCGGAACAGCTCCTGCCGTCACCCTGTGTTGTGCCGTCACCCTGCGCAGATAACGTATCTAAAGAGCTTTCGACATCTTGGGTGCCGGTTGGACAGCAAGTTTCGGGGTACAGCTTTCTGCCGGCACTGCTGTCACCCGAAGGGTCATAGGTCAGCTCCAGCCAGCGTTTGCCGTGGCTGCGCTTGCTCTCAAAACGAACACCGTAACCGCTCAGTTCCTGCCAATGCTGCATGAGCTTTTTGCTTACCATATTGCTTGGCAGCGTCAAACCGAAGTGATCTGCAAGCTCTGCACTCAGCTCCGTTGCCGAGCCCTTGAACGAAACCAGCTCTGTCATCAGGTCGTGAACAGCGAAGGAAAAAAGATCGGGTGGCTTGTCCGTATGCTCATCGGCAAGCACCCACCTTGCGCCACACTTGGTCAGCGACAGCTCCTGATCCTCGACGTCCCGACCAGTTACATAGAGCACAGCCTGACCGCCGCAGCGCTTGTCCTTTTTCAGAACAAGCTGACCGTCAGTCGCACCGCTCAGCCCTGTGCTGCCCGAGATCATGTTGAACGGATCGCTGTCCGCAGTCTTGCGCAAGTGATGCACAAGAACGATGCTGATTCCAAGCTGCTCCGCAAGAGATTTGAGAGGAACTATTTCAGCATAGTCGCTGCCGTAGCTGCTCTCGGTTTCGTTACGCACCATTTGCAGAGTGTCGATGACAATCAGCCTTGAGCGAGAAGAACAGCTTGTCCGTTGGTTCATCGGTTAGCTCATAGAGCCTGCTCTGTATGCGTGGGCAGCTGTCCTCCAGACAAAAGTACAGCACCGAGCCTTGTGAGGTTTCCCTCTCAAACAGCTTTTCTCCTTTTGCAACTGCAAGGCAAAGCTCCAGCGCAAGCCACGACTTCCCCACCTTCGGCGAGCCTGCGAGAATGAACAGTCCCTGTGCCAGCAAGCCATCGACTGCAAACACAGTCGGCTTGTAGAGCGTGGTCATGATCTCCTCGCTTGTTTTAATGATAAGGTCTCTCAATAGATCAACTCCTTTCAACCCTTTGCAGGCGCACAGTTTTTACAAGACGGCTGCTGAAAATTTTTCTCACTTGTATAGGGGAAGAAGTCGGGGTTTTGACAACCCTGATTTACAAGATGTTTGCAATTGTTCTCTGTTTTGCATATTTTGGGACTTGCAGATTTGTTTGATTTCACAACAAAAATACGCCCGCATCGCTGCGAGCGCATTTGTTATTATCATGTATGCTTTTAGCCTTGCATCAGCAGTTGTGGTGTATCTACTCTGTGTAGTAACAGGTGAGGTGATTTGAACAGCTTTGGTTGTGTTTGTAAAGCTTGTGACCGGCTTTTCGCCTTTCGCACTATTGGCACAGCCTGACATCAGCACTGTTATTTTAGAATGTTTTGTCAGGGCGTGTCAATAGGCTTATGTGGGGCTGAATTGGCGGTGCTTATATAAACGTTTATATTAATTACAGCCTTGACGAATTATCATATATTTGCTATAATAATACTGATAAAAATAAAGACGATGAAAGTATTTATAACGCTGCACCTTGAAGGGAGAATTTTTATGATTAATGAATCAAATTTCAAGAGTGTTTTGCTAATATGTGGTTTTACTTGTAATGGCAAAATATACGAGAAGAAATATACTAATCTTGGCACTGCTATGAGTGTCGATTTTTCTAAAAAGAAACTATATTATCCCGAGGAAATACAAGGTAGAGAGCGAAATGATGGATTTGACGCTCCTGAAAATTTTGTAGTATTTGAATGTGTTAACCGCCTTTTGGATAAAGGTTATCGTCCTGAACATATTGAACTTGAGAAGGAATGGCATCTTGGACATGATGCTAAAGGCGGTCGAGCAGATATTTGTGTGACTGATTCAAATGGTTCATTGCTTTTTATCATTGAATGTAAGACTTGGGGCAAAGAATTTGACAAGGCTCTCAATAATACGAAAAATGATGGAGCGCAGCTCTTTTCGTATTGGCAACAGGAGCAGTCATGTAAATGGCTCATATTGTATACATCTGATCTGAAAGAGAACCGTATTGAATATAAAGCTCCGACCATCGACTGTACAGATGATGCAAATATTATACTTCTTGCCAAAAAAGATAAATTGATAAGGCTTTATCGAGATGCGCATACGGCACCAGAGAAGCATGAAGCTTGGAAGGAAACCTATGGCAGACAGATACATGATGATCTGGTTTTTTCTAATGACTCTGTCGCTTATAAAATTGGCGTTAAGCCTCTGCTAAAGAAAAACTTACTTGACTTTACCCCTGACGATAAGATTGTTAATAGATTTGAAGAAATATTGCGTCACAACAATGTCAGTGATAAAGAAAACGCCTTTAATCGCTTAATTGCGTTGTTTATATGCAAGCTGGTTGATGAAATCACAAAAAGTGAAGAGGACGAAGTAGAGTTTCAATACAAACAGGGTACAGATACATATGAAACGATGCAAGACCGTCTCCAGCGCTTGCATCGAGATGGCATGGAAAAATTCATGCGTGAAGAAATATATTATGTGGCTGCCGATTATCCTGAATGGCTGTTCTCTACCTATACAGGCTCAAAGAGAAAAAAGGCTATCGAGGATTTGCAGAACACAATTCGTATTCTAAAATTCTATTCCAATAATGACTTTGCGTTCAAAGACGTTCATAATGAGGAATTATTCTATCAAAACGGGAAGATTCTCGTTGAAATGGTGCAGCTTTTTGAAAAGTATCGGATAGTCTATCCTTCCAAGCATCAGTTCCTTGGAGACTTATTTGAGCAGCTCCTGAATAAAGGCTTTAAGCAAAACGAAGGACAGTTCTTTACACCAATGCCAATTACCCGCTTTATTTGGGATAGTCTCCCCATTGACCGTATGGTAAAATCTGAGAGAGGAACTATATATCCCAAAGTGATTGATTATGCCTGCGGCGCAGGACACTTTCTGACCGAGGCAATTGAAGCAATCAATCACTTTGTTGAATCAGATGGGGATAATTCATGGGTTCGAGATCATATTTTCGGTATTGAAAAAGACTATCGTCTTGCTCGTGTTGCCAAAATATCGCTGTTTATGAACGGTGCCGGGGAAGGCAATATCATCTTTGGTGATGGACTTGAAAATGCTCCTGATAAGGGCATAGCGAATGGTGATTTTGATATTCTTGTAGCGAATCCGCCTTATGCCGTCAAGGATTTCAAGCAGCATCTACAGTTAAAGAACAACAACTTTACTTTGCTTGATCGCATCGGACTGAATGGCAGCGAGATTGAGGTACTGTTTGTGGAACGCATTGCTCAGCTTCTGAAACCGCGGGGAATTGCAGCGGTCATATTGCCGAGTTCCATTCTCTCGAATGACAGTGCAAGCTATACAGGAGCCCGAGAGCAGCTACTACAGAACTTTTATATTCGTGCAATTGTTTCATTCGGTTCAAAAACATTTGGTGCGACTGGAACCAACACAGTTGTGATGTTCCTTGAAAAATTCAATGAGCCGCCAAAGCAGATTGATCTGTCTGCTGATTCTGTTGAAGCAATTTTCAGTGGAGTTGAACTTACGGAATGGAAAGATAAAGAAATCCTTGAAGCATACATGGCTCAGATCGAGGTTGATGAGGATGCCTATAGAGCATTCCTGAAAAAAGATTACTCTATTGACGAATTGAATGATGATGAATACTTCAAAATGTATGTTGAAACTTTCTCGGATTCGACCGAAGCGAAAAATCTGAAAAAAACAAAAGCATACAAGAAAAAAAGTCCTGTAGAACAAGAAGCAGCATATCTTGAAAAGTTTTATGCCTATGCACACTCAATTGAAGAAGAAAAACTGTTTTATTTCTCGTTGGTATATTGCCAGACTACAGTTATTATTTCCGCTCCAGCAGACAACAAGGAGCAGAAGGAGTTTCTGGGTTACGACTGGTCTAACCGCAAAGGAAATGAAGGAATTCAAATCATAACCCCCGGCGGTAAAATGTATGATGATGCAGACCGAGAAGCATCAGGAACGCTTGCTAATGCGATTAAACAATCTTTTGATGGGACTATTCCTACACTCAATGACGAGCAGCAAGATTATGGTTCGGTCGTACACTCAAAAGATATACTCGATTTTTCGAGAGTAACTTTCAATAAATCACTTAGGCTAAGGGCTAAAAAGGTTTTCAGTTTTTCAAGTAAATACCCATTAAAAAAGCTAACCTTGGTTTGCGATATAAATACTTCAAAATCTGAAATTCATAATAAACCTGACGATATGCTTGTTTCGTTTATTGAGATGGCATCGGTAAGCAACGAAGGTTATATTGAAACAAAAGTTGATCGTCCTTATGGCGAAGTGCGCAATGGCGGATATACATACTTTGCTGAGGGAGATATAATTATTGCGAAAATAACCCCTTGCATGGAAAATGGCAAGTGTGCGATTGCTGAAGGACTTACGAATGGAATAGGTTTTGGAAGCAGCGAATTCCATACTTTTAGATGTCATAGAGATGTGTTATTAACAAAATATCTATTCCTTCTTCTTAATCAAAACATGGTGCGTAAAGCAGCTGAGGATGCAATGACTGGCGCAAGTGGACATAGAAGAGTTCCTGCGGAGTTTTACGAAGAACTTTCGATACCGTTGCCTCCGATAGAAACACAGAAACAGATCATTTCAGAATGTTCAAAGATAGATGAAGAATACAATACAACACGAATGTCAATCGAGACTTATAGGCAAAAAATAGAAGAATTATTTGCTGAGTTAGATATTGCTAACACGGGGGGGTACAAACTAAGTCTTGCTGATGTTAGCAAGTTTAATGTTTCAATAGGAAATAGAGTTCTTAACAAAGAGCTTGTATCTGATGGAACTATTCCGGTTTACAGCGCAAATGTTTATGAGCCTTTCGGATATATTGATAAGCTCTTGATTACAGATTTTGCGTTGCCATCTGTATTGTGGGGAATTGATGGAGACTGGATGACAAGGTATATGCCTGAAAATACAGAATTCTATCCTACAGATCATTGTGGAGTATTGCGCTGTAAGACATCTGAGGTAAATCCACGATACATGGTTCATATTCTTGAAGTTGAAGGCAGAAAAATGGGCTTCTCTCGTTCGTATCGTGCATCTATTGACAGGGTTCAAGGCATTACATTTACAGTTCCAAGCAGAGAAGTGCAGGATAAAGCCATCGCAAAGATAGATATACTTGAAAAACAGATTACAGAAGCTCAACAAAAACTTGAAGCCCTTTCAAGTACAATTGCTGATATTCTTAATCAATATTTAGTATAAACAGTCTATTCAGAAGTGGCTGTTGAATAATCAATATGAATATTTGATCAGGCCCGAAAGTTCGCCAATCTGTGAACTTTCGGGCTTTCTTATATCCCATTGATACACTACACTCCCAAAAATTGATGCACACTTTTGGAACGTTGCATTTCAAGGTTTATGATATGATGAGAGCGCATCGGCAAATTTTAATATTTTTGCCGATATCCGTTGAAATGATTACAAGGATATGCTATAATAGTATTGGTGAAAATGTAACGCTCTGCTGATGCTATTGTTCTGAAGAGGTGAGACTGTATGTTTTGGTATGATAAAGTAACAGATAGTATGAGATCGGGTATGATTTATTCATACAGAAACCTTATGTCCGAACTGAAACAACTGAATCCTGAATTGAGTCCTTGTTCATACAAATGGGCGATAAATGACTTGGTCAAATCCGGAAAGATAATAAAAAATGGCTACAATGAATATGCTCTCCCGGGAATGAGAGTGCTGCCTGTTTTTGAACCGTCATACTCTGAGCTTGCAGAGAACACTGCTGAACTTATCTGCAAACAGTATCCCTATGTTCAATTCACTTTGTTTGAAACTGTTCTTATGAATGAATTCCTTAATCACATGATAGCACAAAATACTGTTTTTCTTCAGGTTGAAAAAGACAGCAGTATATTCGTATTCCGATATTTGCAGGAATGTGGTCTCAAAAGGGTCATGTATAAACCGACTAAAAGAGACTATGATCTGTACTGGGAAAAGGATACTGTTATCGTAACCGATCTCATTTCGGAAGCTCCGATGAAATCAGATAGATCATATACAATCATACTGGAAAAAATGCTTGTCGATATGTGTGCAGACAAACTGATTTCAGCTACATTCAGCAAGGCGGAATTGCCTGATATATATGAACAGGCTCAGAATAGTTATCGTCTCGATAAATCCAAAATGCTTCGGTATGCCCGCCGTCGCAACAAGTCTGACGAAGTGAAGAAATATTTTGTATGAACGGAGAGTTGCTATGCTGTCAAAAGAAAACTATACTCAAGAGCATATAAATGAACTGCGAAGGCAAACAGGAGCCGATCCTTCGATCCTCGAAAGGACAGTATTCGCATTCGGACTGCTTGAAGCGATACGCAGGGTCGGGATGCCGTTTGTTTTCAAGGGCGGAACATCGTTGATGTTACTCTTAGACCAGCCAAGGCGCCTCAGTACTGATATAGATATTATTGTTGAACCGGGAACGAATGTTGATGCTTTTATTGAGCAGGCGGGCACAATTTTTCCATTTAAAAGTGTTGAGGAGCAACATCGTAAAGGTGCCAATAATATTGAAAAAAGGCACTTTATGTTTCTGTTCAGATCACCCGTGACGGGAAAGGATATACATATTCTCCTTGATGTTGTATTTGAATCAAACCCATACATAAAAACCTCCAAACGGCCTATCAAGAGTGGTTTATTGATAACCGAAGCAGATGATCTTGCTATCCGGGTTCCCGATAAAAACTGTATTCTCGGAGATAAGCTGACCGCCTTTGCCCCACACACGACGGGTATCAGATTTGGTATTGACAAGGAGCTTGAAATAATAAAACAGCTTTTTGACTGCTGGACACACATTCAGGAAACAGATGATTTTGGAACAGTCTGTGATGTGTATGACAAAGTATCGAGTATAGAGATGGAATACCGCGGCCTTGATTTGGAGCCAGCTGACTGTCTGAAGAATACCATTGAGAGCTGCATCTGCATTATGGCCAGAGGTAGTATTCGTAACGAAGAATACGTGTATTTCTCTTCCGGAATCAATGCAATTCAAGGGCATCTCTTTATAGGCAGAATCAACGGTGAGACTGCTGCTGCATATGCCTGCGAGGTAATGTATTTCGCTGCCTGCATTCTGACAGGGAAGAAAGATTATGAACGAATATCAAATCACGATTCTTACAGGGATATTTTGCTTGATATAAAAGGAATCAAGAAAGTCAGAGCATTAAGGAATACAAACCCGCTCGCTTACGCTTACATGGTCAAAGCGTTCCAAATGCTTCAGGAGACAGGTCTGTATACTAAAGACATAGAATCAATAAACGGCACAGAGCTTACGGTGTAGGATGCCCGATCATCCAGAAAAAATGAGCACAATAACGCACCATTCTCAGTATTTTTTACTTTCATTTTTGAGGTCTTGGTCTTTATTTGGTCTTTATTTTCACAAAAAAGCGGTTAAAATCACATCAAATCACCTCAACATCATCGCCGCAAACTGCGTAAAACCAGGACTTACAGCAAATCGCCTTACATCGCCAAAACCAGCGGCTCGCATGACGAGCTCATCACTCTGACCGTTACCCCCGATGAGGGCTACAGGCTGAGATCACTGACTGTGATCGATAGCAACGGCCGGGAACTGACCGTGACTAATAACCAGTTTAAGTTATCAGATGCCGATGTGACCGTCATCGTGGAGTTTGAGAAGCTTACCGGCGGATATATCTCCGGTGCAAATCTTTCACTTCGCGGCGAGATCGGTGTTAATCTGTTTATCAGGCCGTTCCCGGAGCTTGGCGATGACGCTTATGTTATGGTCAAGGGACCGAATGATGCTCAGCCCAGAAAGGTCATATTGGATGATTCGATATACAGATCAGATGAACAGGCTTATCTTGTGAGTGCGCCTGTCTATGCGGCACAAATGGGCGAATATGTCGAATTCACCCTGTATAACAGCACCGGCGAACCGCAGAAGCTGTGGAACACAGCCCAAAACAAAAGCTATGATACCTTCACCTATTCTGTTGAGGACTATATCGACAAGGCAAAGGAGCAGAAAGACGGCGACGGTCTTCCTACCAAACTTGCAGTGCTTGCCCAAAAGATGGAAAATTACGGTGCGTGGTCAACGGCTTATATGATCAAGAACGGGAAGATAGATGCGGACACTGTATCGATAGCTGATCCTGTCGAGATCACAGACGTAACAAAAGAAACTGTTGAAGACAAGCAGCTCATAAACAACAGCAGCGTCAGCGGCCTGAGCGCATCACTTTGCCTTGTTTCGCAGACGGCTATAAGGCTTTATTATTCAGGGGATAAGATCGAAGGTATTACAGCATCCCGCGACGGAAATGAAGTATCGTTAAATACCGGTTATTCTCCGGAAAAGAAGAAGTATTATGTTGAGATCCCAGATGTCGCAGCTCAGTATCTTGATGATAATTCTCTGCTTTGAGAAGGCGTGATTCATCACCGATGATGATCTATCACGAGGAAACTGGGTAGAGTCCGGAATAGGGCTGAGCAAATGCTGACGAGTGTCTGCATCGTCTTGACACTGCGGAGGATTTATTGTATAATACTCTAAGCCGAAAGACCTGACAGATGAATGCTGAGGCTGCAAAGGAAAAACTGAAGGACGGAGATAGGATAGTCCCGGATATAACGGAGGATCACAATGGAGAGAGAAGGCTTTAAGTCCCGGCTTGGGTTTATACTTGTAAGCGCAGGCTGTGCCATCGGGATAGGAAATGTATGGAGATTTCCGTATGTTGTCGGTCAGAACGGCGGCGGGATATTTGTAGCTTTTTATCTGTTGTTTCTGCTCATTATGGGTGTGCCTGTGCTAACTATGGAGCTGGCTGTAGGAAGAGCAAGCCGTAAAAGTGCAGTGCTCGGTTACAAGACTCTGGAAAAAGAGGGCAGCAAGTGGCACATACACGGATGGATATGTATGCTGGGCTGCTATTTGCTGATGATGTATTACACTACCGTTTCAGGCTGGATGACAGATTACTTTTTCAAATTTGCATCAGGTTCGTTTGAAAGCGGTATGACCTCCGAAAAGATCGGCGGTGTATTTCAGGATATGCTTTCGTCACCCTCAGAGATGATACTATGGATGGCAGTTGTTGTCATTGCAGGGTTCTTTATTTGCAGTTTCGGTCTTCAGAAAGGTATAGAGCGCATCAGCAAATATATGATGTCAGCGCTTCTTCTGCTGATTGTGGTACTTGCAGTACACAGCTTTACGCTTCCCGGAGCGGGAGAGGGGCTCAGCTTTTATCTTGTACCCGATATGGAAAAGGTAAAGAGCATAGGGCTTGGAATAATAATAGTTGCGGCAATGAATCAGTCTTTTTTCACACTAAGTCTTGGTATTGCAGCAATGGAGATACTGGGCAGTTATATGAGCAGAAAAAACACTCTCCCCTCAGAAGCCGTCCGTATCAGTATGCTGGACACCTTTGTAGCGATAATGTCAGGACTGATAATCTTTCCTGCCTGCTTTTCCTTCGGCATTGAGCCCAACGAGGGGCCTGCTCTGATATTTGTAACTCTCCCCAACGTTTTTACCGATATGTCGGGAGGAAGGATATGGGGCACGCTTTTCTTTTTACTGATGACCTTTGCCAGCTTTTCGACCATTATTGCCGTCTTTGAAAATATAGTTGCATTCTGCGAAGAGACCTTTGGCCTCAGCCGGAAGAGATCGGCGATCGTCAACTGTATTGCTGTGCTTGTGCTCAGCCTTCCATGCGTGCTGGGCTTTAATGCCTGGAGCAGTCTTAGAATAGGCAGCAGGAACGTTCTTGACATTGAAGACTACATCGTCAGCAATCTGATGCTGCCATTAGGCTCGCTTGTGTTCCTCCTTTTCTGCGTAACGAAATGGGGCTGGGGCTTTGATAGATACTATGAAGAATGCAATTCAGGCAATGGGCTGAGATTCCCGAGAATACTGAAACCGTTTTTTCAGTTTGCACTTCCCGTGCTGATAATCATTATACTTGTTCAGTGTATTATTTGATACAGCGAAAACGACCCGATGAATACAACGAAAAAACAGCTCCGATGCGGTATCTGACCGCTTATTTCGGAGCTGTTTTTTCATATATCAGCAGAATTGCGCGTTTTCCAACAGTTGCGGAATAAAGGATGAGATGAAAGTCGGGCAAATAATTTAGACAATACTACCGAAAACCGACCAAAACAATTGACTTATGTTGGAAGTTATGCTATAATATAAACAAATTAACTTTCAGAACGAAAACGCAGCGGAAAACTCAGAATGCTGAACAGTATGCTTGCCGAGTGAAATGAGAGGGTAAAAACAAATGATCAAAAAACTAAAAGAGGATGCCGCAATACTCGGATTGATTTTTTCTATAGCTTCAGCCGTATTTATCATAACGCTCAGCATCCCGTTCTTTATAGAGCCGAGACTGAAGAACAGTCTGTTCGATGCCGGCGTTGATTCGGTGGGCTCGCTTGTCTGTGCGGCGCTGTTTTTCGGATGCATGAAGCAGGAGGGCAACGGAATAAGCGCTTTGAGAAATCTGATCGTTTTGGTAAGTACCAGCTTTGCAGTCAATGAAGCTATATGTTACACGGTCAGAGTGCCGAATTGGAGCACGATTTGTTTCATTCTTTGCCTGAGCAGCAAACTGCTCGATCTTGTGATGATCTATCTTTTCTACTCCTATGTAAAAGTTACGCTGGATTTCGAGGGAAAACTTGCAAAGCTGTCGGAAAAGATCATTCCTGTTTTGCTGGTGTTTGAAGCGCTTGTTATCTTCTCTAATATTTTTTATAAGACCACCTTCTATCTGGATGCTGACGGGATGTATCAGACGAGTGCGTTTTCCTGGGCAGAGGATATTTACCTTGCCTCAACCTCAATTCTAACGACTATCCTGATCATCATGAGCCGTAACCCACGCAATCAGAAGACGGCGGCGATGACGTTCATTCTGTTCCCACTGATCGAATATGCGCTGATGGAAGGAAAGTTCGGCAATGCCGCTCAGTACGGAATGGTCCTGATGTCGCTGATCATTATGTACTGCATCATATTCATTGAAAAGAGCAAAGCGCTGGCGTCTACACAGACCGATCTTCGCATTGCATCAAAGATACAGGCTGACGCTCTGCCCTCATCTGCACCGGATTTTGAAGATTTCCCGGAGATCATCCTGCGCGGCAGCATGAATACCGCAAAAGAAGTGGGCGGTGACTTCTACGACTATTTCCCGATAGATGAAAACCGCATCTGCTTCCTTATCGCCGACGTATCCGGCAAAGGAACGCCCGCTGCGCTCTTTATGATGACGTCCAAGACTATGATCAAGGACTACGCTCTGACAAAAGACACCACGTCGGAGATCTTCACCGCCGTCAACGCACGACTGTGCGAGAACAACGACGAGGGTATGTTTGCAACCGCATGGATCGGCATTCTCGACACCCGGACTATGACGCTTCAGTACACCAACGCCGGACACAATTTCCCGGTGCTTCAGCGGAACGGTCAGCCGTGCGAGCTGATAGAGAGCGTACACGGCCTTTTCCTTGGCGGAATGGAGTTCACGAGATATAAGCAGGACGAGATCACGCTCGAGCCGGGCGATCGTCTGCTTTTGTACACCGACGGTGTCACAGAAGCTCATGACCGTGAGAACGCACTCTACGGTGAAGACCGTCTGGTAAAAGTATTGGATAGCACCAAGGACGAGCCGGGAGAAAAGGCGCTTGAGAGCATCCTTGCCGACATTAACGTGTTCGCCGAGGGAGTTCCACAGTTTGACGATATTACGATGGTCGTTCTCACCATCAAAAAATAAATGAACGAGGAGAAAAACAATGACGCTTACCAAAGAAAAAAACGGAAACGAACTGACCGTCCGCCTGTCCGGCGAGCTCAACACGCTGACCGCACCGGAGCTCTCCGACCTTCTTAAAAGCGAGCTTGGTGGCGTGCAGACCCTGACGCTGGATTTCAATGAGTGCGACTATGTTTCCTCCGCAGGACTTCGTGTACTTCTCGCAACATTTAAGCAGATGAAGGCGGTAAAAGGCTCGATGAATCTTACAAACGTTGGTCAAAGCTTTAAGGACGTGCTGCAGAACACCGGTCTTGATGCCGTGTTCGATATGCAGTGATTGCAGATC
>OCTW011599776.1_pt1 | contig 12689 bp, 9 predicted proteins | sample 1539671 | NCBI WGS metagenome assembly OCTW01 (sample SAMN02144230, study PRJEB22623) | gut metagenome | biome: sheep rumen | host: Ovis aries | place: New Zealand | reverse complement strand
CTCTAACTATCTCCGCGTAAAGAATATACAGACCCCACCCCCAACCCCTCCCCTTGGAGGGGAGGGGAGCGGCTGCGCGTTGTCCATTGGTGGTGCATAATAAAACATGAAAAAAGTTCGGTCTGACTATTTTCAAGGCTTGAAAATAGTTTTTCATGACTTGGAAATATATTTTCAAGCCTTGAAAATAATATTTCACGTCGTGAAAAAAGTTATTCGAGGCGTCTTTCGCGCTTTTCTCCTCTCAGCCGCGTAGTTGTTTGGCCTATCGCTTGTGCGTTTGAAAAAAAAGTTGTACTTTTGCAGCCGCAAAGTAGGAGGCGTAATATATATAGAAGCCGCAAATAAAAAAACAGGATTAGGAAATGGGAATGATAGGAATCCCCTTGTGGGCGTGGATTTTGTTCTACGTATTGGTGATTGTGATGCTGGTGGCCGACCTGAAGATGTTTGCCCGCAAAGGCGAGCATGAGGTCAACGTGAAGGAGGCGCTGAAGATGACGGCCGTGTGGATTGGCGTGTCGCTGGTTTTCTGCGCAGGCATCTGGCTGTTCTATCCCGTCGAGCCGCACGAGAAGGCGATGGAGTTTCTGGCGGGCTATCTGATTGAGAAGTCACTGTCGATGGACAACCTCTTTGTCTTCCTGATGCTTTTCGGCTATTTCGGCGTCGAGCGGAAATATCAGCACGAGGTGCTCTTCTGGGGCATCTTCGGCGCCCTCATCCTGCGTAGCATCTTCATCTTTGCCGGTGCGGCCGTGGTGGAGCGCTTCGAGTGGGTGCTCGGCTTGTTCGGCCTGTTCCTGCTCTACACGGGCGGCAAGATGTTCACCCACGACGACAATGCCCAGATCGATCCCTCGCAGAACCTCATCGTCAGGTGGTTCCGCCGCGTCTTCCCCGTCAGCGACCGCATGCACGGCGACCGCTTCTTCATTGTCGAGCAGGGCCGCCGCATGGCCACCCCGCTGTTCGTCGCCCTGCTGGTCATCGAGACGAGCGACGTGGCCTTTGCCGTCGACTCCATCCCTGCCGTGTTCAGTGTCTCGCGCGACCCGTTCATCGTGCTCACGTCGAACATCTTTGCCATCCTCGGCCTGCGCGCCCTCTACTTTGCCCTGGCCGCCATTGCCCAGTATTTCGGCTACCTGAAGTACGGCCTGGGCATCATCCTCATCTTTGTCGGCCTGAAGATGCTGCTCGCTATGAACGAATATGTCAATGCTTTGGGCGAGATGGTGGGCCTGCAGCTCAACATGCCTCACATCGAGGTGCCCACGCCCATCAGCCTGGCCGTCATCTTCGGCGTGCTGACAATCTCGATCCTGGCCTCTATGCTGAAGGCCAAGAAATGAAAGATGAAAAGTGAAAGATGAAAGATATGATTAGTTTTAAAGGATCAAGTCTAATCATATCTTTCATCTTTCATTTTTCATCTCTCATCTTTAACTCTCTCGCGGCTTCACCCACCGGTAGAGGTTGCAGCCGACGAAGTTGCCCAAGACCTCGCAGAGGTAGACCACCAGCACCATCGGCTGGCACAGCTGCTCCATGGGGCAGGCCAGGAAGTAGAAGGCGTCGGCGATGCTGTGCGTGAAGCCGCACAGGATGAAGACAGGCACGCCGAGCAGCAGCGGCAGCATCTTGCCCTGACGGGCGAACTCTACGGCTGTGGTCATGATGAATCCGCAACCGACGGCCAGCAGACCGCAACGCAGCGGACCCTTCGCCAGGCGGCCGTCGAGCAGCTTCGATGCCGGCTCGATGATGTCGGGCTGGGCATAACAGACGACGAGGGCCGTCAGCAGACAGCCGACGATGTTGCCCAGCAGCACGACGCCGAGCATCGACCAGTCGCCGCGCATGCGGATGAATCCGGCGGTGCCCGTGTAGAGCTTCAGACGGTAGTAGACGACGGTGGTCAGCCCGAATGCGAACAACACGGCACCGGCGACGCCGCCCACCCTGAGATTAACGATGCATCCGATGGAGATGCAGAGGCCGGCGAGGATGGCCAGCGGGAATGTCTGTCGGAACATAATATTCTTTTTCTTTTTGAAACAACGAATTAAGACGAATTACACGAATTTTACGAATTGATATTTATTTCACGAATTGATACTGATTTCACGAATTGCTATTTATTTCACGAATTGTTATTTATTTCACGAATTGATATGAATTTCACAAATTCGTATAATTCGTGTAATTCGTTTTAATTCGTTGTTTATATAACATCCATTGGTGTAATTCGTTTTAATTCGTTGTTTAATAAAAATCCGCAGTCAGAGAGTCGTTATCTGACGGTTGTACGGCGCTCGCGGATCAGCTTGATCTGGCGCAGCAGGTCGTCGAAGTGGAGGGCGTTGATGTCCTCCGACTGCTTGGCCTGCTGGCGGCAGAACGCCTCCACCTTGTCGAGGTCCTGCATGACGTAGAGCATCGCGTCAGTGTTGTAGTGGCGGCCGTTGGCCCCCTTCAGCTCAGCCTCTGAGGGGTTGAGCAGGGCGTTCAGCTGCTGCACGTAGTTGCGCTGCAGCTGGCGGCGTGCGCGGGCCTTGAAGTCATCGCCGCCGACCGGCTTCCACACCTGGGCGAACAGGTCGTCGAGGTATTGGCCGACGGGATAGTCCGTATCGGCCACGTTGCTCAGCATCGTGGGGGCGAGCAGGCGACTGAGCATGCTGCCCTGCATCTGCTGCTGGGCGCTCTGGGCGTTGGTGCCCGTCTTACGCATGATGCCGTCGGGATAGAGCCACTCGGGCGCCTCAAAGAGCTGCCGGCCCACATAGTCGACGGCCTCCTGCTGACGTTCGCGCGAGGCATACTCCACGGGGTCGCGTCCGGGCATATTGTTGTTATAGCGCGAGCCGATGTTCTTCGCCACGTGGTTCAGATAGCGGTTATACTGGCCTTGCACGGCCTGCCACATCTCGCGCAGGTCGTCGTAGCGGTCGTTGTCCTCGCGGGTCCACTCGGGCAGTCCCTCGACGACGCGCTGCAGGTTCTTGATGCCGTAGTCGGAGGCCTTGACGCTGTTGTCGCCCAAGTCCTCGGTCTGTGCGCGGGCGTCGGTGTCGCGGCCCTCGCCGCCGAACCACAGGCGCGGGTTGCCGCGCAGAATCTTCGTCGTTTCGGCCATCAGCTTCTCTTTCTCCTCATACTCGTCCTTGAACTCCGGCCGCCACTGGTAGCCCCACTTGATGGCCCACTTGTCGTAGTCGTTGATGCGCGGGAAGAGACCACGCTCCGAGATGTGGTCCTCGGGCTGGGCCACGTAGTTGAAGCGGGCGTAGTCCATGATCGAGGCGGTGTGGCCGTGCTGCTCCACCCACTGCTTGTCCCTCAGCTTCTCCACGGGCGTGGCAAACGAGGCGCCCATGTTGTGGCGCAGGCCCAGCGTGTGGCCCACCTCGTGCGAGGAGACGAAGCGGATGAGCTGGCCCATGAGCTTCTCGTCGAACTTCATCGTGCGGGCCCGCTTGTCCGACGGGGCGCACTGCACCATGTACCACTTCGTCAGCAGGTTCATCACCTGGTGGAACCAGCAGATGTGGCTCTCGATGATCTCGCCCGAGCGCGGGTCGCTGATGTGCGGGCCGTAGGCATTCTCCGTCTCTGACGGCAGATAGCGCAGCACGCAGTAGCGGGCGTCGTCGAGGCTCATGTCGGGGCGGTCCGTGGGCCATTCGCGGCCGACGATGGCATTCTTGAATCCGGCGGCCTCGAAGGCCACGTTCCAGTCGTTGATGCCCGCGATGAGGTAGGGCACCCACTTCTTCGGCGTGGCCGGGTCGATGTAGTAGACGATCTGCTTCTTAGGCTCCACCAGCTTGCCCTGACGATAGGCCTTCTCGTCCTTCGGCTCCAGACGATAGCGCGAGATGAAAGCCTCGTGGTCCGTCTTGTGCTGGTCGTCAGAGAAGCGGGTGAAACGGCTGACGAAGTAGCCCACGCGCTCGTCCCAGAGCCGTTTGCGCATCGGCTCCTTGGGCAGCAGCACGATGCTCGTGTTGAAGCCCAGCGTGACGCTGCCCGTATGGGCGGCAGCCGAGGGGGCACCGGCCTGTGCGCCGTAGGTGCGGGTGGTCTGCACTTCAATGTTGATGGGGAAGACGCGCAGCGAGTCGATGAACGAGCGGTCCTGCTGCGCCCCGCCGATCTTCAGGCGGCCCTTTGTCTCGCCGTCGATGCCCGTCAGGTTGTTCTCGCTTTTAAAGAGGCTGGTCACGTCGATGAGGGCCTCGTCGCCCGCCTTGTTGCGGCCGATCACCTTGAAGGCCGCGATGATCGGATCGACGGTCGACTGCGTCAGCGTCTGCGAGATGCGGTCGTCGGGGTCGGCCAGCTGGCTCAGCACATACTGGCGCAGGAGCAGCTGCGACGTGTCGCGCCGCTCGAAGTAGACCGAGGCGTGGGTCACCTTCTCGCCCGAGAACTGGCCGAAGCCCTGGGGCACAGCCGTGAAGCGCGTCACGCAGATGAGCAGGCGCCCCATCATCGAGTCGGGCACCTCAAAGTAGTATTTGTCGTCGATGTGGCGCGTGCGGAAGAGTCCCTCCTGCACCGACCCTTTCTTCATCAGTTTCTCGTACTCCGTTTCCTCCTTCTTCTTCGGCTTCTCAGCCTTCAAGGAGTCGACGGCCACAGCCGTCGTGTCCGTCTTGACCGTGTCGGCAGGGATGGAGTCGTTTCTTAACGTGTTGGCCTGCAGGCCGATGGCCGTCATCAGACAGCCGATAATCATTAGTGTCCTGTTCATGTCGGTTTAATTTTGGAGAGAACAGACTGTGGTCCTTGTTTGGGGCGGACTGTAGTCCTGTTTGGGGCGGACTGTAGTCCTTATTTTAAAGTTACAGACCCCACCCCCAACCCCTCCCCTTGAAGGGAGGGGAGAAAGCCTCCCCCGACCCCTCCGAAGGAGGGGAGTGACTGCCGCCCTGCCTGCCGCGAATGACGGCGCAGCTGCTCCCCTCCCTTCAAGGGGAGGGGTTGGGGGTGGGGTCTGTAACTTTCCATATCAAAGTTCAGAAATATCGTTCACTGTCCAGAAACCTGGAGGGCGTGCTCATTCCCGCCCATAGGCCAGGGCGGCGCCGATGGCGGTGCAGTATTCCGAATATTTTGGGGTATGGAACCGCACGCCGTAGAGCTTCTCCAGGGCGCGGAAGATGTCCTTGCACTGGGGCAGCAGCGAGAGGTTGCCGATGAGCACCATGTCGCGGCAGCCCGTGCCCTGGGCAGCCAGCACGGCGGCCGACCCGATCGACTGGATGACCATCGAGATGATGCCGCAGGCGATGTCCTCGCGCGAGGCGTCGTTTTGGGCGCGGGCGAAGATCGAGGCCGTCGCCTCCATGGGCAGGCCCGGCAGCGGCTGTGCCGAGATGTCGCCGATGAGCAGGTTGATGTGCGAGATGTCGCCCTGCATGGCCAGCGCCGAGACGGTCTTGATGTCGCTCGTGTTGAGCATGACGCGCGACAGGCCCTGCAGCGTGCCGCCGCCGATGCCGATGCCGCCGATGTGGCGGATGTTGTCGCCGTCGGCCATGACGAACGAGGTGCCCGTGCCCATCGAGACGACGATGACGTGGTCGAGCTTGCTCTCGAAGCGGGCGCCGAGGGCGTCGGCGACAAACTCGTCGCAGCGGCTGGTCTGGACGCCGTAGACGTCGTTCTTGACGTAGGCCGCGCCCACGCCGGTGAGCATGACGTGCTCCACCTCCTCAAGCCGTATGTTGTTGTCGTGCAGATACTTGCCGAAGGCCCCGTAGAGCGAGGTGATAGGGTCGGCGGCGGTGATGCGGATGGGTGAGGTGGGCTTGCCCTCGCGCAGTCCCACAATCTTCGTGGTCGAGATGCCCACATCGATTCCAATAATGATTCCCATGATAGTTTTGTTTCTGTTCTGTCTGATTTGGGCTACAAAATTACAAAGAAAAAGGCGAACGGCCAAATTTATTCGACTTTTCCTGCAACAGACAGCTACGCAAGGTATAGTTATCTTTTCTTATAGACAACGAATTAAACGAATTCTTCAGTGCTGGATAAGAGCGGAAAAATTCGTTTAATTCGTTCAATTCGTGGTTCTAAACTGACGGAATCGTTCAGAATCCGAGTGCCAGTCCGCCCTCGCTGGTCTCCTTGTAGAGCGAGGGGATGTCGTGGCCCGTCTGGCGCATCACCTCGACGACGCGGTCGAAGGAGACGCGGTGGTGACCGTCGCTGAAGGCGGCGTATAGGTTGGAGTCCAGTGCGCGGCAGGCGGCGAAGGCGTTGCGCTCGATGCAGGGAATCTGGACCAGTCCGCAGATGGGGTCGCAGGTCATGCCGAGGTGATGCTCGAGTCCCATCTCGGCCGCATACTCAATCTGGGCGGGACTGCCGCCGAACAGCTGGCAGGCGGCAGCCGAGGCCATGGCGCAGGCCACGCCCACCTCGCCCTGGCAGCCCACGTCGGCGCCGCTGATCGAGGCATTCGTCTTGACGATGTTGCCCAGCAGACCCGCCGTGGCCAGGGCGTGCAGGATGCGCTGGTCGCTGAACTGATGGCCCTTCGACAGATGGTAGAGCACGGCGGGCAGCACGCCGCACGAGCCGCAGGTGGGAGCCGTGACGATGGTGCCGCCGGCGGCGTTCTCCTCGCTGACGGCCAGGGCATACGCATAGACCAGTCCGCGCGACTGCAGGTTAGCCTTGTAGCCCGTCGCCTTGACGTAGTAGGTCGTCGCCTTGCGCTGCAGCCCCAGCGGTCCGGGCAGCACGCCCTCCGTGTCGATGCCGCGCTCCACGGCAGCCTTCATCGTCTGCCACACCTCCATGAGGTAGTCCCAGACGTCGGCCGGCTCATGCTCCTTGACGTATTCCCAGTAGGCGCGGCCGTTCTGCCGGCACCACTCCATGATCTCCGTCAGTGTCGTCATCGGGTAGATGTCGGGACCCTCGCCGATGACGCCGTCGCCCTCCGACAGGGCACCGCCGCCGACACTGTAGCACGTCCAGGCGTCCTCGCCGTCGGCGCGGAACGTCATGCCGTTGGGGTGGTAGGGTAGGAACGTCTGCGGCTGCCAGTCGATGGTCGTCGGCGCCACCTGGCTGAGCACGTCGACGATGGCCACGTCGGTCATGTGGCCCCGCCCCGTGGCGGCCAGGCTGCCATAGAGCGTCACGCGGAAGCTGCGGGCCTCGGGGTGGCGCTTGACGTACATCTGTGCTGCTTTCTGCGGGCCCATCGTGTGGCTGCTCGAGGGCCCCTTGCCAATCTTATAGATTTCGCGGATAGATTTCATAGATAATTGTCTGTATGTTTTGATTTGAGGCGCAAAATTACAAAAAAATCGGCAAACGCCATCGCTAATTCATTTTTTTTCATTACTTTTGCATCTAGCAATCATCATCAAACAAAAACTGTCAAGATGAGAAAAACGTTTTTGACCCTCTTGCTGCTTGTGGCAGCAGCAACGGCAGGCGCCCAGAAGATTGTCAAGGGCGACATGAACAACGACAATCATCTGACCGCGGCCGACGTCACCTCGCTCGTCAACGTCGTGATCGGCCGTTCGCCCAAGGAGACCGTCAACCTGGGCGGCGACCCATACAAAGTGGACAACACGCCGGTCGTCGGCACATGGTGCACCCCCGACGACACGCCGTTCAAACTCAACGAAGATGGCACGACCGACTATCCGGACGCTGCCACCCGACCGTTGCTTCGGCTATAGCGTTCGCCCCGTGCGGTCTGCAGAATAAGCGCACCGCCACCCCATCCTCACTCACTTATTTTGAACTTTGCAATAGAAACAAAACGACAACGTAACGATGCACATAGCCATTGCAGGAAACATAGGAAGCGGAAAGTCGACGCTGACCGCCATGCTCGCCCGCCACTACGGATGGGAGGCGCGCTATGAGCCCGTCAGTGAGAATCCCTATCTGGAGGATTACTACCGCGACATCCACCGATGGTCGTTCAACCTGGAGGTCTACTTCCTCAAGGAGCGCTTCCGCGACCTGCTTGCCATCGCACATGCCGACCACACGGTGGTGCAGGACCGCTCAATCTTCGAGGGCGTCTACGTGTTCATGCAGAACAATAAGGCGATGGGCCACCTCTCCGACCGCGACTACGAGACCTACATGGAGCTGTTCCAGCAGATGATGTCGGTCGTCCGGCTGCCCGACCTGATGATCTATCTCAGGGCGTCGGTGCCCCATCTCGTGGGCAACATCCAGAAGCGCGGCCGCCAGTACGAGCAGACCATCCAGCTCGACTATCTGGAGAACCTGAACCGCCGCTACGACGAGTTTATATATAAGATGTACGAGGGGCGCGTGATGACCATCGACAAGGACCATCTCGACTTTCAGCACAATCCCAAGGACTTTGCACAGATCGTCGACCGCATCGACCGTACGCTCTTCGGACTCTTCCCGGAGTGAAGGGAAAAGTGAAGAGTGAAAAGTGAATAATTTCTTCCCCCAAGAATATAAAACAGTAAAACCAAGATAACAAGATGCACATCGCAGTAGCAGGAAACATCGGCAGCGGCAAGACGACGCTGACCCGCATGCTGGCCCACCGATACGGATGGACCCCACGATTCGAACCCGTCGACGACAACCCCTACCTGGCTGACTTCTATGCCGACATGCAGCGGTGGTCGTTTAACCTGCAGGTCTACTTCCTCAACAAGCGTTTCAAGGAGGTGGTCGAGATATCGAAGTCGACTGACACCATCATCCAGGACCGCACCATCTTCGAGGATGCCTGCATTTTCGCGCCCAACCTCCACGGACAGGGCATGATGAGCGACCGCGACTTCCGCAACTACAAGGACCTGTTCGACCTGATGATGTCGCTCGTCCGCTTGCCCGACCTGATGATCTACATCCGGGCCTCCATACCGACGCTCGTCGCACAGATACAGAAGCGCGGCCGCGAGTATGAGCAGACCATGCGCCTCGACTACCTGGAGGGTCTCAGCAAGCGCTATGAGCAGTGGATCGCCACGTACAAGGGCCAGCTCATCGTCATCGACGGCGACACCTGCAAGTTCGGCGACGAGCCCGACCACTTCAAGCAGGTCACCGACATGATCGATGCCAAGCTCTACGGCCTGTTCCCTATGGAGTGATCCGGAAGTTTTTTTTTTCGTCGTTTTACACTCACTCCTTTGCTTCCTCTGCCTCAGAGCGTCTCAAAAGGCAAAACGGTGCTTTTTGAAAGTAATATACCCCTATATTACCTTCGAAAAGCGCCGTTTTGCGTCCGGACGGTTATCGCTTGATGCGAGCCTTTCCGCCCGTTCCTCCATCTTCAGCGGTGGCATCTGATGCAAAGTTGTTGTTTTTTTTGCGTGGAAAAGGAAAGAAAAATGACATTTCCTTTTCGATTTTCTCACTTATTTCGTAACTTTGTCAACAAAATCGATTAGCTAACTATTTAAGTAATATGCAAATAATAAATTGGTACAATCCGGCCGCCCCTGTAGGAGGCGACGTGTCCCCACGTCGCACTTGCCGCAGGTGTCACGTGAGGACACATGACCTCCTAAACTCTTTTGTCCACATTTTTTTATTTAATTATTAGAACAATGAGAAGACTGATAGCGACGGTGCTGTCGATGGTCGCCCTGACGGCGACGTGGGCAGCTGATGTGAAGACCGAAGGCCACATCGTGACCATCCGCCCCGACGGCGGCGAGGCCCGCGTGGTGCAGTTGGAGGTGATAGGCGACCGCATCATCCGCGTGCGGGCCACGTCAGAGGACGAGCTGCCGGCGAAGCCTGCCTCGCTGATCGTCGTGCCGCAGAAGGCTCCGGCCAAGGGCGCGTTCAGCATCAGCGACGACGGCGGCCAGGTGGTGGTGGCCGCCAAGGACGTGGTGGCCCGCGTCGACAAGTCGACGGGCCGGGTGAGCTTCCACGACGCCAGCGGCCGTGAGCTGCTGAAGGAGACGGCCACGGGCGGCAAGACGTTCCGCGACTTCACCGTGCCTGAGCGCGAGCTGGGCGAGAAGGGTGGGGCGGCCGTCACGGAGGCGATGAAGCACGGCCTGCAGTGGCAGATGCGCTTCGACAGCCCGGCCGGCGAGGCCTTCTATGGGCTGGGCCAGCACCAGTCGGAGGAGCTGAACATGAAGGGACGGAACGAGGATCTCTTCCAGTATAACACCAAGGTCTCAGTGCCCTTCGTCGTCTCGTCGAGGGGCTACGGCCTGCTGTGGGATGCCTACAGCTACTGTCGCTTCGGCAATCCCGACGACTATCGCCAGCTGGGCGGCGTCTTCCGCCTCTACGACAAGGAGGGCCGCGAGGGCTGCCTCACGGGCACGTATACGGACAAGAGCGGTCGGCAGTTGGTGCGCCAGGAGGACTCCATCTATTACGAATATGGCTATCCGGCCGGCTCCGAGATTGCCCGCCGCACTGACAATGGCGGCATCAAGAACCTGCCCGAGGGCTTCAGCCTCGACGGCGCCAGCGTGGTCTACGAGGGATTCATCGAGCCGACCATCGCGCGCAAGGAGACCTATCAGTTCATCCTCTACTATGCCGGCTATGTCAAGGTCTACATCGACGGCCGCGAGGTGGGGGCCGAACGGTGGCGCACGGCCTGGAACCCCAATGCCTATAAGTTTGAGGCCGAGGTCGAGCCGGGCCGGAGGTCGCAGCTGCGCATCGAGTGGCAGCCCGACGGCGGCGAGAGCTACTGCGGACTGCGCGTGGCCGAGCCGCGCACCAGGGCCGAGCGCGAGCAGCTGAGCATCTGGTGCGAGATGGCGCGCGACATGGACTACTACTTCATCTGCGGCAGCTGTCTCGACGACGTCATCGCCGGCTACCGCACCCTGACGGGCCGCGCCCCCGTCTACCCCAAGTGGGCGCTGGGCTACTGGCAGAGCCGCGAGCGCTATAAGACCAGCGCCGAGGTCGTGGAGACGCTCGGCGAGTTCCGCCGCCGCCATATCCCCATCGACAACATCGTGCAGGACTGGAACTACTGGCCCCTCGACGCGTGGGGCAGCCATGAGTTCGAGGCGTCGCGCTTCCCTGACCCGCAGCAGATGCTCGACTCGGTCCACCAGATGCACGGACGATTCATGATCTCAGTCTGGCCGAAGTTCTATGACACGGTGGATAACTACAAGGAGCTGGACGCCCGCGGATGGATGTATCGGCAGGCCATCCGCGACGATATCCACGACTGGCTCGGATTCCGCGGCTCGTTCTACGATGCCTATGACGAGGGCGCCCGCAAGATGTTCTGGCGACAGATGGACGAGCGGCTCTACACGAAGTACAACAGTGTGTCCGGCGATTTCGTCGCCGGCATCGACGCCTGGTGGATGGACGCCTCGGAGCCTAACGTGCGCGACTGCACGCCCATGTGGTATCGCAAGGCCCTCTGCGGCCCGACGGCGCTGGGCACGTCGACCGAATACTTCAATGCCTACAGCCTGGTCAATGCCGACGCCATCTACAACGGTCAGCGGTCGACGTGGCAGGGCCGACGCGACGAGCCGCGCGTCTTCCTGCTCACCCGCAGCGGCTTTGCCGGCCTGCAGCGCTATTCGACGGCCACGTGGAGCGGCGACATCGGCACCCGCTGGGAGGACATGCGGGCCCAGATGACGGCCGGACTGAACTATTCGCTCTCGGGCCTGCCCTTCTGGGGCATGGACCAGGGCGGCTTCTGCGTCGAAAAGCGCTACGAGCGGGCCCAGCAGCTCTACGACCGCACCCGTCAGGAGAACGACGACCTGCGGGAATGGCGCGAGCTGCAGGCTCGATGGAACCAGTTCGGCACGTTCATCCCCCTCTTCCGCGCCCACGGACAGTGGCCGCTGCGCGAGCCGTGGAACGTGGCGCCCGACGATCACCCCGCCTACCGCTCGTTTGTCTACTACGACCGCCTGCGCTATCGGCTGATGCCCTATCTCTACTCGATGGCCGGCTGGGTGCACCTCAATGACTACACGATGATGCGCGCCCTGGTGATGGACTTCGGCAGCGACCCGCAGGTGCTCGACATCAAGGACCAGTGGATGTTCGGTCCGTCGCTGATGGCCTGTCCCGTCAGTCGGTATAAGGCCCGCAACCGCAGCGTCTACTTCCCCGCCGGCCGCGGGTGGTACGACCTCTACACGGGGCGCCACCTGGACGGCGGGCAGCGCCTCGTGGTCGACGCGCCGCTGGAGCGCATCCCCGTCTTCGTGCCCGAGGGCTCGATCATTCCCTTCGGCCCGGAGATGGAGTGGAGCGACGAGAAGCCGGCCGAGCTGATACACCTTTATATATATGGCGGCCGCGACGCCCGGTTCACGCTCTATGAGGACGAGGGCACCAATTACAACTACGAGAAGGGCAAGTATGCCACCATCGACATCACCTACGACGACAACCGCCGGACCCTCACCATCGGCCAGCGCCGGGGCTCCTTCCCCGGCATGCTGAAGCAGCGCCGCTTCCACATCGTCTACGTCACCAAGGACAACCCTCAGACGCTCGACCTCGACCGCACTGACGGTCGTGTGGTTGACTATGCGGGCAAGAGCCTTGACGTTAAACTCTAAGACAGTGAAACACATTATTATTTTGAAAGTTACAGACCCCACCCCCAACCCCTCCCCTTGAAGGGAGGGGAGTAGCCTCCCCCGACCCCTCCGTAGGAGGGGAGTGGCTGCCGC
>OCTW013374930.1_pt1 | contig 12691 bp, 7 predicted proteins | sample 1539671 | NCBI WGS metagenome assembly OCTW01 (sample SAMN02144230, study PRJEB22623) | gut metagenome | biome: sheep rumen | host: Ovis aries | place: New Zealand | reverse complement strand
ACATAACCCAAGGAGCATCTACCGTTGCCTTGTCTTTGACGAGATGTTTGAATTTGCGAGATTCTGGTCTGCCAAGGAACAAAGCGCTTAGTAAACGCCTTTTCAATACATGTAGTCCCCACCCGCCGCCTCCGCTTCGTTCGGGCCGTTAGGCTCTCGCTGACAGTGCGCGCCGCAATGAAGACGATGCAAAGATAAGGAAACTTTCTGAAACTACAAAAGAAAAAAACGAAGAAATGAGCAGAAAGCAAAAAAAGGCTGGAACCCGGATGTCAGGTTCCAGCCTTTTCTTTATGGTTGCAGCGCAGGATTACTCCTCTACGCTGACGGCTTCTTTCTCGGAGAAGTCGAGGACGTTCTTCTTGTTGGCCTCCATGCGCTCATAGTCCTCGCGGCTGCCGACGATGATCTTCTCGAACTCGCGCAGACCAGTTCCGGCGGGGATGAGGTGACCGCAGATGACGTTCTCCTTCATGCCCTCGAGGTAGTCCACCTTGCCCTTGACGGCGGCCTCGTTGAGCACCTTGGTGGTCTCCTGGAACGAAGCGGCAGACATGAAGCTCTTGGTCTGGAGGGCTGCACGGGTGATACCCTGCAGGATCTGCGTCGAAGTGGCGGGCACGGTGTCGCGCACCTGAACGGTCTTCAGGTCGCGGCGCTTCAGGCTCGAGTTCTCGTCGCGCAGCTTGCGAGCCGAGACAATCTGACCAGCCTTGAGCACGGTGCTGTCGCCAGCGTCGATGACGTACTTCTTTCCCCAGATGCGGTCGTTCTCCTCAGCGAAGTCGAGCTTGTCGACCACTTCCTGCTCGAGGAATGTGGTGTCGCCCGGATCGTTAATCTGGACCTTGCGCATCATCTGGCGGACAATGATTTCGAAGTGCTTGTCGTTGATCTTCACACCCTGCAGGCGATAGACGTCCTGCACCTCGTTGACGATGTACTCCTGCACAGCCGTGGGGCCCTTGATGGCAAGGATGTCGCCCGGCGTGATGACACCGTCGGAAAGCGGCGTTCCGGCGCGCACGGCGTCGTGCTCCTGCACCAGAATCTGCTTGGAGAGGCTGACGAGGTACTTCTTCTGGTCGCCTGTCTTCGATGTGACGACGATCTCGCGGTTGCCGCGCTTCACCTTACCCATGGTGACCTCACCGTCGATTTCGCTGACGATGGCGGGGTTGCTCGGGTTGCGGGCCTCGAAGAGCTCAGTGACACGGGGCAGACCACCGGTGATGTCGCCACCCTTGGCCACGCTGCGAGGAATCTTCACCAGCGTGGTACCGGTCTTGACGGTCTGGCCGTCGTCAACGACCACGTGGCCGCCTACAGGGAAGTTATAGGTGCCGATGACGATACCGTCGGCATCGACGACGTCGCAGGTAGGAACGCGTGAGCGGTCCTTAGAGTCGATGATTATCTTCTCGGTAAGTCCGGTGGTCTCGTCGGTCTCGGCCTTGAAGGTGATGCCTTCTATCACGTCGTTGAACTTCAGCTTACCAGCGTATTCGCTCACGATGACTGCGTTGAACGGGTCCCAACGGGCAACGAGGTCGCCCTTTTCCACGGTGTCGCCACTCTTGAAGTAGAGAGAAGAACCGTAGGGCACGTTCACAGTGGAGAGCACGATGCCTGTGTGGGGGTCGATGAAGCGGGCCTCTGCCAGTCGGCTGACAACCATCTGGCACTGCACGATGCCATTCTCGCCATCCTCGGTGAAGGGAACGGTGCGCAACTCGTCGAACTCCACGCGGCTCACGTTCTTGGCCACGATGCTGGCATTGGCGGCAGCGTTACCAGCCACACCACCAGCGTGGAAGGTACGGAGCGTCAGCTGAGTACCCGGCTCACCGATGGCCTGTGCGGCAATGACGCCGACGGCCTCACCTTTCTGCACCATGCGCTGTGTGGCCAGGTTGCGGCCGTAGCACTTCATGCAGACGCCCTTGCGGCTCTCGCAGGTGAGCACCGAACGGATCTCGACGCTCTCGATGGGGCTTTCTTCGATGGCCTGAGCGATGGGCTCTGTTATCTCTTCACCGGCAGCAACGATGAGTTCGCCTGTGGTTGGGTTGACGATGTCGTGAACCGACACGCGGCCCAGGATGCGCTCGTAGAGGGTAGAGATGGTCTCATCGCCATTCTTCAGCGCCGTGCAGACCAGTCCGCGGAGCGTTCCGCAGTCTTCCTCGGTGATGATGACGTCGTGGCTGACGTCAACCAGACGACGAGTAAGGTAACCGGCGTCGGCGGTCTTCATAGCGGTGTCGGCCAGACCCTTACGGGCACCGTGGGTGGAGATGAAGTACTCCAGCACCGACATACCTTCCTTGAAGTTGGAGAGAATCGGGTTCTCAATGGTACCGCGTCCCTCGGCGCCTGCCTTCTGAGGCTTGGCCATCAGTCCGCGCATACCGGCGAGCTGCTTGATCTGGTCCTTAGAACCACGGGCACCAGAGTCGAGCATCATGTAGACGGCATTGAAGCCCTGGTCGGCCTCGGTCATCTGCTTCAGCAAGACTTCACCCAGACGGTTGTTGACGTGTGTCCAGGCATCGATAACCTGGTTGTAGCGTTCGTTGTCGGTAATGAAGCCCATGTTGTAGTTGTCGGTGATGGCCTGGACCTCTTCGTTGCCCTTCTGCACGAGTTCTTCCTTCTCCTTCGGGATGATGATGTCGTCGAGGTTGAACGAAAGACCTGCCAGATAGGCCATGCGATAACCGAGGTTCTTGATGCCATCGAGGAACTCACAGGCCTCGGCGAAGCCCACCTTGTTGATGACTTCGGCGATGATGTCGCGGAGAGATTTCTTCGAGATGATCTTGTTGACATAGCCCACGGCGTCGGGCACGATGCCGTTGACAATGACGCGTCCCACGGAAGTCTCCACCATGTGGCGCTCGCGCTTGCCGTCAACGATGTCGTCGACGAGCACGCGGACCTGAGCATGGAGGTCGCACTTGCCCTCGTTGTGGGCTATGATGGCTTCCTCGGGACCATAGAAGGTGAGACCTTCACCCTTGGCTCCCGGACGAATCTTCGTGATGTAGTAGAGACCCAGCACCATGTCCTGCGAAGGCACGGTGATAGGCGCACCATTGGCAGGGTTCAGGATGTTGTGGCTCTGAAGCATGAGCAGCTGCGCCTCCAGTATGGCCTCGTTGCTGAGGGGGAGGTGCACAGCCATCTGGTCGCCGTCGAAGTCGGCGTTGAACGCCGTACATGCCAGCGGGTGCAGCTGGATGGCCTTGCCCTCGATGATGCGGGGCTGGAAGGCCTGGATGCCCAGACGGTGAAGCGTAGGAGCACGGTTGAGGAGCACCGGGTGGCCCTTCATGACATTCTCCAGGATGTCCCAGATGACGGGCTCGCGGCGGTCGACAATCTTCTTGGCCGACTTCACGGTCTTCACGATGCCTCGCTCAATGAGCTTGCGGATGATGAAGGGCTTGTAGAGCTCGGCTGCCATGAGCTTGGGCAGTCCGCACTCGCCCATCTTCAGCTCAGGACCGACGACGATGACCGAACGGGCAGAATAGTCGACACGCTTACCGAGAAGGTTCTGACGGAAGCGGCCCTGCTTACCCTTCAGTGAGTCGCTGAGAGACTTCAGCGGACGGTTGCTGTCGCTCTTCACGGCGCTCGACTTGCGGCTGTTGTCAAAGAGCGAGTCGACAGCCTCCTGAAGCATGCGCTTCTCGTTGCGGAGAATCACCTCGGGGGCTTTGATCTCCATGAGACGCTTCAGACGGTTGTTGCGGATGATGACGCGACGATAGAGGTCGTTCAGGTCGGATGTGGCAAAGCGGCCGCCATCCAGCGGAACGAGCGGACGAAGCTCTGGAGGAGTGACCGGGATAATCTTCATGATCATCCATTCGGGATGGTTGATCTCCTTGCTGGCACGGAAAGCCTCTACCACCTGCAGACGCTTCAGGGCCTCGGTCTTGCGCTGCTGCGACGAGTCGCTGTTGGCACGGTCGCGAAGCTCATAGCTCAGCGAGTCGAGGTCGATGTTGAGCAACAGGTCATAGATGGCCTCTGCACCCATCTTGGCAATGAACTTGTTGGGATCGGTATCCTCAAGATACTCATTGCCCTGTGGCAGGTTGTCGACGATGTTGATATACTCATCTTCCGACAACAGGTCCATCTTCTGCGAGCCCAGCACTTCGAAGCCTTCGCTGTCCTTCTTGCCTGCCATCACGCCCGGCTGAATGACGATATACTTCTCGTAATAAATGACAGCGTCGAGCTTCTTGGTAGGAATGCCAAGCAGATAGCCAATCTTGTTGGGCAGTGAGCGGAAATACCAGATGTGGGCCACGGGCACAACGAGCTCGATGTGTCCGCTACGCTCACGGCGCACCTTCTTCTCGGTCACCTCCACACCGCAACGGTCGCAGACGATGCCTTTATAACGGATGCGCTTGTATTTGCCGCAGGCACACTCATAGTCCTTCGTCGGACCAAAAATGCGCTCGCAGAACAGGCCGTCGCGCTCTGGTTTGTAGGTACGGTAGTTAATGGTCTCAGGCTTGGTAACCTCGCCGTAACTGCTCTCGAGGATTTCCTCCGGCGACGCAAGGCCGATGGTAATCTTCGTGAAATTATTCTTTATCTTTGAATCTTTCTTAAAAGCCATAATCTTCTAATTAATTATTAACCATCAAAAACTAACGATTAGTTCTCAACTATTAGTCGAGGGTTACACTCAGACCGAGGCCACGCAGCTCGTGCAGCAGCACGTTGAGCGACTCGGGAATACCAGGCGTTGGCATGGGTTCACCCTTGACGATGGCTTCATAGGCCTTGGAGCGGCCCACCACATCGTCGGACTTGATGGTCAGGATTTCCTGGAGCACGTGGCTGGCACCGAAGGCTTCGAGTGCCCATACCTCCATCTCACCAAATCGCTGTCCACCGAACTGTGCCTTACCTCCAAGAGGCTGCTGGGTGATCAAGCTGTACGGACCAATGCTGCGGGCGTGCATCTTGTCTTCCACCATGTGGCCCAGCTTCAGGAAGTAGGTGATACCCACCGTTGCGGGCTGGTCGAACTGCTCACCCGTCTCACCGTCGTAGAGGTGCGTAGAGCACAGGCGGGGCAGACCGGCCTTGTCGGTCCATTCCTGAAGGTCTTCGAGCTTGGCACCGTCGAAGATGGGCGTTGCGAACTTCACGCCGAGACGCTTGCCGGCAGCTCCGAGAATGGCCTCGAAGATCTGTCCGAGGTTCATTCGAGAAGGCACACCCAGCGGGTTCAGTACGAGGTCGACAGGACGTCCGTCCTCGAGGAACGGCATGTCTTCCTGGCGTACCACCTTCGAGACGATACCCTTGTTACCATGTCGTCCGGCCAGTTTGTCACCTACGCCAATCTTACGCTTCTTGGCCACATAGACCTTTGCCATCTGCAGGATGCCAGAGGGCAGTTCGTCGCCGATGGTGATGGCCAGCTTGCGGCGCTTCAGCTCAGCATCGAGCAACTTGTACTTCTTGATGAAGTTGATGATGAGCTGCTGGATGAGCATGTTCTTGTGCTCGTCGTTGGTCCAGCCATTGCTCTGGATACCGTCGTATTCGAGGTTCTTCAGGGCTGCCACACTGAACTTGCTGCCCTTTGTGATGATCTCGGCGCCGGTATAGTCTTTCACGCCCTGCGAAGCCTTTCCTTCGGTCAGCATCATCAGCTTGTCCACAAGGATGTCTTTCAGGTCGTTGATCTTGGCTTCATACTCCTCGTCAATCTTGGCAAGGATGATCTTATCTTGTTTCTTGCTCTCGCGGGTCTTCACGGCGCGTGAGAACAGTTTCTTGTCGATGATGACACCAGTGAGCGACGGATTGGCCTTCAGCGAAGAGTCCTTCACGTCGCCGGCCTTGTCGCCGAAGATGGCGCGCAGCAGCTTTTCCTCGGGTGAGGGATCGCTCTCTCCCTTCGGTGAAATCTTACCGATAAGGATGTCGCCTGGCTCAACACGGGCACCCACACGGATGACGCCGTTGTCGTCGAGGTCCTTGGTGGCTTCCTCGCTCACGTTCGGAATGTCGGAGGTGAACTCTTCCATGCCGCGCTTGGTCTCTCGCACGTCGAGCTGATACTCATCCACGTGGACAGATGTCAGGATGTCCTCACGCACCACGCGCTCGTTCAGCACGATGGCATCCTCATAGTTGTAACCCTTCCACGGCATGTAGGCTACGAGCAGGTTGCGGCCCAGTGCGAGCTCGCCGTTCTCGGTGGCATATCCCTCGGTCAGGATGTCGCCGGCCTTCACACGCTGGCCCTTGTCGCAGATGGGGCGCAGGTCGATGACCATGTTCTGGTTGGTGCGGCGGAACTTCGGGATGCGATACTCCTTGAGGGCAGGCTCAAAGCTGACGAACTCCTCGTCGTCGGTGCGGTCATAGAGAATGCGGATGGTGGTGGCGTCAACATATTCTATCACGCCGTCGCCTTCTGCGGTAATCATGGTGCGGCTGTCCTCGCACACCTTCTTCTCGATGCCTGTTCCCACAATAGGAGCCTCGTTGTGGAGCAGAGGCACAGCCTGACGCATCATGTTCGACCCCATCAGTGCACGGTGGGCGTCGTCGTGCTCCAGGAACGGAATCAGGCCGGCTGCGATAGAGGCGATCTGCTGCGGGGCCACGTCCATGAGGTCCACTTCGTCGGGAGCCACCACGGGGAAGTCGGCATCCTGGCGGCATTTCACGTATGTGCGGATGAAAGTGCCGTCCTCGTTCAGCGGGGCATTACCCTGACCGATGATGTGTTCCGACTCTTCCTCGGCGGTCAGATAGACCACGTCGTCGTTGTCCAGGTTCACCACGCCGTTTTCCACCTTACGGTAAGGCGTCTCGATGAATCCCAGCTCGTTGATCTTGGCATAGACGCAGAGCGAGGAGATCAGACCGATGTTTGGTCCTTCAGGGCTCTCAATGGGGCAGAGACGTCCGTAGTGGGTGTAGTGCACGTCGCGCACCTCGAAACCGGCACGCTCACGCGACAGACCACCAGGACCCAAAGCCGACAGACGGCGCTTGTGGGTCACCTCGGCCAGCGGGTTGGTCTGGTCCATGAACTGGCTCAGCGGGTTGGTGCCGAAGAACGAGTTGATGACGCTCGAGATGGTCTTGGCGTTGATCAGGTCGGTCGGCGTGAACACCTCATTGTCGCGGACGTTCATGCGTTCGCGGATGGTACGGCTCATGCGGGCCAGACCGATGGAGAACTGGTTGCTCAGCTGTTCACCGACGGTACGCACACGGCGGTTCGACAGATGGTCGATGTCATCGACGGTGGCATTGGAGTTCACCAGCTGGATGAGATACTTGATGATCTCTATGATGTCTTCCTTGGTCAGGATGCGCACGTCCATGTCCGTGTCCAGACCAAGCTTCTTGTTGATACGATAACGTCCCACATCGCCCAGGTCGTAGCGCTTGTCAGAGAAGAAGAGGTTCTGAATGACCTCGCGTGCACTGGCATCGTCGGCCGGGTCTGCGTTGCGCAGCTGGCGATAGATGTAGTTCACGGCTTCCTGCTCAGAGTTGCTGGGGTCTTTCTGCAGGGTGTTGAAGATGATGGCATACTTGGCAGCCGTGTCGGCGTCCTTGTGCACGAGGATGGTAGACGCACCGCTTTCGAGGATGTCGTCGACATTCTCTTTCGTGATGATGGTCTCGCGCTCCATGAGCACCTCGTTGCGCTCGATGGTGGTCACCTCGCCCGAGTCTTCGTCCACGAAGTCCTCGGTCCAGCTCTTCAGCACGCGGGCGGCAAGGCTCTTGCCCACCATTTCCTTCATGTTCTTCTTGTTCACCTTGATTTCCTCGGCGAGGTCGAAGATCTGGAGGATGTCCTTGTCGGCCTCGAAGCCGATGGCACGCAGCAGCGTCGTCACGGGCAGTTTCTTCTTACGGTCGATGTAGGCATACATCACGTTGTTGATGTCAGTAGCAAACTCAATCCACGAGCCCTTGAACGGGATGATGCGGGCACTGTAGAGCACAGTGCCGTTGGCATGCACGCCCTGTCCGAAGAAGACGCCCGGCGAACGATGCAGCTGAGACACCACGACACGCTCGGCACCATTGATGATAAACGTTCCGTTGCTGGTCATATAGGGAATGGTTCCGAGGAACACATCCGTGATGACCGTACCGAAGTCCTCGTGGTCGGGGTCGGTGCAGTAGAGTTTCATCTTGGCCTTCAGGGGTACGCTATAGGTAAGACCGCGCTCCAGGCACTCGTCGATGGTGTAGCGGGGCGGGTCGATGAAGTAGTCCAGGAACTCAAGAACGAAATTGTTTCGCGTATCGGTGATAGGGAAGTTCTCAGAGAACACCTTATACAAACCGTCATTCTTGCGTTCCTCAGGCGGGGTATCCAACTGCAGGAAGTCACGGAACGACTTTAATTGCACATCGAGAAAATCCGGATAGGGCATCGGATTCTTCACGCTGGCAAAGTTTACTCTGTTATCAACAATTTTTGATGCCATCTATATAAATAATAATGTATGGTAAAAAGATTCGTAGAAATCGGGCTTGCCGTTGCTGGCAGGCGGCCGATATTTGTCATGAGACAAGAAAAGGTTAGGACTCCCCTACTTGGGAAATCCTAACCCGTTATTCTAAAAAGCTGACTCAGATTACTTGAGCTCCACCTCAGCACCAGCGGCCTCGATGGTCTTCTTCAGGTTCTCAGCCTCGTCCTTAGACAGACCTTCCTTGATGGTAGCAGGAGCACCGTCAACGAGATCCTTGGCTTCCTTCAGGCCCAGACCACAAGCTTCCTTCACGGCCTTCACGACCTGGAGCTTAGCGGCACCTGCAGACTTCAGAACCACGTCGAACGAAGTCTTCTCCTCAGCAGCGGCAGCCTCGCCACCAGCAGCGGGACCAGCAGCTACAGCAACAGCTGCAGCAGCAGGCTCAATTCCATACTCGTCCTTCAGGACTGTCTTCAACTCTTGAACTTCCTTTACTGTAAGGTTTACCAACTCTTCAGCAATAGCTTTAATATCTGCCATTTTATTTAAACTTTTTTAATTATTGATTCTTTGTTTTGCGTGTGATTTCTTTCGAAACACCACATGAAAATTATAAAAACGGGGGTATTAATCAGCGCTCCTCCAGGGTCTTCAGTACACCGTGGATGGTGTTTGCGCCAGATTCGAGTGCAGAGAGAACACCCTGTGCAGGACCTTCGAGCATAGCCACGACGTCTGCAATGAGTTCGTTCTTGCTCTTGATGGCAACCAGCTCGTCAAGCTTGTCAGCGCCTACGAAGATACCTTCCTCGGCATAGGCAGCCTTCAGTGCGGGAATGCCTTCTTTCTTATAGTCCTTCAGCAGCTTGGCGGGCACGTTGGCCGTGTTGCAGAACATCACGGCGGTGCTGCCCTTCAGCGTGCAGTACATGGGCTCAAAGTCAATGTCAGAAGCCTCGAAGGCCTTGTGCAGAAGCTTGTTCTTCACAACGACCATCTTGATTTCGTTCTTGAAGCACTTGCGGCGGAGAGCACTTGTAGCCTCGGCATTCAGTCCCGTGATGTCCACGAGATAGAAATGAGGATACTCCTTCAGTTTCTCACCAAGCTCAACAATGATAGTATCTTTTACTTCCTTCTTCATTTTTCGTCTTTACTTTAAAAATTACTCAACACTCTTAGGATCAACCTTGATACCAATACTCATTGTGCTTGAGAGGAAGATACTCTTGATATAAGTACCCTTAGCAGCAGCAGGCTTGAGCTTGATGACCGTAGCGATGAACTCCTTAGCGTTGCCAAGAATCTGCTCCGGTGTCATGCTGACCTTTCCGATTGACGTGTGGATGATACCCGTCTTGTCAACCTTGAAGTCAATCTTACCTTGCTTCACTTCCTTCACTGCTTTTGCAACGTCCATTGTCACAGTGCCGCTCTTGGGGTTAGGCATCAGGCCACGCGGACCGAGCACGCGTCCGAGGGGACCAATCTTACCCATGCAGGAAGGCATCGTGATGATGACGTCCACATCGGTCCAGCCGCCCTTGATCTTGTCGATATACTCGTCGAGACCCACGTAGTCGGCTCCGGCTGCCTTGGCAGCTTCCTCCTGGTCGGGGGTACAGAGAGCGAGTACGCGCGTCACCTTACCGGTACCATTGGGCAACGACACCACGCCGCGCACCATCTGGTTGGCCTTGCGGGGGTCGACGCCCAGGCGGACATCGATGTCAACAGAGGCGTCGAACTTGGTGGTGGTAATCTCCTTCACCAGCTCTGTGGCCTCGGCCAATGTGTACATCTTCCCTGCTTCAACCTTCTCGGCAACTGCTTTCTGATTCTTTGTCAGTTTACTCATTGTTCTTTCAAATTGAAGTTATAAAATATTAACCAGGGAAGTCCCCTTTAACGGTGATACCCATACTACGGGCAGTACCGGCAATAAGCTTCATGGCAGACTCAACCGTAAAGCAGTTGAGGTCGGGCATCTTGTCCTCGGCGATGGCACGCACCTGATCCCAGGTCACGCTGGCCACCTTCTTGCGGTTAGGCTCTGAGGAACCACCCTTCACCTTGGCTGCCTCCATGAGCTGTACGGCTGCAGGAGGGGTCTTGATGACGAAGCTGAATGACTTGTCGGTGTAGTAAGTGATAACGACAGGCAGAATCTTGCCAGCCTTATCCTGGGTTCTGGCGTTGAACTCCTTGCAGAAACCCATGATGTTGATACCCTTGGAACCAAGAGCAGGACCCACAGGAGGAGAGGGGTTCGCAGCGCCACCTTTAATCTGTAATTTGATTAATCCAGCAACTTCTTTAGCCATTTCTTCTTGTTAATTAAATAATGATGTTAATTATAAAAGAATGGGACCGGCCCGTAACAATGCCTATCCTACTCTTTTGAAACTTGCATAAAACTGAGCTCCAGAGGCGTTTTCCTTCCGAAGATCTTGACCATCACCTTCAGCTTGTGCTTCTCGTTGTTCACCTCTTCGATGATTCCGCTGAAGCCGCTGAACGGTCCATCCGTCACCTTCACCGTTTCGTCCACCATGAACGGGATTTCGGTCTCGTTCACGACTTCGTTCTCTTCGGCGTTACCAAGGATGCGGTTGATGTCAGCCTGTCTGACAGGTGTGGGGTTATCCAGTCCACCAAGGAATCCCAAAACATTCGGCATGAATCGCAGCTCGTGCGCCACGTCGCCCTTCAGCTCCGCCTCAACCAGCACATAGCCCGGAAGACTAACCTTCTCCTTGACCACGCGCTTGCCATTGCGAAGCGTGGCATGCTTCTCCATAGGTATGATTACCTGAGAAACATACTGACTGAGCAACGCGTTATGCTTCAGCTCGGCCTCGATGTATTCCTTCACCTTGGCCTCCTTGCCACTCACAGCGCGGAGCACATACCATTTCCTACCTGTTTCAGCCATTTCCTATAATCAGCTTTAACCTGGATAAACGTGTGTCATGATAAAACGGAACACACTGTCCATAGCAAACACCACAAGTGCAATGATAAGGGAAGCAGATAATACAACCATTGCACTGTGCTGCAGCTCGGCCCACGTTGGCCAAGTCGTTTTATGCGCAAGTTCGTCGTAACAAACCTTGCAGTAATTGATGAATTTCTTGAACATATTGCGTTTCTTTCTTAGCACGGGAAGGAGGACTCGAACCCACGACCCTCGGTTTTGGAGACCGATGCTCTACCAACTGAGCTATTCCCGTAAATAGCTCCCGCCCCTTTTCAAGGCGGGAGCCTGTTCTATTCTTTCCAGACCATCTAGACGACCTAGAAAATCCGAAAGTTCTATGCTACTGGATGATTAGTCCTCGTAGACCTCAGTGATCTGGCCAGAGCCCACTGTGCGACCACCCTCACGGATAGCGAAGCGGAGACCCTTGTTCAGAGCAACAGCGTAGATAAGCTCAACAGTGATTTCCACGTTATCACCAGGCATCACCATCTCAACGCCCTCGGGAAGAGAAATCTCACCCGTGCAGTCCATGGTGCGGAGGTAGAACTGAGGACGATACTTGTTTCCGAACGGAGTGTGACGTCCACCCTCTTCCTTCTTCAGCACGTAGATGGAAGCCTTGAACTTCTTGAAGGGCTTGATCTGTCCGGGATGGCAGAGCACCATACCACGCTTGATCTCGTTCTTGTCGATACCGCGGAGCAGCAGACCAACGTTATCACCAGCCTGACCCTCGTCGAGGAGCTTGCGGAACATCTCAACACCGGTAACAACCGAGTTCTTGTCCTCACCAAGACCGAGCAGCTCAACTGCGTCGCCAACGTGGATCACACCAGTCTCGATACGGCCAGTAGCAACAGTACCACGACCTGTGATTGAGAACACGTCCTCAACAGGCATCAGGAAGGGCTTGTCGGTAGCGCGAGGAGGCTCCTGAATCCACTCGTCAACGGTGTTCATCAGCTCCATGACCTTCTCTTCCCACTTGGCAACACCATTGAGTGCGCCGAGAGCAGAACCGCGGATGATAGGAGTATCCTCTTCGAACTCATACTGAGCCAGGATTTCCTGTACTTCCATCTCAACGAGCTCCAGCATCTCCTCGTCGTCAACCATGTCGCACTTGTTCAGGAACACCACCAGACGGGGAACGTTCACCTGACGGGCGAGCAGCACGTGCTCACGGGTCTGAGGCATAGGACCGTCA
>OCTW011121132.1_pt1 | contig 12691 bp, 9 predicted proteins | sample 1539671 | NCBI WGS metagenome assembly OCTW01 (sample SAMN02144230, study PRJEB22623) | gut metagenome | biome: sheep rumen | host: Ovis aries | place: New Zealand | reverse complement strand
GTCGGTGAGTATCGGCTTGTGCCAGTTCATGAACCTGTGCAGGCCGCCCATTTTATAAATGATCTCATCGCCGGGGCGGACGTGCAGGTGATAGGTATTGCAGAGCTCGACCTGCGTTTTGAGGTCGTTTGCAAGGTCAACGGAAGAGATGCCGCCCTTTATGGCTGCGGCGGTGCCGACATTCATAAAAACGGGGGTCTCTATCGTTCCGTGGACGGTCTCGAAGCGGCCGCGGCGGGCTCTTCCCTCTTGTTTAAGTAAAGTGAACATATTAACTCCTTATCTTGTGCTGATCTTGTAAATGCGCGTCGGCTCTCCGCTGCGCTCCCTGGCAGTGCCTACAAATTCAAAGCCGTATTTTTCGTAAAGGCCGATGTGGTCGGTGCTGAGGTAAACCGTATCAAAGCCGCGTTCGGCGGCGATTCTCTTTGCTTCGTTTATAAGCAGCCCCATCAGCCTGCGGCCTCTTGCCTCGGGAAAGGTGTAAACAAAGCCCACCCACGGCGTAAGGTCGGTCTCTACCTGATCGCGCTCGGTAAGAGCACAGAACGAAAGGAGCTTCCCACCCTCACAGAGCAGCAGCAGCTTCGAGCTCTCACCGAGCACTTCAAAAAAGCTGCCTGAGTCGATAAGATGACAGAGATAGCTCCCTGCGCGCCAGTCACATTTCCTGATCTCCGAGAGCCGGTGCTCGCGGTCGGGAGAGGTGTAAAAATCAATTATATCATAATTATCCATAGCCCGTAACCTGTCCTCAGATTATCAGCATCGCATCGCCGAAGGAGAAGAAGCGGTATCTTTCCTCGACAGCAAGCTTGTAGGCGCGCATGGTGTTCTCGTAGCCGAAGAAGGCGGACACCAGCATTATCAGGGTGCTCTCGGGCAGGTGGAAGTTGGTTATCAGGCCGTCGAGCACCTTGAACTCATAGCCGGGGTAGATGAAAATATCCGTGTAGCCCTCGCAGGGAACGACAGCGCCCTTGAAGGTGGCAACGCTTTCGAGAGTCCGGCAGGAGGTTGTGCCGACGGCGATAACGCGGCCGCCGTTCTGCTTGGTCTCGTTTATCAGCCTTGCTGTGCGCTCGGGGAGCTCGTAATGCTCGGAGTGCATCTTGTGGTCGAGCACCTTGTCCTCCTTGACCGGGCGGAACGTGCCGAGCCCGACGTGCAGGGTGACGTAGGCGATGTTCACGCCCATAGCCTCGATCTCGGCGAGCATCTCCTTGGTGAAATGCAGCCCTGCTGTGGGAGCCGCCGCAGAGCCAAGCTCGTGAGAATATACCGTCTGGTAGCGCTCCTTGTCGCGGAGCTTTTCCTTTATGTAAGGCGGCAGAGGCATCTGGCCGATCTCGTCCAGAGCGGCAAAGATACTGCCCTCGCACTCGAAGGCCGCGATGCGGTTGCCGTCCTCGAGGACGTCGGTGATCTCGGCTCTGAGCAGGCCGCCGCCAAAGACGAACCTTGTGCCGACCTTGGCTTTCTTTCCGGGGCGGCAGAGTATCTCCCACTTGTTGTTCTCCTTCTGCTCGAGCAGCAGGAACTCTATGAAGCTGCCCGTGTCCTCTCTTTCACCGTAGATGCGGGCAGGGATAACGCGCGAGTCGTTCAGCACCAGCAGGTCACCCTTTTTGAGATAGCTGCATAGATTGTAGAAGTGTGAGTGTTCGGCTTCTCCCGTCACGCGGTCGAGCTTCAGCAGGCGCGAGGCGTTTCGGGGCTCGATCGGAGTCTGGGCGATGAGCTCCTCGGGGAGCTCGTACCAGAAATCGCTCTTTTTCATGTTGTTTATATCAAGCATAAGATTATCTCCTGTTGCAGGAACGTGTTGTTCCGCTTTCAATATATTTACAAAAATTTCAAAGTTTTTTTCTCTACAGTATTGACATATCCCGCATAATTTGATATATTTAAGTGTAGAGATAGAGGCGCGGTCAAGATGAGTAGCATTTCCGTGGCGAAAGCCAGGCCTTCCCAAAGGCACAGGGAGTGCGAAAGGTGAGATCGCCGAAGCGGGGTGTGGGATACCTCAGCTGACTGCTGCTCTAACAGAGCTTCGGTTGTCATCATGCGGTTATGATGGAGTGCTATCGACATAATATAAATTGTGTCAACATTCTTATTATATTGTATGATGCTCCGGTTTTCAACCGGTTTTTTTATTATCTCGTCAAATTTTATGTTTTGAGCATTTACTGACAGCGATCTAATTTGATTTTTAGTCAAAATGCACATTGCAGAAACTTATAAAAAAGGAGTTTTTTGGTATGAAGAAGTTTAAGGTCGGAATCATCGGCGCAACGGGCATGGTAGGACAGAGGTTTTCTCTTATCCTCGACAAGCATCCGTGGTTTGACGTAGTCTGCCTTGCGGCATCTCCCAGAAGCGCAGGCAAGACCTATGAAGAGGCTGCCGGCAGCAAGTGGAAGCTCAAGGACCCGATGCCCGAGTCCATGAAGGATATGGTCATCCTCAATGCAGAGGAGGACGTTGAGAAGATCGCCGCTATGGTCGATTTCTGCTTCTGTGCAGTTGACATGAAGAAGGACGAGATCCGCGCCCTTGAAGAAAAGTATGCAAAGGCTGAGTGCCCTATCGTTTCCAATAACTCGGCACACCGCTTCACTCCCGATGTTCCTATGGTGATCCCCGAGATCAACCCCGAGCACATCGAGATAATCAACGCGCAGAGAAAGCGCCTCGGCACCAAGAGAGGCTTCATCGCCGTCAAGTCCAACTGCTCGCTGCAAAGCTATGTTCCTGCTCTCGCTCCCCTGATGGATGAGTTCAAGGTAACAAAGGCTCTGGTCTGCACCTATCAGGCGATCTCGGGCGCAGGCAGGACCTTCGAGACCTTCCCCGAGATCCTTGACAACGTTATCCCCTACATCGGCGGAGAGGAAGAGAAGAGCGAAAAGGAGCCCCTGAAGATCTGGGGACACATCGAGGGCGACAGGATAGTTGAAGCCACCGAGCCTTCCATCACCGCTCAGTGCCTCAGAGTACCCGTTTCGGACGGCCACACCGCCGCTGTTTTCGTAAGCTTTGAGAAAAAGCCCACCAAGGAGCAGATGCTTGAGGTATGGAAGAATTTCTCGGGCGTTCCCCAGAAGCTTGAGCTCCCCTCCGCTCCCAAGCAGTTCCTCAACTACTTCACCGAGGACGACAGGCCTCAGGCCAAGCTCGACCGAATGCTCGAGGGCGGCATGGCAGTTTCTATCGGCAGGCTGCGTGAGGACACCCAGTACGACTACAAGTTCGTTTGCCTCTCTCACAACACCCTGAGAGGCGCAGCCGGCGGCGCCGTGCTTCTTGCAGAGCTGCTTGCTGCAAAGGGCTATTTTGACTGATGACTATCACCTATAACTATTCTCACGAAAGGAGAACATGAAATGAAAAAGACCATTTTTACAGGCGCAGGCGTTGCTATCGTAACTCCGATGCACGAGGACGGCTCGATCAACTATGAAGAGCTTGGCCGCCTGATAGATTTCAATATCGACAACGGCACCGACGCTATCATTATCTGCGGAACAACGGGCGAGAGCTCGACCATGACCGACGAGGAGCATATCAAGGCAATAAAGTTCGCCATCGACCACACCGCAAAGAGAGTTCCCGTTATCGCGGGTACAGGCTCCAACGACACCCACTACGCTATCCACCTTTCACAGGAGGCCGAGAAGCTGGGCGCCGACGCTCTGCTGGTGGTAACTCCCTACTACAACAAGACCTCGCAGGACGGCCTTGTTGCCCACTACACCGCTATCGCAAATTCCGTTTCACTGCCGATAATCATGTACAGCGTTGCATCAAGAACAGGCGTGAACATCACCCCCGAGACCTGCAAGAAGCTCTCGAAGGTAGAGAATATCGTAGCTATCAAGGAAGCAAGCGGCAACATCAGCCAGATCGCACAGATCGCTGCTGACTGCGGCGATGACCTTGACATCTACTCGGGCAACGACGACCAGATCATCCCGATCATGGCGCTGGGCGCAAAGGGCGTTATCTCTGTTCTTTCAAACGTGATGCCCAGGGAGACCCATGAGATCGCTATGCTCTGCTACGAGAACAAGTACGCAGAGGCAAGAGAGAAGATGTTCAAGGTACACCAGCTTGCAAAGGACCTTTTCTGCGATGTGAACCCGATCCCCGTTAAGCACGCAATGAACGCAATGGGCTTCAGCTGCGGCAAGCCGCGTATGCCACTTATCGAGCTCAGCGACAAGAACAAGGAGAAGCTCGAAGCCACAATGAGGGCAGCAGGCGCACTCAAGTAAGCAGCAACAGTGCGGAGCGTTTGCTTCGCACTGTATTTTTATAGTATGTATTACCAAAAAGGGCGAGTGGTAAGACCCGCGGAAAACACTCTCACCCCCGCAGGGGTGAGATGTGTTTTCCGCATCTTCCCGAGCTGCCGAAGGCGGCGAGGGCAAACAGCAAGCCCATAAACGAAAGGATGATTAAAATGACAGACGTTGTTATCTGCGGGGCCTGCGGAAAAATGGGCCGCGTTATCGCCGATATAATCTCGGGACGAGAGGACGCAAGAGTTGTGGCGGGCATCGACAAGGTAAACGCCGAGCTGGGCTTCCCTGTTTACGAAAGCTTCTCTCAGCTGACTGTGAAGCCTGATGTTATAATCGACTTCTCCCACCCCTCGGTGCTCAGCGAGATGCTTGACTACTGCCTGACAAACGGTGTGCCGGTGGTCGTGGCGACAACAGGCTACAACGAAGCACAGCTCAGCGAGATACACAAGGCGGCCGAGAGCATACCCGTGTTCTTCACCTTCAATATGTCGCTCGGCATCAACCTCATGGCGGAGCTCGCAAAGAAGGCTGTTGCAGTGCTTGACGGACAGTTCGACATAGAGATAATCGAGAAGCACCACAACCAGAAGATCGACGCCCCGAGCGGCACGGCGATACTGCTTGCCGAGGCGATCAACAAGGAGCTTGGCAACAAGTACAGCTATGTTTACGACAGGCACTCCGTCAGGGCGAAGAGGTCGAAGACCGAAATCGGCCTGCACTCGATACGCGGCGGCACGATCGTCGGCGAGCACGAGATACTGTTCGCCGGTCGTGACGAGGTGATCTCGCTGAAGCACGAGGCGCATTCAAAGTCGGTGTTCGCGGTAGGCGCCGTAAACGCGGCAGTATTCCTCAGCGGCAAGCCCGCAGGCCTTTACGCGATGAGCGATATGCTGGCCGAGGCGTGATCGTAAAACAATATGATAATATTAAACGGTATTCTTCCTTTGGGAGAATACCGTTTTTGTGAATGAAAAGATCAACTATCGTTTTTCTTATTTCTATATTTTATATCAATTTTCAAATCGTATATTTTAGAATTAAAACCAAACCAAGTAAATATGATAACAGTAATTCCCACTACTATAACTGCTCCGGGAGAAAGAATAGGACACAATAATACACAAACTATTATCTCTACAATCAATACTGTATTTCTCATTTGTGTGATTTTATAAATAGCTGCTCTATCTTCTCTTTCTTGCCTTTCCTGTTCGGCAGCTTTTGCAGCGGCTTAAGCTTTCTTTTCTTCCTCAATTTTTCTATTGTATTCATTTATCAATCTATTACACCGCTGTGCTTTTTCAGCGGAATCCTTGTAATCTCCAAGTCTTGTATATATATCACGCGCCATTTTGATCGCGGCCATATCATCCTTTTTAGCCAAACAAGACCCTGCTGCGTTGTACCTTGAGCTATTATCAAACTCCTCTATCATGGCCTTTGTTTTGTCGTCGGCAAAACGGTGAGCGTTGATATACACACTGTTGCTGCTGATGCCGCCGTCGAACTTCAGAGCAAGCATTTCCTCCTTATTCCGGCACTTGAATTCAGCAAGGAGCATATAATAATAGGCCTGAGAATTCTCGGGGTCGATATCAAGGGCGCGGTTGCAGTATTCCTTGGCGCTGTCAAAATCGCCGCTGTCAAGGAAGATAGATGCGCGTTTCAGCAGAGGCTTGATGTCCGCACCCGCAGGAGCCGCAGCAGGAGCAGCAGCCACAGGCGCCTTTTCGGCTTCTCCGCCTCGAAGCACCTTCTTGATCCCCCTGATTATATCGGTGATGAAGCCGATCTTGCCCATGTTCTGCGCTTGCAGGTGGCTGAACTCCTCGGGCAGCTCGTAGGCGTCCATGTCCTTATAGCAAGGGATAAGCAGCTTCGAGCGGTCGGCCTTGACCATTTTCAGGTAACGGCTCCATTCGTTGCGCACCCACACGGCGTTGAAATACTCGGGCTTTGTGCCTATGACGAGCATCACTTTTGCTGAATTCAGTGCAGCAAAAATGTAAGGCTCATACTCCTGTCCGAGCTTGTCCTCAAGGGTTATAGCTGCATAAAAGACCTTAAAGCCCTCCTGCGTCAGCTGATAGTAGATGTCGTTAGCGATCACGCTGTCCTGTGTGCGGCTGCCCTGCTCGTCCGTTTCCTTATAGCAGATGAAAACGTCGAAGGGCTTTTCCTTGCTTACGATATCGAGGATATTTTTTTGCAGGGCGTCTATCCTTGCGGCCTCGGCTTCAAGCACGCGCTTCTGGTCGGGGTCGGCGTGTTCGATAGCCGAAAGATAGTCAACGTCGGCCAGCACGCTCTCGAGCTGTGTTCTGTGACAGGTCGGCACCTTTTGCAGAGTGGCGGGGTCCTCGACATACTCGATGCCGTATTTGCAGAGCACAGCGCCCCAATAGGCCTCGGGCTCGTCAGGGTCGAGATTGATGATCTTTTCGTAAAGCTCGAGCGCCCTGTCGAACTCGCTCTTCATTCTAAGATTGTTTGCGCGGTTGAAATTGTTCGTTACGGCATCGCTGTGGTCGCGGGGCAGGGTCTGTTTTGTCCCGCAGTACTCGCACTCGCAGACGGTCATTCCCTCGGAGACCTCGAGCGAGCCTCCGCACATTTTACATTTGAATACAGGCATGATGATTAACCTCTCTTTCTCATTTTACAAGCAGTGTTGCGGCGTTCAAGCGCCGTGTTCGCATCGTTTATAAGCTGCGTCAGGTCGCCGCCGACTGCGGCTGCGCCTTCAAGTCTTGCAACAGCCTGCACCAGCGCCTGCTCCTCGGCCAGGATAGCAGGGCTGCTGACAGGGTCGCTGAATCTCAGGCTCTCGGCGAGGGCTTCAAGCTGCTTTTTCGTGCCTGCATCGGACGTCAGGGTCACGAGCTGCGCCGAGCGTGTCCGCAGGCTTTGCATCAGCGAGGTGTCGGCTGCGGAGGCCTGCTCGAGGGCCTCAACGTGCTCGCGGGCGATCTCGGCGGAGATGCCGCAGATAATGGCAAACCCCAGCACCAGAGCGCAGGCAAGGACAGCCGTCCATGTCGGTATCGGTATCCAGCCAAAGCAGAAAAGCGCGAGGCTCAGAACGGTCTGTACCGCAAGATAGATATATCTGACACGAGCAACGGGAAACCCGAGCACGCGGCTCCTGAGCTGCTGCAAGCCGTCGAAAGCCGTCTTGAAAAATACGATCTGCAAGGCGATGGCGGCAAGCTCCGCGAGGTAGGCTATCCAGAAGACCTCCTCCCTCTCGAACGGCACCAGAAATGCCACCAGCGAAAACATCACGGCTGTCACAGCAAGGATAGTCAGTGTTTTTTTATTCATGTTCATTCTCCTTTCTTGCGTCCGCAATCAGGGCAGAAGCCTGTGGTTATGCCCTTGTGTCCGCAGTCGGGGCAGTCCCAGGTCACGGGCTCTGCGGGCTTCGGCGTTCCGCACTCGGGGCAGAATTTAGAGGATATATCCGCCTTGCCGCAATTCGGGCAGGTCCAGCCCTTGGGCGACTCGCGTCTCGGGCTGCCGCAGTTCGGGCAGAATTTCGAAGTTATTCCAGTTGTACCGCAGGCGCAGCTCCAGCTGTCGGCGGGCTTTGCTTCGGGCTTGGGTGTTCCGCACTCGGGACAAAACTTGGAGGTTATGTCTCGCTTGCCGCAGGCGCAATCCCAGCCGCCGTCGGGCTGCATCATCTGTCCCATTGCCTGACCCATACCCTGGGCGTTGGCTGCCATGGGGTTCAGGGCTTCTCTGGTGAGGCCCATGACGCTTCCCATCGCGCCAAGGGAAACGCCCAGCCCCGCAAGATCTCCAAGACCCGAGCCCGAGCCGCCGTTCGCGCTGATGTTCTCCATCGCTGCAAGGCCGACCTGACGAGCGGTCTCCTGTTGGTATGTATAGCCTTTCATACGCATCTCGGCAGCCTCGGCTTCGGCGCAAAGCTTGAGAGCCTCTGCGTCGCCCTGAGCGCCGATGACCTTCATGCGGGCGGCTGTTGTCGCCTCGACGGTCTGGCGCTCTGCGCTGGCTTCGGCTTCCGCCTTGCGTATCTGCTCCTCGCGGATCTTGAGATACATATCCGCGTGCTGCTGCTTGAGGCGTGCAAAGTTCGGGTCGTCGTCGGGGGTAACGATATTTGTGATGAAGAACTCCGGCATGAACAGGCCGTAGTCAACAAGGTTGTCGTTGACAGCCTCGCACATCTTCAGGGACAGCTCTTCAAGATGCTCGTCTATTTCAAGAATATTGATGTTGTTCTCTTTGATGACTCTCGCCAGGTTGCTCTTGACCTTGGTCATTATCATCGCGCGGAACTTGGCGATAGTCGGCTTCATACCGTAAACTCCGTCCATAACATCCGCGTGGGTGAATTCGCTGGCTGTGCCGACAAGCTTTATCAGCAGCTTCCGAGAGTCGCTTACCCGCAGATTAAACTGTCCGCTGGCACCGATCTCGATTGGCAGACCTGTGGCAGGCTCAAAGAAACGCACCTTTGAATCCGTCCCCCACTTGATGCCCATCTGGGTGGTCTTATTGATAAAATAAACCTCGCTGTGGAAGATCGTGTTGGCGTTGGTGGGCAGCTTGTAGAGGTTTTGCAGCAGGGGCAGGTTTTGTGTTGCGAGGGTGTAGCGGCCTGCTCCGAAGAGGTCAAGCGCCTGACCGTCGCGGAAGAACACTGCCTCCTGCGACTCGTGTACGATAAGCTGCGAACCTAGATTGAAATCCTCGATCGGGTGCTTCCAGACAAAGGTCTGATTGTCGCCCTCGTATTTAATAACGCTGGCGAGGCCCTTTTCGCGCTCGCGCTCCTTGCCTGCCTGCTTCTGAACGTCGATCACGGTGTCGCAGAGGGGGCAGGTGTACTGTGCGGCGTTCTTGTCTGCGTTCAGCTCGCAGGAGCAGCTCGGGCAGTGTATCTTGACAAGTGCAGCCAAGCTGTCGGTGGTGTTTATTCTCGAGTGGCAGACAGGGCAGCGGGCGTCGCTGCCGCGGGACTGGTCAAAGACCACGTTGTTCCCGCAGTGAGGGCAGAGCCTCGAGCTCATTTTCTCCGAGCGCACGTCGATAACGTGACCGCAGGCGCAATCAATCTTTTTCTTTGCAAACAAGCCCGTCGAGGCCTCGGTATACCTCCCGCAGCGCGGGCATTCGATGATGAATTTACTCATGGATAGCTCTCCTCTCGGTGTATTTTCGATATAGAGATGATTTAGAATTCAGAAGCTTTACCAGTTCTCTGCCCTCCTCGGCAAAGCCGCGCAGACCGTCGGTCGTAAGGTGAGCCTTCATGAGCTCGTGGATATAAGGGTTGCGCTTGTCCTTCCATTCAGTAATCTGTTCAAGTATTTCCTCTGTAAGGTAGCGCCCGATCGGGTGTCCGTCTCTGGCTGCTAAAGCTTTAAGACTTTTGAGCTTGCCCTGTATATTCCAATGCTTCTTCTCGTTGTATGCGCCTGCTGTTTTCAAGAAGGATTTCAGCCTGTCCTCCATCATCGCATATTCGATAAACACAGCTTCGAGGTAAAAGCCCGAACCCAAGGCCTTTTTGAGCCTTCCCATCTGTTCTTTATAATTATAATATTTCTGCATATTCTCGGGGAGAGCTTCAAAGTTTTCCTTTATATTTTCCTGCATATCAAACGCTCCTTTTTCATTTTTTGTTATTCGTTTGTTGTTTTTATGTCTTTCCAGTCGGATACACCAGAATTGTCAGAATTGTAGCCTACTGCAACTACCGTGCCATCGCTTTTCAAACCGACTGTATGATAATCCCCTGATGAAACAGCAATAATATCTTTCCAGTTTGATACGTTACACTGACCATCATAATTTTTCCCGACAGCAACAACCGTCCCATCGCTTTTTAAACCTACCGTATGATATAACCCTGCTGAAACAGCAATAATATCTTTCCAGTCAGATACGTTACACTGACCATCAGAATTTTTCCCGACAGCAACAACCGTGCCATCGCTTTTCAAACCGACCGTATGACCTTCCCCTGCTGAAACAGAAATAATGTCTTTCCAATCAGATACATCACATTGTCCTTGATGATTATACCCATTAGCAACAACCGTCCCATCGCTTTTCAAGCCGACCGTATGATATCCCCCTGATGAAACAGCAATAATATCTTTCCAGCCTGATACGTTAAACCGACCATCAAAATTTTTCCCGACAGCAACAACCGTGCCATCGCTTTTTAAACCTACCGTATGATCTAACCCTGCTGAAACAGCAATAATATCTTTCCAGTCTGATACGTTACACTGACCATCAGAATTTTTCCCGACAGCAACAACCGTCCCATCGCTTTTTAAACCGACCACATGCGCTTCCCCTGCTGAAACAGCAATAATATCTTTCCAGTCTGATACGTCACATTGACCATCAGAATTATTCCCGACAGCAACAACCGTCCCATCGCTTTTCAAACCGAAAGTCTGACCACTCCGTCCTGAAATTGTACCATTTGGCACAGTATTACATTTGGTTATGATAGTGTCGATATATTCTTGACAATCAGCTGTCTTTTCCTCTGAATCATTAAAATCTCCACATTCAGAAAAAGTGTTCTTAGCCTCGATATAATGCTTATCGTCCATAAAAACAATGCCCTGAATATACTTGAATTGTTTCTCAGAATCCTTATAATTACCAAGTTCTTTAAAAATAACGATGGCTTCATCGTAGCTTCCCTTATCCGCAAGATCGATAGCTTTCTTATACTTGTTTGAAGGTATAATAACAAACACTGCCAACAAAGTTCCTACAGTCAGGATAGCAGCTGCTGTCGCAGCGCTCACGGTTAAGATTTTTTTCTTCTTTTTCGCAAGCTGCCTTTCAGCTTCTTCCCTTGCAAGCATTTCCTCTTTAGCACGCTTTCTGGCAGCATCTATCTTTTCTATCTGAGCTTTGCAATCCTTGATACATTCAGCCGAATCCTTCCAGTCTTCAATAGATTTGAATTTATTTATCGCCGATTCCAAGCTGCTTCTATCACGCATTTTCATCAGCGACTTTGCCTCGCCGTATATTCTATTCTTTTTAGATTCTTCTGCTTCTTTCAGGCACCGCTCCGCAAGCTCTGCGCTGTCCTTATACCCATCAAGCTCCCGGAATTTCCCTGCGACTAATTTGAACTCTGCTTCTCCGTAGGCCTTTTCCATCTGCGAAACAGCCGCCTGATACTCCAGCTCCGTGGCCTGCTCCCAGCACTGCTTCGAGAGCTCAGCGCTGTTCTTGAAATCTCCAAGCTTGGCAAACAGATTTCCCACCGACCTCAGTGATTCGGGTGTGTTCGCTTTCTGTTGTTCGGACACAATATAATTATATTTCGTTTGGGTATCAAGCTCTTTAAGCCTTGCGGCGTTCTTCTCGTCAGCGAAGCGAACGGCCTTTGCAAAGTTTGAGTTGCCGCTGAAGCCATCGGGATAGACTGAGGCCTCGAGCGCCTTCTCCGAGAGGACATGGAGCTCTGCCAACAGCTTGCCGACATAGGCTCTGTATTCCTCAACATCTTCGTTCAGCACCTGCTCATAGAAATTCTCGGCTGCGCTCCAGTCGCCGTCTTCAAGCGCAAGGGCGCCGCGTTTCAACAGGTTCTCGATATTGCTGCCGGCAGGCTTCTGAACGACCGTCTCCCTTACAACAGCGGCGGGTTTTTCCTGCTCGGTGGTGACTATCTTCCTTATCCCGTGTATCAGATCCTGCATAAATCCGAGCTTGGACATATCCTGCGCCTGGAACATCGAAAGCGCGTCGGGCAGGTCGTAGGGGTCCATATCCTTATATGCGGGTATGAGCGTGAGGCTCCTGTTCTCCTGCATCAGCATGAGATAGCGGCTCCACTCGTTGCGCACCCACACGGCGTTGAAGTATTCGGGCTTTGTGCCGACAACGACCATCACCTTAGCGGAATTCAGCGCAGCAAATATATAGGGCTCGTACTCGGTGCCGAGCTTGGACTCAAGAGTTATGCGCGAGAAAAAGACCTTGAAGCCCTCGCGCTGGAGGCCATAGTAAAGCTCCTGCGCGAGCACGCTGTCCTGTGTTCGGCGGCCATTCTCGTCCGTTTCCTTGTAGCAGATGAAAACGTCAAAGGGCTTTTCCTTGTTCGATATTTCGAGAATGCCCTTCTGCACCTTGTCTATGTACTCGGCCTCGGCCTTGTAGACATCGTGCTGTACGCTGTCTGCACGCTGCAGCGCCTCGAGATAGTCGGCGTCCTCGAGGATAGACTTGAACTGCGTGCGGTGGCAGGTGGGTATTTTCTTTTTGGTGAGCGGGTCGCCAACGTACTCGATGCCGTAGCGGCACAGCACGATAGACCAGTAGAGCTCGGCGTCGTCGCGCTGGGCGGTCATTCGCTC
>OCTW011185725.1_pt1 | contig 12693 bp, 4 predicted proteins | sample 1539671 | NCBI WGS metagenome assembly OCTW01 (sample SAMN02144230, study PRJEB22623) | gut metagenome | biome: sheep rumen | host: Ovis aries | place: New Zealand | reverse complement strand
ACGGGCGGCATCGGCTACGGTATCGACCGCCTTGTAATGCTCCTGACAGACAGCCCCAGCATCAGGGACGTTTTGCTCTTCCCGACGATGAGACCGCTTGACTAAGAAACAGTAAGTAAACGCAATAACAAAGCCCATCGGATCACTCGATCCGGTGGGCTTTTTACTGTTAACTTACTACTTTTGATGCACGGTTTTCTGCATCCTGGAATAATCGCACTTTTTTCTGCTTCATTCGCATAATGGAAACATGACCTTTCAATGTAATATCAAGTCAGATGCAAATAGTGTCCCTATAACTTTGCGAAGTTTTTCAGGATCATTCTTGATCGGCGCATCGGGATCGAGAGCAGAGATAACTTCCGGATACTCGTTTGGAACCATGAGAACCACATAATCCAAGTATTGTTTAGCTCGAGATGTTCCTACATAAAACTCGAGTCCCTCGTATCCGGTAAATGATGATTTGTCTAAATCAATCAATATTATTGCATCTGCTTCCAAACCCTTAAATTTGATGCAAGTTGTCACTTTATAATCAACGCCATTGTGAGAATAAGTCATGTATCCTTCGTTGTCCCCAGAACCTTGGGTAAGGAAGTCCGATATACAGCTATATTCTTCCTTGCCAGGTGTTAGTATGACTACATTTTCAACTTTGTTCTCATAATACTTATCGAGAATCTCATTGATTATCTTGACATATTTCTTCTCACTACCTGTAATGTGCATTTGCGGACGAGAAGGTTCATACCAAGTGCATGCTGCCTTAGGTCTGATCGCACGGTTTTTACTGTCCTTCAGTGGCGTAACAGACGTTTGAGCAATTTCTTTGGTATTACGACAATTATAATGAAGAGAAAGACGACAATCGCTATTGGTAATACAATCGGGGATTTTGTATTCCACGCTTTCGCCACCTTGAATCATCTGATACTTATCATAAAACAGATAGAACGTTCCTCCAGCTTCTTTTGCAGCTTCCTGAAGCCAGTCAAGAATAGAACAATTCATCTCAGCTTCTGACGCACTTACACTAGCATCAATAAGCCCAAAATCTTGACCTTCATCGACAATAACATGCTTATATCCGAATTGTTCCGGATCATCACAACATTCCATAAGCCAGTTAACTAGTCCATCAAAGTCTTTATAATTCCCGGTTTTCTCCTTTGCGAGTTGAGATATTGTCATAAAATCCACATTAGCAAATTGCTTTCGATATGCTTTAGAAGGATTCTTCTTGTGAACATCATTCAAATGATCACAAAGCAATCTGTTATAGCAAAGAAAAAGAACACGTTCTTCATTTACACTGTTTCGGCGTGCTTTCTCAACAGCAAGCATTGTCTTTCCTGTGCCTGCTGCGCCATTGATTACAGCCGATTCCTGATCTTCGAGAAAGTCAAGGAGACGGTATTGTTCATACAACAGTTGATTCATGCTGTCTTCAATGAGGAGACTTTTGGAGGAAGGCGATGGTGTAAGGTGAAACATCGGACACAATACAGAGTCAAGAAGCAACTGAAAACTCTCATCTGTAAACTTTGTTACAGCATCACGATCTTCATCGATCGGGATATTCAGTTTAAAGATCTTCTCTATTGCGGGAGTAGGATCTACCACATCTTCAACAAACATTGTGAGCTCCATAACAGCATCTTCCGGTAATCCTTTGGAGTTCTGCAATTTATAGGCATCTCTCTTCATTTTGAAAAACCAAACGGCATGGAACATCTTGCAATTATAGTAAATATCTCGAACGTCACTGTTGGCATGTGCTTTCAACAATCGTTTGAAAGCGTGCTTAGCCGATGAAGCTTGATTATATGGTCCACCGTGGGACATAACTTTCCCGCTGGAGTAATGCCAGGCCCGGTCATAGTACTGAATATACTGGCCATTCTTCGCTTCCAAGCAAAGAATGCCGTAGCGTCTGTTGACTATCATGAAGTCAATTTCGCGTTCGATAAGATCATTATCCACAACGCCATTAACTATGACATTGTGAAAAACGTAGTAATCATCCGGCAACTTTTTCAGTGCTTCAAATACTATACCCTCATCACTTTTATCGTCGAAATCTTTGGGTTCCGGTGGGATCATGTGTGCCATCAAGTCATTCCTCCTTAATATGGCTAATTACGAGATTAGCATCTATGTTTTCATCAACGATATAGCAGTACCAGTCATACTTTTTCAAAATGTCGTACTGATTATTATTTTCAGGTGTGAACAATGCCACATGAGATTTAGCCCAGAATAATTCTGGCCAAATATCTTTTTCTTTGGCAGGTAAACGTTCTTCTGATACACACTTTTCATAATTCTTATCAGAAACTGCCTCGATCAACTGGTTATATCCCGCTTTAACATTTTCATCATCAGCACTGTCTCGCATGCTTATAAGCTGAGTTTTTACATCTGGATATGATGAAGTATCCGGGAGATCAAAACCGAATGTCTTTGAGCCAACAGTTTCATTTGTTGGTTCATTCTTTTCTCTGGATTCTACTGGCTTTGGGGGTTCAACTTCATAATTCAATAAACAATCCAGATATTCTTCCGCAAGTCCACGAGACAGTTGATCGTGGAAAAACTGATTCGAATAATTTCTAAGGCATCCATAGCATGATGTTTCAGGAGCACAGCCACATTGACCGGAAACCTTATTTCTAGCTGCACGAAGGACATCAAAAAAATTAGCGTATATATTCTTAACAAATCCAGCACCGCCAGCAGCATCATCGAATAAAACTAATTCACGTTTCTCAGTAACGCATCCACTTATATCATCTCTGCTGATATCGAGAGCAGTGCTTGCTCCTTCAAGAATGGCGTAAAGAACGGACATATAGAGATCTTTATCCTCAGTACCTTCGATGTTTGACATATAACTATCAAGCTTAGGAAGGGATATTTTTAGAATATCCGTAGAAAACTCATTGCCTAATGAAGCCTTAATAAACTTTTTGTTTCCGCAAACCTTTTTGTATTTACTGTCGTGCTTAAATTCACTGATAGTGGGATCCTTTGCATATCCACATATTGGACAGATGTGCAAACCTCTTCCATTCATACCTTGATTCAGGACGAAGAGTTTTCCGCCAGGAGAGTAGGTTTTCTTAATATCTTTACCCTTAATAGTAAACAGTTCTTCTTGAGCTTCAGCTTTTTGCTTCTCCGTTAAACTTTCGATTCCCCAGAATTGAGTCTGTGTAGCATAATATGTACTCGGACGCACGTCACCAACAGGCTTTGGCTTATACCCCAGCTGAGTAGAGAAACCAAATATCGGAATAATAAATAGTCGAGCATCCGTTAAAGTGTTACAGTATTCACAAACTTTCTTAGGGACTTTATTAAGATCGACCATCACATCAACTACATTACCCTCCGGATGGTAAATCTTCTTGCACATAGGACATTCGTGATAGATATATGCCGGCCATCCCTTGCTAGGAACAGTATTAATTGCATAACTCTCCCAAATTTTACCATTAGCAACTATTTTTGCAGGAGGAGCAAATTCGCTGATAGCCATCTTCAAATCACGGGAAAGATCTATTTTCTTTGCCTCTTCATCAGATCCACCGATAATATCCAAAGACACTGTATCAATCGGGAATCCATACTTAGGCAATACGCCTTTAGCACTTAAGAAAGATATCGAAGATTCTGTATCCAGTGTTGTAACTAATTTTAGAGCTGCATCAGCGCGTTTTCTTTCTGCGTATGTAGAAGCATCTTGCTTAGCATAAATCCCATTAGCGAAAGTCTTAAGTCCATCAACATCAGCGGTCCTTTCTTCGATCGCACGCGTCAAAGATCCTTCATCGCCAACCAGATCATTAATAAATCCCCATTTGTCAACTCGTAAACTCTGGCAGATATCTTCCGGTATTATGTTGTGGATACTGCTTAATAGTTCTTGAGGATGTTTTGACAACTCGTCCTTCAAGACAGTTCCCATGTTTTCGGGTTCCTTGTAAGATATAATGGATTTTGTCCGTTCGAGGAAAAACTCGGGATGTTTTTTAAAGAACCAAGAAACAATTATAGAATTCAAATGTCTCTCTGCAATCTTGTCATTATCAATTTCCAATATTGGCGGAGATATCTTTCCGGCAATAATCTGAGTGGGATCTTGGAAGAAGGTCATATCATGACTGCTTCTTCTTGAGAAAGTTACCGAGAAAGCAGCAGAAGATGTTCTTCTTCCCGCACGACCAGCTCTCTGAATGTAATTAGATGTTTCCGGAGGGACATTTCTCAGGAATGTAGCCTCAAGTTCACCAACGTCGACACCCATTTCAAATGTAGTTGAACAACTTAGAACGTTAATGAGTCCTTCCTCAAAATTCTTTTGATATTCTCCAGCCGTTTTCGAAGACAACTGCGCCGTATGTTCTCTTGATACCATAGGAATGATCTTATTATCGACATAAAGATTACTGTAGTATGGCTCATCCTGTATTTCAGATGCTTTAACTGCCTGCAATTTTCCATCACATTTCATTTCAGGACAGAGACCGCGTATAGAGTATCCAAATGTCTTCCCACATTTATCACATCGATAGAGGGTGTCATTGTTATCTACATAATGGAAATTCCATTTTGCATAATTAAGCAGATATACGTTGCTCTTTAATGCATTAACAGTACTGATAATATATTTGTTGCTGATCAGCTTAAGAAGAAGATAATATGCCGTTTTAAGATTCTCTCGGGCTTGAGTTATTTTCTTTTCTTGGTCTTCTTCGGTATCTAAGAGCTTCAGCATAAGGGCATAACGCTTGTTGGAATGACCTTTTTCAGGCATAAAGCCATAAATATATTCGCCGTGTTCTGTCTTGGTAACCGCTTGCCTAAAGTAGCATTTATGATTTCTCGGATCAAAAAAATCATCTGTAGCACGTATACCTTCCGGAAAGCTGACTGCACCTTTTTGTCTGAGCGTATCCATCAGAAACCTAAGAAGATTCCACACTTCATTTCCCTTAAGTCCGGATAGCTCTGCATTGTCTCGAATATTCATGTGCTCAGGGGCAATTTGAACATATCCCATTCCCTCTAATCCTGTTTGGATATCTGGAGTCATGAATTCCTGCATAACATATGAGGCAGCCAGATCCAACTTCTGTTTATCAGTCTGATTCGCATTTCTTTCTTGATCAATCGTATAAATGCCTGATTTTTCAGCAGCATCACGAACTTTCTTGATCAAATCGGGCAGAGTAAGAGTCTTTCCCGGTGCTTCTTGCAAACACTGAAGAATCAACTTTCTCCACATAATCAAGTTATATTTTTTTTCAAAGAAGCCGGCGAAGAATGCAGCTTCCTGACGATTATCAGAGAAGATCAGCAACTTGCGGCCGCTTTCATCTGCAAGAGCTTCCGGAATTGAAGCAGTTTCATTTGCATCTAGCGGAGCATCAAAGAAATCATCAATAAAAATGTCATCAGCATCAGCTAATTCACCATTCTTTGGTGTAGATGGCCTAGGCGGAATTGCATCATACAGACTCTTTGCAACTGCAAAGGTAGCAGGTTGATTTGCTGTAAGGAATCTCTTAATCAAGCCCTTTTTCGTTGCACCACAACAAGGACAGCAATTCGATTCATTATTATTTCCGGCCCACTTAAGGTTGTAAACGGTAACTATTCGATCAGGATCAGAACGTCCACAGCATGCTTCCGGATGTTTCTCTGAAAAAGCCGTTTTTCTTCCGCAGCACAGGCAAAGATGATACTTTTCAAGTTTATTCATCTTGTCGATGCCTTCAATGGAATCGTCTTCATCTAATCCGGTCAGATCCATGTTATCTTCAACATTTGAAATGAAATAATACTCCGGTTTCTCATCGCTGCTTGTATGAACAAAGAATTGTTCATCACCTTTTGTTTTGGTCTTACCGACAAGATACTCCTGATTGCATTTCTGGCAATTTGCGAGTTCGAATACGGCATATGGCTTATCGTCAACATAAACTCTTTCTTTTCTATCCAAATAGACTTTCTTGGAAGGGTAGTACTGGGCAAACAAACCCTCAAGCGACTTTATAAACAGGTGATATCTGGCAGGCAAGAGTGCGGAGTCTTCCTCGCTCTTCTTTGCAGCAGCTGCGAGTTCGATAAGGTCAATCAGAGCACTTTCACGTTCACTCTCATACATAAGATCATCGAAGACTATACCTGCAACCTCTTCGATCTTTTTAGGCCTATTTCTAATTACGTCATATACCTTGAACAACCTAGTATCCTTAACCAGCGCATCGTACAGATATTTACCTTTCTCGGTCTCTTCCAGGCTCTCGACATTCTTCTTCAGATTCTTATACTCATCAGGCATAAAATCTCTGGCATCTGCCGGAATAGTTCTTTCTTTGCGTTTTGTCGTAATAATATCTTCGGCGGTAAATGATTCTCCAAACAATTTCTCAGCAAACTTAGCAAGATCGGCTTTTCCATCTTCGCTTCCTAAAGTTGCGGATGTTGCTATACAACGGAATTCCCCCGTCATATTGTGGCGGATTCTTTCCTTGAGTCGTCTAAGAAGGTAGGCAATCTCAGTTCCTGTAGCACCCTTATAAGTATGAGCCTCATCAATAACGATAAAGCGCCAGTTCTTAGCTGATTGATTATCGAAAAAAGGAGCGGTATCCGGCCGTAACAACATGTATTCGAGCATTGCATAGTTAGTGAGGAGAATGTGAGGTGGCTCTTTGGCCATCATCTCACGACACATTAACTCATTTGGAATAGACTTCCTATAAACTTCCTCAGTATCGTTGATATGGGTTTCGTCATACTCCTTATGCAAACGTTCTTCAGCCTCTTCGGGAGTTTCTTTATCATTCTTCCATTCAGTTTCACCGGTATACCGCCCGAAAGTTATTTCCGGATATTCCTTCAAAAGCTTTCTTAGCTTCTTCTGTTGATCGTTAGCTAATGCGTTCATCGGAAAAATCAACATGGCCCTGACACCGGCATCCAAGGTTCCTGCCTCTTTTTCTCTCATAAGGGAATTAAATATCGGGTACAAATAACACTCTGTTTTTCCTGAACCGGTGCCAGTAGAAACAACCATATTTCGTTTGTTTTCGATAATATGTCTAAGGGCACTTTCCTGATGTATTCTCAATTTCCAGTCGCTAAAATGGACAGCCTTGCCCATTCTGCCGAATTCCTTGCTTATCAGATCCTCATCAGCCAGCTCTTTCAATGATTTACCATCTACAAAAGGAAGTGTAGACTCGAGATAAGGACCTTTTACGAACTCTGAATCTTTTACAGCATTATGCGCCAATTCCGTTATCTCATCGTCTTTGACAGTAAGAATTGACGCAATATAATTCTGATAATCCTCACGAATCTTATCCGTGGTCTGTCTAGGATTCATTGACATAAGCTTTCCTCTTTTCTCTTAAGGTAAATATATACCTGAGCCATCAGGATATCTCTTTGTGAAAGTTTAGGAGCTATTACACTGGCCTCAGACATGAATTTAATACCAATTTTGCGTTTGTCATCGTATTTTCTGTCAATTGGAAGTCTAGTCAGGAACGCAGCTACGCCTTGCAAATAGAAGAACCAACCATAACTGCTTTTTGAGGCTGAAGGATCAGTTCTTTGTTCCACTGCCTCGAGATATGGCTTTGATAACCATTTCCAATCTACATGCTTATTAAGATCTTTAATACAATTCAATAATTTATCGCCGTATTCTTCAACTGCGCAATCCATCTTTGAACGTATCTCTGGATATATTTCATCATTCTTGTCGTGGGTGTTTTTATACCAGTTTACATACTGATCTACATATCTGATCCTATGAAAATATAATCCATAATCCGGCTTTCTTGTAACATCAAACTTCGGAGTGCCCCACTTATCAAAAGTAATCATTCCTTGAATCGCATTGAGATTACCTGCTATTTGATCATCTACACGTATAGAAACATTGTTTTCGGGTTCTTCTCTGATAAATCGTTTTTGTTCAGTTACCGGATCAATAGTATCATCATTTCCCGGCACATAAAGCATATGCTTTATAGCATCTTTACCGATAAGATCAATGTATTTTTCTTTCCACATGCAATCACGGATCGAACCATCAGTACTCATCATAAGAACCATTGATAATTCTGGTGAATACATTTCAATCTTGCCCGCGAGCAATTGACGTTCGGAATTATCCGAATAAAACAAAAGCAGAGAATACTCTTTAAGGCAGGTATCAAATACTTCTTGCGGTGTCTCAAGCTCAGAAAGGAGCTCGATAATTCTGTACCTGTCACCTCGTTTCATAAGTGAGACAGATATTCTTCGCATTAACAACTCAAGAAGCTTCTTTTTATTATTCTCAATCTTTTCATTTGCCATATAAGCAAGGGCAACCAGTCTCTCGATATCAAAATCATCCAGTTGAACGATCTCGATCTGACTTAGCATTGAAGGCACAGTTAAAATCTTGTAAGACATCGCCTCTTTAAGTTCGTCAGCAGTTTTCTTATTCAAAATATCTTTTAAAAGAAGATCCAGAAGATGCTTTGATGTCCTTATGTGCTTATCCTCTCGAGGACATCTGACATAAATTAGTCCATTCCCCTGATCGAATGAAAAACTATCTTCATCTATATCGAAGAAAGATTCATTCTTGTCTCCAGAAACCATATAAAAGCCTTCAACTAATTTTCCCGGCAGTGGATATGCTCTAAACTCATCGTTTTCGATTTTACACAGTTTCGAATGCTCATAGGTCAAATGGAAGCTTAGTTTATTAAAACCAAATCTAAGAACATCAATATCCTTCCCGTCATCCTCAGCATCAAGAAGCACATAGTCTCTCTTTTTGCCGTCGAGAAGCATGACAGGACTCGTAAATGAATTAGCCTCTGAAACGTATATTACAGGGATCCCTTCATCTTGCATATCATCACAGATCAGCACGATTTCCAAAGGCAATGGGCTGTTTCTGATCGTGTCATAGAAGGCACTCAAATTGATATTGCCGGAACCTTTATTATTTAATCTAACGGCTTCTATCTGTTCAACCCCGTTTATCGTCTTAAGGGCAAGCGAGTAATCCTTTTCAGCAAATGAACCGTATGTGCGCAAAGAAAACCACAATTCTTCATCGGTCAGGCTCTTAAGATCGGTTCTGTGAAGTTTAGACGTCTTTTCAACGGCCTCTCCATTAAATGAAATAATATCATATTCGAAAGGATAGACAGGGAGTTCAAAACTGCAACGGAACGTAAAATCTTCAGATAATGATTGCAAACTGACAGGTATAGCTCCTACACTTGAAGGCACATCAACAATACAAGTTTCTTCGTCAAAGTTAACATTGCAGCCTTCAAATGAAAGCTCCCACTCTTTCAGGCGTTTAAATCTCAGTTTTTTACTAGAATTACGTTCAGTGCGGTTAGCAGGCCAATATAGAGTCGGAGAATAATTGGAACTGATCAAAGGTACATAATTAAACTCTATCTGCTTCAAAAATCTACCGCGCTGATACAATCTTACGCTATAAGTACCGTAACTTTTCAATTCTCCATGTGTACATTTAACTAAATCGATGGTAGTACGATCTTCATTAAGGACAACAGAACAAACTGAATTGCCGATATGAAGTTCAAGCGCTTCCCTATTTACTGAGTATTCAGTTACAATAATAAGCTGCGGAATTTCCGTAAACAGATTAAGAGCTTCAACATTAAACAAATGCTTACCGTGAAGTTCCAGATTTATTTGAGGTCTTGAAAGCAATTCTATACTTTTTCCATGACAATCGATGACTAAACGAGCATCACTGCCTAATGGAGTAACACCGACAATTCGATAGGAATCATTCTTATAAGGATAATACTGTTCTTCTATTCCTACTTCATGAAGTTCAGAAAAATCAATGCTTGAATGTAATATCAGAATGCCATAAGGTGAAAGTATATAGTTAGCATTTACCTGTCGTCCGCCATTATTAAACCATATGGGTTTATCCGAAGGAATTCCCGGAATAACCCATTGCGTCATAGATTTATCATCAAAAAGCTCTGAATCTTGCAATTTAATCGTGTATTGCTCAGCAGCTGGCACTGCAATAGACAAAACACCAGTAAATCTTCTTCCTTCATCGCCAAAGACCTTACACTCAACGGTTCTGCGGAATCCGTCGGGAGCAGAAATAATCCACTTTGCTGTATCTATCCATTCGCTTTCAACTATTATTCGAGGAAGCATAACAGATAGACCTTTTCTTTCTTCATCAAAGAACAAATAAGGTCTAGTCTGATGTTCTTTTTCCTTTCTATTTGAAACACCTTGTCTGCTTTTTTCGGTAAGCTTCCATTCGTAATATGATTCGGTATACCTCGAGTGAATAGAATTCTTTTGCTCGGCGGAAATGACGGCATCATAAACTTCAAGCAGGTAATCAATTGCACGATTTTCTTTAAATCGCGACAGGAATCGAAAGAGGGGCTTGCGAATTGCATAGGATCTCATATCTATAAGATCATCAATGATTAACTGCGGATCGAATGCACGGTAAGCATCATAGCTTAAGACATAAAACAAATCCTCGAGGCTACTGTCCGGTGGAATGCATGCCTCATACAATATTGGCGCTATATTCTTTCTCGTTTCCTCTTTGGCCTCAGAGTAATCCATGGAGTGCTTGCCGAACATTTTTCTGGCACAGTAGCCCAAATTCTCTTGTTGAGGCTGAAGAATGGGGATATTTAAATCATCAGCCAAGGCACCCCAGAAGTTGTAGTCATACTTATATACGGCAAAGAACACCATATATGTGGTCATACAGTGTGGAAATTTCTTGCATATCAGATCTATGCCGGATAGAGAGTTGCTAAGTGCCCTTCTGATGCAATCACCCAAAGCATTAAATTCTTCTAAAGATAATCCTAGATCACCCCAAAACTCGCAAATAGACACCTCGTTTTGAATAAGAGTTTCCATTTCTTGAAGATTCTGGCCTACAGTAATCCGTTTATTCATAGGGCACCTCGAAGCATATATTACTATTCTTCTATTTAATTATATATGTATTATGTTAAAATTCTTTTCTAATACTTTTAACAATTTAACCACTGCATCACGATCCACATCAATCTCATTGAAACCCGCAAAAACTCATCTTTCTCTGATGAATAAACAACTTTATTTGTTTTGGCATAGATAGAACGTGAATGAAGTTAATCGATTTTCTTAATGAACTATACATTTCTTCAGCTTCAAGAAGACGCACAAACTATTCTATTACAGCGTTTTACTTAACAATCACTTGAACATGAAAGAACCCGGATCATTTCTGGGTCCTTCTTCATTATTTGGACTTCGTCACAACTTAGTTTTTCAATGAATTTTCAATATTCAGTAAAGCCATCCAGTTTCACAAATGATGATGGATCATTAGGAACGGTTTCTCCGTCAACTTGGATACGAGCTAACCAGGCATTTGCAAGGTGAACGACATCCCACGATGCTAATTCGAAGTCATACTCATCCTCCGGGTAGTTGATAATCAAATGGATAACATAGACATTGTCATTGGCAAACAACAGCGAAACAACTTTAATCCAAGCATCACTCTCATCGCCAGTATGGATTTGCGAAATCGTAAACGCCTTATCTGAATTCTTGAACACCCAAAAGGGCACATCTTCATCAAAAGGCAACCCCTGACCGCAAAAGGATTCAAAATACTCATACATCAATTCAGCTCTTGTCGGAAAGCTATTAAAGCTATTTGGGACATCCGATAGAGAAAGCGCTACAGGCGCCTCCATAGGATTTGCCGAAAAAGAACAGCTTTCCGGAACAATTACCAGTTTCCGAGTTCCGCCAATAACAGCCTGATTTGTCTCGGCATGGAATCCACGAGGAATACTGATTTTAATTCCTGGATCTATAGTAGCCATTGCCTTGCTATATTCCGTAGGAATCTTGATCTTAGATTTCCCAGTATACTCTTTAAATGACAACCTTTCGTCTTGTGTCAGTACATCGATTGTGTCAAGCCAATGCAAAACACTCTTTTTTCGCTCTGAAATCGTTCTGGTTCGAACATGGAACATGCCCGTAAATACTTGATTACACCCTCGAGTGATGAGTTCAAAACCATAGGCAGAAAATTCTTCAGATTCTTCTAAGACCGCATATAAAACAGCAAGGTCTCTCGAATTCCTGTAGAGCTGATAGTCACCGAAGGAATCAGAAGATAATTCATCGAGCGATTGAAGCAGGACTTCATCACTCATGTCATCACAGTTTAGATCTATAAGCTGCGTGCCTTCATAGACAACAAAGTTGAAAACTGAAGAATATGAATCGTCAAAATTGCAATCTTTACTATTCTGAACATGTAACTGGTACGTCCCCGATAAGCCACCTGCTTTTTCAGGATCGACAGTATAAGTAAAACCTACAGGAACTACAATAGACCACAGATTTCCAACCCATACGCGTTCTGGCGCCTTTGTGACTTTGTGGATACCTTTGAATTCGAAACTCATAATGAAATCCTCCCATTAATCATTTGGTCTTCTATATGTCTATATTATAATACGATAATAGCATTCCATAGTCCCATTAATCTCCCACTTCAGCCGACAAACCATGTTAAATTGATAATGCTATAATCAGACTAACAAAGGTGCCTTCCTTTTTCGA
>OCTW011617585.1_pt1 | contig 12698 bp, 22 predicted proteins | sample 1539671 | NCBI WGS metagenome assembly OCTW01 (sample SAMN02144230, study PRJEB22623) | gut metagenome | biome: sheep rumen | host: Ovis aries | place: New Zealand | reverse complement strand
AATTTAGAAAAGCTTGCGGCTAATCTAAGCTCTATGCTTGAGAAAGCAATGACAAATGCTTGCGCAGTTGTAAGGAATGATGCTGTTAAAAATGCGCCACATAGCACTGGGGCGCTTCAACGATCAATAGATTTTGAAGTGTCTAAGGATGGCACAGAAGGTGTGGTTTATTCCAATCTGGATTATGCACCTTATGTTGAGGTAGGCACTGGAATCTATGCGACTAAAGGCCAAGGTAGAGATACTTCATGAAGCTATCCATACTACGATGGCGGCGGCGAAGCTTGAGCTACTACTACCGGCCAGAAGGCGCAACCATTTTTAGAACCAGCACTTACACAGAATACTTCTAAAATTAAAGAATGTTTTGAAGGACTGTTAGAAAATGAAAAACTTTAAGCAGATATTAAACGCTATTGAAGTTGCTACTGGCATCCATCCAACAGCCTTCAATAGCTGGCAAATACAAAATCTTCCCAATATCGCATATACGCTTTACAGACAAAGTGATAACGCAGTTATAGAAAGCTGGCGCTTATCCATCCGCATTACCACAGAGAACTTGCAAGAAGCTTTAGAGATTGATGAAACAATCGCTAACTTACTTTGTACTCTTGGAGATGAAGAGAAGTTTGGTAAATTGCGCATTGCGGTTAATGGCGGCGGCACATTGGAAGACCCTAACACAGGATTGCCGCAGATTATGAGTTATTACGATATACAAGATTACAGTTAGGAGGATCTGAAACTATGAGTGATATTACTTTAGGATCAGGACGCATTTACATTGTTGAATACACTGGCGAAACAATTCCAGCAGATAATGTTATTGAAACCGCTGCTAACCAATTTGGATATACAAGTGGTGGTGCAACATTATCTTATGAAACAGAGTTCACAGATATTTCCGATGATTGCGGCGATGTCAAAGAGAACTTTTTAAAGAGTGATAGCGCAACATTTAGTTGTGGTGCTTTTATGGGTAAGGCTGAAGATATCTTAAAAATTTGCCCAACTGCTTCTAGCGCTACTGCCAGTGGTGTTACTACAGTCAAGATTGGCGGTGTAGGAAACGACAATAACAAGAAATGGTTAGTTCGCTTTAAGCATATTACTAAAGACTTACGTTTAACTATCATTGGTAAAAATACAGATGGTTTTGAGTTAGCATTTAGTGCAGATGATGCGGTTAAGCTTGAGCCAACATTCACCTGTTCCGCAATGGATAGCAATGGTGTTTTAGCACAGATTAAAGTTGGTGCTTAATAATTCAGGGAAGTGCTAAATATGCACTTCCCTATTTTTTTATTAGGGAGGAAAACACAATGTTAGATTTACAAAAAACAGTGAAGGAAATGTTCTATGATATCAAGTTGATTGATGGAACAGAATTACAGTTAAAAAGACCCAAACAAGGAATGGTTGAGTTTGTGGTTGGATTACAAGGTTATGTAAACTCCAATAAGGAATTAGAAGTTATTGATGGATTTAAAAAAATCTTTGTGGATATCTTAAACCGCAATATTAATAACGTTACTTTTTCCGCAGATGATATTGGAGAGGAATATGATATTTCAATTATCGCAATGGTAATTAAAGATTATTTTCAATTCTGGAATGATGATGTGCAGAAGCAAGTAGATTTCCAGTAAATCCAGTAGCAAAGCCAGACAAGAATAAGGGCAATCCTTATTTTTCTACTGGATTATCTCAATATAACCTTGTCTGGAAAACGTTTGGAATATCCATTAGTGATGCTATGGAATTGGATACTCTAACATTTAATAGATTATTGAGAGATGCTTTATGTATTAAATTACAAGAAACTGATGGCGGTAGAGAGTATTTGAAAGATTGCTGGAGGCTTCAGCAAACAGAACCAGATATGGATGCTATCAGTAAGTTTAACGGAGGTGCGTAATGTTAGATTTAGGCACATTAGCCGCGCACATAAGATTAGATGGTGCGGAAGAAACTGAAAAGAAGCTTAGCGGCTTGGGAGATAGTTTTTCTGAAGTTGGTAAGCAATTTGGAAATATTCAACTTCCTTCTGGAATACAAGATGGATTGAATAGTGTAGGGGAAAGCATAACAAGCGTTTATAACAGCGTAAAAGGTGCGCTTCCAGAGGGTCTCCAGAAGGGTTTAGAAGGATTAGATTCTGCTGGTGCTGCAGCAGCGCAGCAGCTTGGAATAGCTTTACCGGAAGGAATGGGTGCGTTATTAACAGCTGGTGCTGCAGTAGCTGCAGCGGTTGTTGCAGTTGGTGTTGCGCTTTGAGATTGCGCTAATGCCGCAGCAGCTTATGGCGATGCGGTAGATAAAGGTAGTCAGAAAATGGGAATTTCCGCAGAAGCTTATCAAGAATGGAGTTATGTATTAGAAAGAAATGGCAGCAGCATAGATGTTCTAAAAACAGGAATGAAAACACTTGAAAAGCAGGTAGCTGAAGGTTCAGAGTCTTTTGATACTCTTGGGGTATCCTTAACCAATGCAGACGGAAGTATGCGTAGTACAGAGGATGTTATGAATGATACGCTTTTAGCTCTTGCTGGAATGGAAGACGGCGCAGAAAGAACAGCTTTAGCCACTGAATTATTTGGTGGTAAAGTGGCGCAAGATCTGAACCCAATGCTTAATTCTGGTGCAGAGGGAATAGAAGCATTAAAACAAAGAGCAGAAGATCTAAATATTGTTATGAGTGACCAAGGTGTTGCAGATTCTGCTGCATTTTCTGATGCAATGACAGATTTAAATTTAACAATAGATGGATTAAAAAATACAATCGGCGTTGCGCTCTTACCAGTTTTAACTACGATAATTAATGTTATTACTTCTGGTATCGCAATAGTAAGCCAAGCAGTAAGCGCAGTTATAAGCTTTGTTGGAACTATATTAGGCGCAGTTGGCAAATTGGCTGCAGGTGTAGGCCAAGGAATTGGGCAAGTAGTTCAATGATTTGGTCAGCTTCCAAGCAAGATATCATCCACTTTGAGCGGATTACCCAACTTATTAATAAATGCTGGTAAAAGTGTTATAGATGGATTTAAAAGAGGACTAGAGCAAGCTTGGAATGGTGTTACTGGCTGATTCTCAAAGATAACTTCAAGCATTCCAAAATTAAAAGGTCCAGAAGATGTTGATAAAAAACTTCTTTATCCAGCAGGCCAGTGGATCATGGAAGGTTTGGAAAACGGTATTGTTAGTTCTTTACCTTCATTAAGAAGAACACTTGCTGGTGTAACCAATACAATTAGTGGAACTGATTTTAACGCAACTGCGCAATTGGGATATTCAACCGTTGGCGGATCAGCTGCGTTTAGAGGAAGACAAGAAACAACTTATAACGTTTACATTAATGGAACAAGAATTAACGATGATGCTGCAATTGAAAGTAAGTTTGCAGAATTGATGATGATGTTAGCAAGGAAAGGAAGTATGTAGTTATGGCAAAAGCAACACAGAGTACATTAAATAAGAAATTGCCAGTTATGGATAAGATAGCTTTTTGTTCTTCTGCTGGAACTGATATGGCTACTAAAATCTTTGCTGGCTCTAATGGTGTGTTTACGTGCAAGGTTGGATTTAAACAGACTAAAAAGAATTATCCATTTCAAGTTCAATACCGCCAGCGCAGCAGATACACAACAGCTAATACTCAAGTAATGGGCGCAGCTTACAATGATTGAAGTGATTGGAAATGCGCAATAGCAGTTGGAAGTGTTCCTTTTGATGGTACTGAAACAGATTATCCAGTAGACAAATGGATGGCTGCAAACCAAGGAATTAACAAGAAAGCAACATATTTAACTTGCTTTACTTTCACGAATTATTTAATTCCAGATGATTATGATGCTCGTGAGTTCCAGTTTAGAATTAGAACTTTTAATAAAAGCCAAGCGAAGCATGGTAATTGAGCAACAGAAACTTTAACAGTATATAAATCAGCAGTATTGGCTGATGAAACTCCAATCACAAGAACTGATGGCGGTTTAGCTATCAAGTTCAATTATATTTGAGATAGAACAGCTTCTATCTATGTGAATAGCATTAAGGATTCCACTGGAAGAGAATTGTTAAAAGAAAAGTTTATTAGCGGTATCCAGTATGCTGATTTAAATAGTGAATCACTACCGGCGGCCAGATCTGGATATTCTGGCGGTATGGTTTCAATACCATTATCTAAACTAAAGCGCAGAATTGAAAAAGGGGAAACTTTAAATACTGACATTCAATTTACAACAGTAGATGGCGCAGCTACTTCTTTTACTCTTGGCGAAGTTCAAGAGCCAAAAAGAGATATTCAACTTAACATGAGTTATACATGAGATGAAGGTTTAGGTATTTTAAAAGCCGCAGTTGTAAATGTTGACTCGGTAGCTATTGTTTCTCTTGGTTGTAATATTTCGTATAAATATCACAATAAGGATTATTCAATTGCTCCAGTAGATGAAGAAATAGATTATGGAGGAACTTCATATTTTTACTTTTATCCGCCTATTGGTATTCCTTTTGATATTCACGCCAAGGCAGAAGATGCTGCGGCAGTTAAAGATGATACAGATATCCTTAATGCGCAAGTAAGCGCTAAGGGATACCGCTTAAATAAAGCAGATGACTTGGCTATTGGCGCAGTTGCATGGGGCAATCCATCGTTAGAAGTATCTAGCGAAAAGCCTTTTGAAACTTCACTTCCTTATGGCAGAGATAAGAACGTTATTTTTTATGGTGCTGGTGATACCACAGAAATATCCTTTAGCGCAACAATAGTTGATAAAGCTGATTGCTATGGTGGTGAGTTAAGCCGCAAGCAAGCTTGGGATACTATTAGAAATAACCAAGGTGTTTATTACTTTAGAACTTCAAAAGGTGAGATGTATTATGTGGGTTTGCGTTCAGTTGGTATTTCAAATGAAGATATCCAGCTTTACGCATTGAGCGTTGATATGGTGGAGGTTATTTAATATGGTCTGGAACTGAAATAAATCAGGCCGCATAGATTCTTTTGAGTTTGAAAAAGTTGATAATCAAGATATCAATGTTAGTTTAGGAAAGTTAGAGTGCTTAGTTACTGGCGGCACTCTAACTTACTCCTACTTTTCAGAGTTAAAAGTAAGCGGAAAATTAAGTGTTATAAATGCGCCAAGTAATATGGCGGAAGATAGTTATTTGATTAGGGTTTGATATGTTCCAACTTTAGATGGTGAAACCAAAAGGATTGAGTTAGGAACGTTCTATTTCACAGCTGATTTACATTATGAGAATGGAATGTATAGCGGAGATATTGAGTTACGTTCTCTTCTGGCACGACATATTGATGATCTAACTATCCAGAAGTGAACATTAGCTAAAAATAAATGGGTTTCAGAATGCTACAAAGATGTATTTGCGGCATTGGGTGGATTCCCAGTGATTGATGGAATTAGAGATGTAAAGATAGATAAAGCAATAGTGTTTGATGTTGGAACTAAACCAATGGAAATACTTCAGTATTTAGCAGATTTAGTTGGTGGCGAAATAGCTATATCCAGCCATGGCCAAACGGTATTGCGCAATTATCGTTTACCAGCAGAAAAGGCACAAGATGTTAAAACTGTTATTGCCGCAAATGGTGAAAGTGTAGTTCACCCAGGCATTGACATTTCTAACTCTTGGAGTGAAATACCCAACAGAGTTTGTTGCTTGGCAGAGGTTGGTGGAAAGCAATATATAGGTATTGCTGCATTAGCATCTGATGAAAGCAGAAGCTTTGATAATCTTGGTAAATGAATCACCCAATATGAAAAAGTTTCTAATATCAAATCCCCGTATGTTAAAAACTTGCAAGCAATGGCCGCAGAGATTTTGCAAACCGCCAATAGCAAGATAGTTTATTACGAATTTAACACTTACTTCCAGCCAGTTGATATCGGTGAAGTAATTGATTTTAAATATGATGACATTGTGTGCAAAGGTCTGATCAGTGATATTGATTTAGATTTGTCTATTGGAGCGCCAATGAAATTAAAGATAAGGAAGGTTTAGTTTATGCCACAGTTAAGTGAAATTAGTAATATGTTATTTAATAACTTCACTAATGGTGCGGTTAGCGATACAAAAATAATTTATGGTACAGCACTTACAAACAGTGAAGATGGTGAAGTACTGGTTGCGCTTGATGATGCTATTTATGCTCTTGGAGATGATGAAAGCAATTATGCTTGAGTGAATCTAAAGCCAAGTGATGATGTAGCAAACAGAGATGCAGATGCAGATGCTTCTACCGATTTAGTTTATTATGAGGAGGCTTAACGATATGCCGAATTATGGAGTAATAAAAGAGGTGTTTCCATCTCAAGAAGATATTATTAATGATGATGTTGAAACAAATATAATTGAAGAACCAGAGGAAGACCCTTCTATTCCAACAAAGGATGAAGATAGCGGCCAAGGTGGTGCAGGGTTACCAGTTCAAATGGCGTTAGGGGATGCGGTAGAGCCAGATAGTAATGATATTATATGGCCTACTGAAGAGATAGAATTAAACGAGCCAGAAGTTCAAGCAGAAGAATATAATGTTGAGCCAGTTGTATCTAATCAAGCTACATTACCCACATTAGGAGCGGTAAATCAAGGCGATAGATGTATAATAGCGCTCGTTAATGGGGAAGCTACAGTTATAGGTACGGTAGGTTCTGGAGATGCGCAGAATGCTAGGATTAGTGCAGTAGAACAGGTAGCTGGAGATACTAACCAATATTTCTGGCATACTTCAAGCGGAACAGATACTGGTGCGCATATTACGCAAATTCCGCAAGAACAATTTTTAACTAACCCTTCTGGCGGTAATACGCTTATTAGAAGTAATGGTATTGCTGTTAGAGATGGTTTAACAGAGTTAGCTACATTTACTTCTACTGGAACGCAGATTGGTTCAGATGAAAACCAAAGAATTATAATTACTGATAAATCAATTGAGAATTATGACTCAAGCGGAAATTTATATTATCAAGTTCAAGATTTAAAAAACACAAGATATTCACAGTTTTTTACATATAACAATTCTAAAAATAATTTTATACTTTGCTATGCGGATGAAAGGTATCCTATTGATGTAACAATTAAAGCTTATTCTACTGGAACAACAAGTACAGGTTTTTTTGAACCTATAGATCAAGTTACCTTTATTGATCATAAAGGGGGGGAAGTAAAAACCGCTTGATCTGGTGCAGTGTATTATGATAGCGCATTTACACAACCTCCACATGTTAATGATGAAATTACAATAACTTATACTCCGTGTGAATTTGTTGCAGTAATTTCAAGCTTTCAACATGGTTCTACTGCAGGAACAGTAGGGCCATTATCGTTTAGTTCGGGTTATAACAATAGAGTAAAAGGTTATTGTAGTTTTGTTGGGGGATATCAAAATAAAGCTAATGATTTTTGCTCTGCAGCGTTTGGTTATACAAATTCTGCGCTTGCAGAAGCATCATTTGTTGAAGGATATAGCAATACAGCAAGAGGGTGAGCATCACATGCAGAAGGAACCTTTACATTTGCAGATGGTTATATATCACACGCAGAGGGAGAAAATACATTTGCATTAGATAGAGCGTCACATGCTGAAGGATATTTATGTAGAGCATCTGGACATTCTGCGCATGCACAGAACTGCTTTACAATAGCAGCTGGTGATTATCAAACAACCATCGGTAGATATAATGCGATAGATCCAGAAGGTAGGTATGCATTAATAATTGGTAATGGTTCAATGAATTCAAATCGTGCTAACGCTTTAACCGTAGACTGAGATGGTAATGTGACTTGCGGAAAAATCAATGGTGTAGATATCTCTGGTGGAGGTAGTGATACTGGTATTAGAATTTTCACAGGCACAAGTAAAAATAAAATCACTACAGCCGGTATTAATGAATTAGTAAAAGGCGCTACAGTAGAAGTTCCAGCAGGAAAGTACATAATTACTGGCCGTTGGGATTTTGGTACAGCAACCGCCACAGGTACTACTAATAAATCAGTAAGAATTTACAACGATAATACGGAAACAGAATTAGCGCAAGAAAGATATTATGCTGGTGCTTACAATGCAAGCATGAACAATGTTTCATGTATTGTAGAAGTAAGCGAAACTACTACTTTTAGTGTTAGGGGTTCATCCAGTAGAAAAACTGAAGATAATGCTACCAATACTATTACCGCAGTTAAATTAATGGGCGGTGGTAACGCTATTGAATACTTAGAGGGAACAGGTATTGATATTACCAACGATGCAATCAGCGTAGATAATACAGTAGTTCCATTTAAAACTGATTTAGCTACAGTTGCTACTTCTGGATCTTATGCAGATTTAAGCAATAAGCCTACTATTCCAGTAGTTCCTACAAACGTTAGTTCATTTACAAATGATGCTGGCTACCTATCAGCTATTCCTTCTGAATACATAACAGATACAGAACTAGCTACAGCGATTGCGGGCAAAGCCAATAGCGCAGATTTAGCTACCGTAGCTACTAGCGGTTCTTATGCTGATTTGACAGGGAAGCCTACTATTCCTACAGTTCCAACAAACGTATCAGCGTTTACTAATGATGCAGGATATTTAACTTCTTACACAGAATCAGATCCAGTATTTAGCGCAAGTGCGGCCAGCGGTATTACTTCCGCAGATATTACTAATTGAAATTCTAAGCTAGATAACCTTACTGCTGGAGATAATATAACTATCTCAAATGGTGTTATCAGCGCTAAAGACACTAAATATACTGCTGGTTCTAATATTACTATTACTGCTACTAACCAAATTAGGGGTAATTACTCCAATGCTACTACTACAGGCTCTGGCCTAATGAGTTCTACTGATAAAAAATATTTAGATGAAATTAGCACAACCAACGGTTATTATTCTGAAATTAATTGAATTGATCATTCCGATGGTTATTCTTATGTAAGTACTAAAAAGAATTCTGGAACAGGCAGTCATATTTCTACATTGTTTACAGTTTATCCAGCTATTGACAGTACCAAAACTTCTAATAAAAACATTCCTTCCATGAAGGCGGTTAGTGATGCACTTGATGCAAAACAGAATACCTTAACAGCTGGAAGTAATATAACTATCTCTAACGGCACTATCAGCGCTACTGATACAACCTATACCGCTGGCAATGGTATTAGCATTGTTAATGGTGTTATTAGTCTTGATTTATCACAAGCAGAAAGTGAGAGTTTCTAATTATGAGCAGCTTAATAATACAGAGTGAAACTTTGGATGATATCGCTACAGCGATTAGATCCAAGACAGGCAAATCTGCTAGCATGACTCCGCTTGAAATGCCAGCAGAGATAAGAAGTATTAGCGGAGGTGGAGGTTCTGGTAGACAAGTAGCCATTGGTACTTTCAGCCATAAAACAAGTACTACAACCGTAGATATTGGATTTAAGCCAGCATACTTATGCGTATGAACTGGAAGCTCATTAGATGCGATTAGTACTTATAATTCAGACTGAAGCACAACAAAAGCGCATTATTCTGGCGCCAATACTTCTACTACTAGCTATACTATGAGTTCAACAACAACCAATTACAGATTAAAAGCAATTACTGAAACTGGTTTTACTATGGTTAAAGCTGGTGGTGCTTGCACTGCTAGATATTTTGCTATCGGAGAATAACTTTAAGGCTTCCTTATGGGAAGCCTTTTTTATTTTTTTCTCCAGATTTGTGGTATATTTTGTGGTACGAATGCGCTAAAACCGCATAAATAAGCCTTTAGAATTATAGAGTGGGAATAATTGAAACGCATAAATAGGCCTTTTTGGCCTATTTTTTTGTGGTATTTTTGTGGTTTTTTCAAGCTTTTGTGGTATTTTTGTGGTATGGAAAGGAAGCTTGAAAGCATGGAAAAATATACAGCTAGTTCAGTTAGATTGAAGAATAAGAAGTGGCAGGCCAGGTTGCGTTATAAAGAAGGCGATAAATGGAAGAACTTAGATAGAATGCTTCCAGAAGCTACAGGTAAGAAGGATGCGGAAAGGTTAGCGGAGGAATTGCGCAAAGAGTTAAACAAAACCGCAGATACTGTAGGAGATGTAGAGATTGGCAAAACAGTAGATGAAGTAGTTAGAGGATATATAGAGCATCAGTTTGCTATTGGTATTCTTGAAAAGTCTACGTATCATACACAGATGTTAACTTATGAAAGAAACATTCAGCCTTATTTAGGGGATTATATTTTTAAGAGTTTAGATAGAACAGCAATTATGGATTGGCATACTAAGCTATCTAATAAGGGTTTATCACAGCATGCTATTTACTACACTTACACGATTATTACCAAAGTTTATAACTACTATGTAGATATTGGAGAAATCGGTAGAAATCCGTTTCATACAGTTAAGGGTTTAAACAAGAGTAAGGTAAACAGAGTAACGCATTTAACACAGGAACAGATGGAAAAATTTCTAAACTCTGTATTTCTGGAGTTTGAACCAGAAGATCCTATGTATGCTGGTATCCTTCTGGCCTTCTATGCTGGCTTGCGCCGTTCGGAAATCTGCGGCCTTAGATGGTTAGATATTGATTTTGAAAGCAATACATTAACAGTTTCTTCCGCTATTGGAGTTGGGGAAGGTGGAACTTATACCAAAGGTACAAAGAACAAAAGCAGTAACAGAACCTTCCCTATGATGCCTCAATTGGCCAAGTGCTTGCGCTTAAGGTATGAAGCGATCCGGCCAGAGAGAAATTGGTTTGTATGCGGTTATGAAGATAGCTATATGGCGCCTATGACATTTAGCCATAGATTTAGAGAATTTGTTAAAGCTTATGATTTAAGGGATGCTTACGGCAAATATGTAGTTCCGCACGGTTTGCGCCATAACCTTGCTACCGTTGGCATGCGTGCGGATATGGATATTGCAGCGCTTAGTATGATGATGGGACACGCCAGCAGATCCATGACACTGGATATATACGGAGATGCTAACGAGCAGAGCAAAAAGGTTGCGATGGAACGCCTTAGCGAAACATTCAGCAAAGATACAGATGATGCTGATTATTACCCAGAAGAGGAAGAATAGCCATGATTTTTAGAAGGTATGGGAAAAACTCTATACCTTCTTTTTTTTATTTCTGTATTGCTTATTCTGGCTTACTACAGCTAAAATAAATTTTAGAAAGTGGAGGGTATTATAATGGCTTTTGAAGGCAAGAAAGTAGCACAGATTAAAGGCGAAGATGTAATGGCTGATGCGCAGGCTAATGGCCATGTTAAATGGCTGAAAAAGAAGGCAGCAGAGATTGCGGAAAAGGAAGATAATAATATGAAGGCCTTCTTCCAGCTTCGCAAGGCTTATCTGACAGAGTTCTATCCGGAACTTCTGGCTAAGAAGAAAGTAGTCAAAAAGGGCAAGAGTTTGTTTGAGCGCATCGCTGATCTGGAAGACTAACTAAAAAAATTTTTTCTAAAACTTTGGGTAAGATTAGTAAATCTTACCCTTTTTATTTTTATTAATAGTGTAAGGAAAGAGTTCCTTATAAATTTGTGTTTGTAAAAAATTTTTGGTAAAAAATTATCGAGGATAGGACACAAGTTATTAATTTATTCACAGTGGTTTTCATTTATATATGAAGGAAGAGGTTCAGCCATTACTCTTTCTCAGAATTTTAATTTCTCTATTATTCTTAAATTATCTTTTTGGATATAAGGCGCTAAGAGTTATGCTCCTTTCGCTTAGCGCCTTCCATTTTTTTAAGAATAATGACAGTCATGAGGAGGTCAAAAATGGATAAGACAGAGAAAATAACTTTTAGAGTTAGTGAAGAACTAAAAAAGAAAATTGCTAATAGGGCAATGCAGTTAGATATGAATTTAGCGGAATATATCCGCTACTTAGTACAGAAGGATCTGGAGGTAAAATAAAATGCTAAAGACTTATTTAAGAATGATACAGAATGAAATGGGCTTACAAGGTAAACCAGAGCCAGAAGTAGAAAGAGAAATTCTTTTAAAGTATTTTGATGGTTATGTGTTTGAAGATGAAGAAGAAAGCATTAAGTTCTTCATTGCATGAGGAGTATTAGAACAGCCATTACTTACAGCTAATCCAATCTTAGCCAATTGCGCAAACGCATTAGGAGAAAAATATAATTTAAATATCAGCATGGATGGCTTAGTTCTATCCGTTAAGGATAGAGGAAACCTTTACTCTTGGAATGAAAAAGATGGCTGGCATGAAGGTTATGATCCATTTATGGGAGATATCAATAAATGCTATGGCGCTAACCAAGAGGAAGCCATTAAGAGTTTGTTTGTTAAAGATGTGCGCCATGATTGGCCTTTGCGCAAATCAGATAAAGTTGGATTAATTACAGAAAGTTGTGGTTACGGAAAAACGCATTGGGTAGAACATGAGTTAGTAAATGAACTTAATGAAGCTTCTTTCTTCTGGAATGATTTAGCAGTTAATACAAGGCATTACCGCAAACAAGATATTCTTTTTATCAGTACCAGAAGAAGTATTAAGGATCAGCAAGTGCGCTATGGGGAAGTAGAAGATGCGGTAGAAGAAGATTTTACAGAAGAAGGCGCTAATCCGATTTATGACGATAGACAGGATAAAGTTAGAATCATTACTACCGCCAAGCTAGGCGCTCTTTACTTAAAAGGCAGAGTTGAAAAAATGTTTCCAGTAGTGGT
>OCTW013373326.1_pt1 | contig 12700 bp, 9 predicted proteins | sample 1539671 | NCBI WGS metagenome assembly OCTW01 (sample SAMN02144230, study PRJEB22623) | gut metagenome | biome: sheep rumen | host: Ovis aries | place: New Zealand | reverse complement strand
AACGTTGCATCAACTGATGAGATTTTGTAATCGCCATCAGTACACCCGCCCAACATCATGCCACTTAGCACACATGAAAAGAAGAGCAGTCGATTCTTCATCTTTGATTTTTTCATAATGAACTGTTTTAAGTTAGTTAATCAATTAATCCTCATTTTACATGAAATCATTTTCACGTTGCAAATATAGTAAATGTTTTTTAATTCTCCAACTTTTTTCCAATATTTTGTTCAGTTTTTCTCTTAATTACATAATTTCTTGCATAATTGTTTGGTTATATGCAGGAAATTGTATAGTTTTGCACCCAATTTCGTATAAATATACCGACATGAAAGTAAAGAACAACCGCTTGGAGGCACTTCGGATGATTATCTCCAGTCAGGAGTTGGGTAGTCAGGACGAGCTGTTGGGAGCCCTAAAGCAAGAGGGATTCCAGTTGACTCAGGCTACATTGAGCCGTGACTTGAAACAGCTGAAGGTTGCCAAGGCTGCCACGATGCGAGGCAATTATGTATATGTATTGCCGAACGACACGATGTACAAAAGGGTATCGACGCCCCACTCCATCCGGGAGATGATGCAAGTGCCTGGATTCCTGAGCATCAACTTCTCCGGCAACATGGGTGTTATCAAGACGCGCCCGGGCTATGCCAGTTCTATTGCCTACAACATCGACAGCAACCACATTGACGGCATATTGGGCACTATTGCCGGCGACGACACCATATTTATCGTCATCAAGCAGGGGCTGACGAAGGAACACATCATCGATGCCCTGAGCGAGGTGGTGCCGAATATGAGGTGAGAAGTAAGAGGTAAGAAACAAGTACACATTATTATAAATGGAACAGAAAGAAAAGATAGAAGTATTTGTGGCGGGGCCTGAGCATGAGGTGTATGTAGACACCATCCTGCAGACGATAGCCGATGCTGCCAAGGTCAGAGGCACAGGTATTGCCAAGCGAACCCACGAGTATCTGGCAACAAAGATGAAGGAAGCCAAGGCCGTGATTGCCCTGGCGGGTGACCGTTTTGCGGGCTTCAGCTACATTGAGACCTGGGGCAACAAGCAATACGTGACGACCTCGGGACTCATAGTACATCCAGACTTCCGCGGTCTGGGCGTGGCCAAGAAAATCAAGGATATGACCTTCTCGCTGGCTCGTACACGCTGGCCACATGCGAAGATTTTCTCGCTGACCAGCGGTGCTGCGGTGATGAAGATGAACACAGAGTTGGGCTACCAGCCTGTGACCTTTGCCGACCTAACCGACGACGAGGCCTTCTGGCGCGGTTGTGAGGGATGTGTCAATGTGGATGTCCTGCACAGAACGGGTCGCAAATACTGCATTTGTACGGCTATGCTTTATGACCCCGAGGTGCATCTGCCCGCCAAGATTCCCGAAGCCGTCCTTGAACGCATTAAACAGTTAGACGAAAAATAAAAACAATATGAGCAAGAAGAAAGTAGTAGTAGCATTCAGTGGTGGTTTGGACACCAGCTACAACGTGATGTATCTGACCAAGGAGTTAGGTTATGAGGTATATGCCGCCTGTGCTAACACCGGTGGTTTTTCCGCAGAACAGCTGAAGAGAAACGAAGAGAACGCCTACAAGCTGGGCGCCGTGAAATATGTGACACTGGACGTAACCCAGGAGTATTACGAGAAGTCGCTGAAATACATGATTTTCGGTAACGTACTGCGCAACAACTGCTATCCCATCTCCGTCAGCAGTGAGCGCATCTTCCAGGCCATTGCCATTGCGCGCTACGCAAAAGAGATAGGTGCCGACGCCATCGCCCACGGTTCGACAGGTGCCGGCAACGACCAGATTCGTTTCGACATGACCTTCCTCGTAATGGCCCCTGGTGTAGAGATTATCACCCTGACACGCGACCGCAACCTGACGCGTAAAGAGGAGGTTGACTACCTGAATGCCAACGGCTATTTCGCCGACTTCACCAAGCTGAAGTATTCTTACAACGTAGGAATTTGGGGAACCTCTATCTGTGGCGGCGAACTGCTTGACCCCACACAGGGACTGCCCGAAGAAGCCTATCTGAAGCACGTCACCGCCAAGGAGAACGAGGCGCTGCTGAAGATTACCTTTGACAAGGGCGAGATAGTGGCCGTCAACGGCGAGCAGTTCGATGACAAGATCAAGGCCATTCAGAAGATTGAGGAGATTGGTGCCAGCTACGCCATCGGCCGCGATGCCAATGTGGGCGACACCATCATCGGCATCAAAGGTCGCGTAGGTTTCGAAGCCGCAGCTCCTAAGCTCATCATCGAGGCCCACCGTCTGCTGGAGAAATCGACACTCTCCAAGTGGCAGCAGTACTGGAAAGACCAGATAGCCAACTGGTACGGCATGTTCCTGCACGAGAGTCAGTACCTGGAACCCGTCATGCCCGATATGGAGGCCATGCTGACCAGCAGTCAGCGCAACGTCACGGGTACCGCTATCCTGAAGCTCCGTCCCTATGGTTTTGAGACCGTAGGTATCGACAGCGTCAATGACCTGACCAAGAGCAAACTCGGCGAATACGGTGAGACGCAGACCGGCTGGACGGCTGACGAGGCCAAGGGCTTCATCAAGGTCAGCTCAACCCCACTCCGTGTTTACTACGGAATACATCCAAATGAGAGATAACCCCCTCCCAACCCTCCCCGAGGGGAGGGCTATGTACACACTACGATGGTAAAAAACGTCGGATCTTACAAATCAAATACAAACTAAATGAGTAATCAAAATAATATCGGGATCGCTTCCCTCCCCACGGGGAGGGTCAGAGTGGGGATACTTGGTGCTGCAGGCTATACAGGTGGTGAACTCATTCGTCTGTTGCTAAATCACCCAGAGGCCGAGATTGTCTTTGCGAACAGCGAGAGCAACGCAGGCAACCTCGTCAGCGACGTCCACGAAGGACTGCTCGGAGACACGGAGCTGCGCTTCACCGACGAGATGCCCTTCGACCAAGTAGATGTCGTATTCTTCTGCTTCGGCCATGGCAAGAGCGAGGCGTTTCTCAAGGAGCACACCATCCCTGAGAACGTGAAGATTATCGACCTGGCACAGGACTTCCGAATCAAAGGTGAGCACGACTATGTCTATGGCTTGCCAGAGACGCATAAGAATATCATTGCCGGCTGTCAGCATCTCGCCAATCCCGGCTGCTTTGCCACCTGTATTCAGCTAGCCATGCTACCCGCCCTGAAGGCCGGTATCATCAGCGGCGATATTCATGTGAACGGTATTACGGGCAGCACCGGCGCAGGCCAGAAGCCGGGTGCCACCACCCATTTTTCATGGCGCAACGACAATTGCTCAGTCTATAAAACCTTCACCCATCAGCATCTGTTGGAGATTAACCAAACCGTTCAGGAACTCTCTCCTGGCTATGCGGGACGTGTACTGTTCATTCCCCAGCGCGGGTGTTTTGCCAGGGGAATTTTCGTGACGGCCTACGCTAAATGCGACAAGTCGTTAGAAGAGGTGCAGCAAATCTACGCCGACTATTACAAGGATGCCGCCTTTACCAATTTCGTGACCAAGAGTCCCGATATGAAGCAGGTGGTCAATACCAACAAGGCAGTGGTGTATGTAGAGAAATTCGAAGACCAGCTCCTGATGATTTCCTGCATCGACAACCTGCTGAAGGGTGCTGTAGGTCAGGCTGTACAAAATATGAACCTAATGTTTGGCATTGACGAGAAGGCCGGACTGATGCTGAAGGCCTCCGCATTCTAAGGCATCAAAAGCTCCACATTCTAAACATTACAGCGGAAAACCACTAACAATTTTGGCCATTGTTAGTTGTTTTCCGTTTTTTGTTAGTCTTTCTTCATTCATTTTTACTACCTTTGCAGCGATGAAGATGATATCCTCTCATATTTCTCGTCGCCTACTGACATGCTGTCTCTGCCTTGTCGCAATGCCCATGTCGCTTCTGGCCACTCCTTCTGATGGCGAGTCGGCTACCTATCGGCAGTTGAAAATCACGGCAGAGCGCTTGGCCGATCTTAACATCCCTCGCAGTGGTCATACAGTATTCATAGCCCATGGCGAGGTGACTGTTATTGGCGGACATACCTCCGGATTCATACCAACCCCCACAGCCGAGTACTACAAAGACGGCAAATGGCATCTGCTGCAGACCGTCTATGAACATGATGGTGGCTTTTCCGTTGTCCTCAAGTCGGGAAAAGTGATTATCGGAGGTGGTTTCGAGAAACATTTAGGCATTGGACAGACATTTGTCGTTGAGACCTACGACCCCATCTATCACACCTTCGAAGGCTTTGGCTGCCTACAACAGAAGCGTGTATCAGCCCGTGCTATAGAACTGAATAGCGGACAAGTCATCATCTCTGGCAACTGGTATGCCGACGATACTATCGAGAAATATGACGGCAAGGAGACATTCACCCATTTCAAGGATGTCAGTCAGCAGCGCGCCCTACCTTATATATTCCGCACGTCAAAAGACAATGCCCTCCTATTCAGTGCGATGGATACTCATGGGAAGTTATTTGACACCATAGTCGTTGACCAGTTGCATGGCGAATCATTCTGTCCCCCATTGTTTGAGACCTGGAAGCCCATATTCCACGACATGCCCTTCAATTGTGACAACTGTTTCATTGGCGACGAATCACGAAACCTTTATGCATACCTTTTTCCTATTATAGATCAGGACGGTCAAGTGGCTATTGCCCAGGTGCAAGACACCATCTTCTCCGTCCTGCCCACAATGTTCCCCGTCCCCATGAAGAGCCAGTGGGGTGCCATCAGGTACAATTCACCCATCATTGTCAATCGCAAGACCCAGCACGCCTACTTGATAGGTATCGACAACACATTCCGCCACTATATCCTCAGCGTCAAGTACGGACAGGAGCCTGCTCCTATGACCCTCTACTATACAGACCCCATAGAGAATGCTGGTGGCGATATGCCTATACTGACTGAGGACGGCAGCATCCTGTTGGCAGGAGGAAAGAACGGAATGGTCTCCAACGGAAAGGTCAACAACAATTTCCGACCCTTCGCCACAGTCCTGCTCCTGCGCCTTGACAAGAATGCCGCCACACAGGAGAGCTCTTATTCATGGCTGTGGTTCATACCACCTGTCATTCTGCTGATATTGCTGGCTGGCTACCTCGTCTTCTTGCGATCTTCCAGCAAGAAGAAAAAGGGCACCCCTCAGCCTCAGGAAGCCGCTCCCCGTCCTGAGGAGAAGACTCAGACCACTGCCAACGAACTGCTGATGCAGCGCCTCTGTCTGCTGATGGAAGAGCAGAAGCCCTTCCTCAACAGCGAGTTGAAAGTCTCCGACGTCGCAACCCTTTTAGGCACCAACACCCGCTATATATCCGAGAGCATCAAGGTGACACGCGGTATCACCTTTGCACAGTTCATCAACACCTACCGCATTTCCTATGCCCAGCAGCTGTTACGCCAGCAGCCCACCATAAAGATGACCGAGGTTTACATCAATTCGGGCTTTGCCAACGACACTTCCTTCTTCCGCACCTTCAAGGCCCACACGGGCATGACTCCCAAGGAGTGGCTAACGCAAATCGACTGACAATTCTTGCATTGTTAGTCGATTTTCGTTTTTTGTCAGCAGCTTTTATCCGATAAGTCCTATCTTTGCGGCAAACAATACTTAACAAAAAAAACAAAAACTATGAAAAAACAACGTAAAAGACTCATGGTATGCATGATGGCACTCGTTGCCACGACTACCAGTGTATGGGCGCTTGAAACAGACGGTGACGGAGCCTATCTCATCGGCTCCGTCCAGGACTGGAAAGACTTTGCGACCCTTGTGCAGAGTAATCCTACAGCCAATGCGAAGATGACTTCCGACATTGATCTGGGCGATGACCAAACCATGATTGGCACCTCTGCACACCCCTATCAGGGAACCTTCAACGGACAGCGCCACACGCTGACCGTTAACTTGAACACATCTCTGACGAACACCGCCCCCTTTTCCTATGTCGGAACGGGAGCCGTCATCAAGCGCTTAGTAATTGACGGCACCATTCGCTCGACGGCCGAATATCTCTCAGGAGTCGTCGGCCAAGCCCAGGGTGCTGTCACGCTTGACATCATTCAGGTCAACGCCACCATTAGGAGTGGCGAAGGGACTGCCGGCGACCAATATCTCGGCGGACTCGTCGGCTTAATGTCAGGAGCAAACGTCACCATCAACGACTGCCTTTTCTGCGGTGTTCAGAACAGTACACGCTGTACGTCAGCCATCGCAGGCTACGGCAGTGGTTCCATTGCAATGAACAACTCCCTGCTGATGGGAACCTACAGCGGACAAAACATGCACCCCATTTGCCACAGCGGTCTTGGTTTCTCGGGTTCGAACAACTACCTCTGCATGACTTATAACCAAGGCAGCGTCCCAGAAGGGGTTACAACGGTCACCCGTGAACGAATCGCCACTGGCGAGATTGCTCATCTGTTGCAGGAAGCACATGGTGATCTGGAGCAGATCTGGGGTCAGGACTTGGCAAACTTCAGCACCAATCCTGTGCTGACCTTCGACCCCTCATTACGCGTCTACAGCAACGGCGACGGCATGTACAGCAATGATTCCGGCCTGCCTACGCACAATGCCTACGCCATTTGGTGTGCCGGCAACAAGACGCTGTACTTCGACTATACAGATATCGGACTGACTGCCGGCGACACATACAAAGGAGAGACGGTGACCACGGTGTGGAGCGGTTCTAAAGTTGTAGCCTCGTCAGGAACTGGTGTCCCGGACTGGTATAGCAACAATCCCAACGTTGAGAAAGTGGTCTTCGACGAGAACTTTGCCAGCATGAAGCCTATCAGCCTCTTTGGATGGTTTAGCAACTGTACCGCACTCGAGAGCATCACAGGCATGGAATACCTGAACACCTCCCGCGCACTGACCATGGAATCCATGTTCCAAAACTGCTCGAATCTCAGCAGTATTGACGTCACCCACTTCAACACGAGCGGCGTCAGCAGCATGGCCTATATGTTCCTCAACTGCGGCATCACAGACATCAATGTTGACAACTTCGACGTCAGCAACGTCGGAAATTTTGAGAGGATGTTCTGCAACTGTACACAACTGCGTGCCATCTACGTCAACACCGGATGGGGTCCGATTTCAGCCAGCATCAGCAACGAGATGTTCCGCTACTCCGAAAAGTTGGTAGGCGACTATGCCCTAATAGACCATACAGGATGGAATAGCGGTGTCTATTTCAACTATTATATCACACCCACCGAAAGGGCGTCAGCCTTGGCACAAGTCTTCTATTGCAGGGACAACAAGACCCTCTACTTCGACTACAGCAATCGCTATCTGCGCAAAGGGCACCTGTATGACGGACACGAAATTGTCACCCTGTCAACCTTCGACGCTGCCATCACGATGCCCAACACCTCTTCCTGGAGAAATGCATACTATAGCCTGGGCGGCAATACCATTTACGTCAAGAATGAATGCACCAATGCCGTCATCACCGAAGCGTTCCACTCCGCTGAGCTGGCCACAACTCAGTCCTGGTTTGAAAATATGGCAAAATTAGTCACGGTGACAGGCATCAACAACCTCAACCTAACGGGAGTAACTGATATGTCGAGGATGTTCAAGGGCTGTAGCGAACTGAGCGCTGTTGACCTGAGTACTCTTAATACGTCGGCCATCACAGACATGAACTGTCTGTTCGATGGCTGCAGCAAGCTGACCAGCGTCAACCTGACGGGGTCGTTCAGCACTGAAAACGTGACAAACATGTACTGCATGTTCTACGGCTGCAGCAGTCTAGAGACCCTCGACCTCAGCAACTTCAACACCGCAAAGGTGACGAACACGTCTCCATACTACGGTATGCTGCAAATGTTCTATAATTGTAGCAGCCTGGAGAGCCTCGACCTCAGCAATTTCAACACGTCTCTGTTGAACAGAATGGACAACATGTTCAAAGGATGCAGCAGTCTGGAAAGCATTGACCTCAGCAGCTTCAATACTGAACAGGTAATATACATGACAAACATGTTTGATGGATGCAGCAGTCTGGAAAGCATTGACCTCAGCAACTTCGACACCGGAAACGTGGCAGATATGTCATATATGTTCCAAGGCTGTAGCAGTCTGACGGGCCTCGACCTCAGCAAGTTCAGCACCGAGAAGGTGGCAGGCATGGCATATATGTTCCAAGGCTGCAGCGGTCTGACGAGCCTCGACCTCAGCAACTTCAACACACCGCTACTCATCAGAATGGAGTACATGTTCAAAGGCTGCAGTAAGCTGACCAGCCTCGATCTGAGCAACTTCACCACGACATCGGTGACCCATATGCTTCACCTGTTCGAGGACTGCACCCTTTTGGCCAGCGTCAACCTGAGCAGTTTCAACACTGGAAACGTCATTGACATGACCTCTATGTTCGAGGATTGCAGCAGCTTGGAAGCCCTTGACATCCACAACTTCGCGCAGTCAAAGAATCCCACCGTCAACCGTATGTTCTATGGCTGCAGCAGTCTGGAAAGTATTACCTGTGACGGCACATGGACTGTCGGTGCGTCGTACCAGGGAGAGAATGTCTTCTACGGTTGCACGGCGCTCAAGGGCTGCATCTATTACGACCCGTCGAAGGTGAGCCACGCCTATGCCAACCCCATGACGGGCTACTTCACTCCCAGCTATGCCAAGGGCGGTGACGTTCTCTTTGCTGTGGTCAACGGCTCTGCCATGACACTTTACAGCGGCAACGGCATCGGTTTGCCGGCAGGCGCCCACATCTTTACGGGAGAAGACTCGTGGAATTCCAGCTTCCGTACCAGCATCAGCACCATCTCCCTCCACACCTGCTGCTCGCTATACACGGGCACCACGCTTTCGAACCTGTTCAACAGCTTCAACCTCACCTCCATCAGCGGCCTGAACAACCTCAGGACAGACGATGTCACGAACATGAGCAGGATGTTCTACCACTTCGGTCAAAATAATGCCACCATCAAGACACTCGACCTGAGTTCCTTCAACACCGCCAAGGTGACGACGATGTCCCACATGTTCGACTATTGCCAGTATCTGGAGTCGCTCGACCTGAGTTCCTTCAACACCGCCAACGTTACGGATATGTCGTACATGTTTTATTATTGCATTAGAATGTCATCGCCGAACCTGACCTCATTCAACACGGAAAAAGTGACGACCATGTCGAATATGTTCTCTTGGTTCAACAATTCTGACACTGCTCCTTCCTACGTGCTTGACCTAAGTTCCTTCAACACATCAGCTGTTGAAGATATGAGTAGGATGTTTAATACCAACAAACTACGAACCATCATTGTCAGCGACGACTGGAACACGGATGCCGTCACCAGCAGTGATCTTATGTTCGCAAGTTGTAATTACCTCATCGACGAAAACGGTTGCAATTGCGGATCTGCTTTCGGCGGAGCAGGAAAGGCATACTTTGGCGACGGCGGCTATCTTGTTAGCAACAACCTGTACGACGCTCAGACTAACACCAACAAGATCAATCGTCTGAAAGGACTGACCATTGGAGGCGTGAAACTGAAGGGCCGTACTCTGAAAGCCGGCAAGTGGAACTCGCTCTGCGTACCTTTCAACATCTCAGAGGAGCAGCTTGCCGCAGGACCTCTGGCAGGAGCACTCGTCAGAACCCTCGACAGCTATACCAACGACGGCACTACGGTCACTATCACCTTAGCAAGCGAGGCCAGCATAACCGCTCACAAGCCCTATCTGGTATTCATCCCTGACGGCTCCGATATTGTCGACCCCGTCTTCCCCTCCACAACCGTCACTTACGACAATGCCACTGTGCTCACCACAGCCCAGGTCACCAAGGGCGATGCGACATTCATTGGTGCCTACACGCCACAGGTCCTCACTGCCGGCGACCAGCGGAAACTCTTCCTGCAGGACAACAAGCTCTACTACCCCTCTTCCGAGGCCACGGTTTCCGCCTATCGTGCCTACTTCACACTGACTGCTGACGTACCACTCGTAGCTAGCGGAGCACCCTGCATTGTGCTTGACTTCGGCGACGGCACTGGCAGTACCACAGGAATTGCCGACTTGTCAGCAGGACTTCACCAAACGGCCAACACTCCTGCATATAACCTGAATGGTCAGCGCGTCCTCCGTCCACGACAGGGCATTTTCATCGTTAACGGCAAGAAAGTATTCATAAAATAAACTACCATTATGAACAAGACATATTTCACACCCGAATGTAAGGTTATCAAAATACAGACCTTCAGTATCCTCGCCGCCAGCGACCCTCCTGAATACGGAGGAGGAGGAGGAGGAAACTCCGACGCTCGGTCTATAGAATTTGACGACTCTGAATAGTCACCAACGGACGAAAGGTCGTGGTGAAGTAGGAGTCGAGACATTTATCTGCCATATCCCATGTATGTTTATGCAAGAAAGTGTGTAAAGTTGCAAAAAAGGCGCGGGAAAGTTGGGTATTTCAATTATTTAGTATAACTTTGCAGCGTTTTAACGTTAAAAGCAAGCAAGATGAAACTATTCGACGTATATCCCCTGTTCGACGTGAATATCGTCAAGGGACAGGGAACGAAGGTTTGGGACGACAAGGGTCAGGAGTATCTGGACCTGTATGGTGGCCATGCTGTCATCAGCATCGGGCACTCGCACCCCCATTATATAAATAAGGTGACGGAGCAGTTGCAGCAGATTGGGTTCTACTCCAACTCCGTCATCAACAAGCTGCAGCAGCAGGTGGCCGAGCGGCTGGGACGCATCAGCGGCTACGAGGACTACCAGCTGTTTCTCATCAACAGTGGTGCCGAGGCCAATGAGAACGCGCTGAAGCTGGCCTCGTTCAAGAACCCTACAGCCACGCGCATCCTGTCGTGCGAGAAGGCGTTCCACGGCAGAACGAGTCTGGCCGTAGAGGTGACCAACAACCCGAAGATTGTTGCTCCGCTGAACGATAACCACCACGTGCGCTTCCTGCCGCTGAACGACATCGAGCCATGGGTGCGCGAACTGTCACGCGGTGGTGTCTGTGCCGTCATCTTAGAGTGCATCCAGGGCGTCGGCGGCATCCAGATGGCCACGCCGAAGTTTGCCCAGGATCTGGCCTACGCCTGCAAGCGCTATGGCGCCACGCTGATATGCGACGAGATACAGTGCGGCTATGGCCGTAGCGGTAAGTTCTTCGCCCACCAGTGGCTGGGCATCAAGCCCGACATCATCACCGTCGCCAAGGGCATTGCCAACGGCTTCCCCATGGGTGGCGTGCTGATTTCGCCCGACTTCCAGCCCGTCTATGGACAACTGGGCACGACGTTTGGCGGCAACCACCTGGCCTGTGCTGCGGCACTGGCAGTGCTCGACGTCTTCGAACAAGAGCATCTGGTGGAGAACGCCAACGAGGTGGGCAGTTACCTCATGGAGCAGTTGAAGGCCATCGACAGTCCACATATTAAAGAGGTTCGCGGTCGCGGTCTGATGATTGGCATCGAACTCGACATTCCCCACAAGGACGTGCGCCAGCCCCTCATCTACCAGGAGCACTGCTTTACCGGCTGTGCTGGTCAGAACATCCTGCGACTGTTGCCGCCGCTGTGCCTCACGAAGGCCGATGCCGACCTGTTTATAGAACGGCTGAAGACCGTTCTGAAGGGAATAGGGAATAATGAAAAGTGAAAAGTGAAAAGTGAAAAGTGAAAAATTTGCTACCGCATATAGAACTATGAAGATATCAGTAATAGGCGCCGGAGCCATGGGTGGCGCCACCGTGGAAGGACTGCTTAAAGGCAACTATGTACAGGCTGCCGACATTTGTGTGAGCGATGCCTCGCAAAAGGCCGTCGAGCGCTTTGCCGACAGCGGTGCCATCGTAACGACAGACAACAATGCTGCCGCCAAATGGGGCGACATGGTGCTGGTATTCGTGAAGCCTTGGCTCGTAGAGCAGGTGCTGACCGGCATCAAGGACACGCTGGACTACAAGCGCCAGACGCTGGTCGTCGTAGCGGCAGGCATCAAGGGCGAACAACTGAAGGCTTGGATGACGAAGGACGGGCAGCTGCCCTCCATGTTCCTGGCCATTCCGAACATCGCCATCGCACAGCTGGCGTCGATGACGTTCCTCGTGGCTGTTGAGGCAGAACCTCAACACACAGTACAAGTAAAGGCGCTGTTCGACTCGATGGGACAGACCATCGTCACCGAGGAGAAGCTGTTAGGAGCCGGGACGACACTGGCCTCCTGCGGTATTGCCTACGCCATGCGCTATGTCCGTGCAGCCAGTGAGGGCGGCGTGGAGCTGGGCTTCAAGGCCGACGATGCCAAAAACATTGTGATGCAGACGATGAAGGGCGCCGTGGAACTGCTGCAGGCCACTGGTCTGCACCCCGAGGCTGCCATCGACCTGGTGACGACGCCCGGTGGTGTCACCATCAAGGGATTGAACGAAATGGAGCATGCAGGATTTACATCTAGTGTTATTAAAGGATTAAAAGCAGGAGCGAAATAATTATGGACGAACAACTGAAACAAATTGGAGAACGTCTGCGCGGGTTGCGCGACGTGCTGGACATCCCCGTCAGCGAGATGGCCGAGACCATCGGCATCAGTGCTGACAAGTATGAGAAGATAGAGCAGGGCGAGATGGACATCACCATC
>OCTW011595530.1_pt1 | contig 12700 bp, 10 predicted proteins | sample 1539671 | NCBI WGS metagenome assembly OCTW01 (sample SAMN02144230, study PRJEB22623) | gut metagenome | biome: sheep rumen | host: Ovis aries | place: New Zealand | reverse complement strand
ACCTCAACATTCGCCGCACCTTTCACATGGCCGTAGTTGCGGGGCATCATCCTTGCCTTTGCCCAGCGTCCGTTTCCGTCGAGTATGATCGCAACATGACGCGGTATGTCCATATATACTCCTTTTATCAGAATCTGTCACTAGTCAATTCGCATAAATCAGGCGGGGGATTGACATCCTCCACTGAGATGTACTGACAGGAGGCTGCCGCACGGATCCCCGTTCCGACAGCCCCCGGCTCATTTCTATAGATCTTCCGTCATACGGTAAGGATATCTTTCGACTTCTCCTCGACCATCCTGTCGATCTCTTTGACCTTCTTATCGGTCTCCTTCTGAAGCTCATCCTGAAGATCGGCGACCTCGTCCTCCGAGATCTCATCCTTCAGCTTCTTGAATGACTTGTCTGCGTCGCGGCGGATATTGCGCACTGCCACCTTGGCATCTTCGCCCTTCTTTTTGACCTCTTTGTTCAGATCTTTTCTTCTCTCCTCGGTAAGCTCCGGGAAGATCAGGCGGATGACCTTGCCGTCCGTGTTCGGGTTGATGCCGATGTCGGCAATGTTGATCGCCTTGATGATCTCCTTGATCATGTTCGGCTCCCACGGAGCGATCTGAAGGATCCTTGCCTCCGGGACGGTAATATTGCCGACCTGGGAGATCGGCACCGGAGATCCGTAATAGTCTACACGTACCTTGTTGAGGACCGCAGGGTTCGCGCGTCCCGCGCGGATCGTCTTGAACTCCTCCTCCAGGTTGGAAAGCGTCTTGCCCATCTTCTCCACATAAGGTGTCAGTCTGTTATCCATCGCCATACCCCTTTCTGTTATACTGTGACGGACGTCCCGTCTATCGTTCCCTCAGCCGCCCTGAGGATACTGTTCTCCTCATTCAGTCCGAAAACATACATCGGCATCTTATTGTCTCTGGCGAGAATGGATGCCGTCATATCCACAACCTTCAGGTTCTTCTCAATAACTTCATCGATCGTGACGCTCTCATACTTCCTGGCATTCGGATCGTCCTTCGGATCGGCGTCATATACGCCGTCGACAGCCTTGGCCAGAAGGATCACATCCGCCTCGATCTCGATGGCGCGCAGAAGCGTCGCGGTATCCGTTGAGAAATAGGGATGTCCGATCCCGCCCGCGAAGAACACGATCTCACCGTCCTCCAGCGCGCTTACGGCAGCGTCCTTTGAGAACAGCTGGGTGAAGCTTCCGCAGACAAACGGAGTCATGACTCTTGTCTTCAACCCTGCCGCGCGGAAGATATCCGCGACGTAGATGCAGTTCATCACTGTAGCGAGCATGCCGATCTGATCTGCCTTCGTGCGATCCATATTGCCGCTGGTGCGTCCTCTCCAGAAGTTTCCGCCTCCGGTCACTACTGCGATCTGTATTCCTTTTTCGGACAGACTCCTGACCTGCCTCGCGATCCCCATCACCGTCGCTTCATCAAACCCGGTCTTCTTCTCTCCGGCAAGGGCTTCGCCGCTCAGCTTCAGCAGAACTCTCTTCATATCCTGTCTCCTCATCGGTTCTCTTTGTCCATATTCACAACAGAAACATCATACCATACCGCCGCTCTCAAATCCATAGCAGAAAACTGACACTGCGCCGTATGTGAGATGAAAGCCTCATTCATCAGTAGCAGTATACCGTTGATCTCACCGGGACGTGCTTATAGACCCATTTCGCGCTGTCCTCAGACATGCGGATGCACCCGTGGGAGGCCGTATGCTTCCCGAGATAGGCTGATTTCCCTCCGCCGGGCCACCTGTGCATGCCGCTGCCGCACACTTCCGTATAATATTTCAGTCCCTCAACGTACATGCGCTTGAAATCCACCCTCATCCATCCTGTCGGAGTCGGAGTCTGCTTCGTGCCTGTAGAGCACTTGAACGTCTTCTGGAGCTTCCATCTTCCCTTTTTGCCTTTAAAAACGTTGACTCTCTGCTTGTCCAGGCTGACCCATACCAGCCAGGCGGTTTTGCTGGACGCCCTTTTCTTACGGTTGATATAGGCTTCCTTCTGCGCCGTGCTGTAATCTCCGGAGGAACCCGTTGCAAGATCCTTCTTGATGGAAAGCCACGAATTCGGTGCTTCAAAGGTAATGTTTTTGTACCTGACAGTGCTCTTCGAACTGTAGCGGGCTCTGCGGTAGACCACCACCACGCCGGTGCCTCTTTTGATCTTCACGCCCTTCACCTTGACACTCTTGCGCATGGAAGCCTTCCAGTACAGGGAATGCACTTTCCCCGGCGATGCTTTTGCCGCAGTCTTCTTCGCAGCGGTTTTCTTCGGCGCGGTCTTCGCGAAGGCCCTGCGCCCGGAAAGCGGCGCCAGGACAAGGAGCAGGAATATACCCGCTGTCACCAGGGCTTTTTTCACAGCAGCAGCGTTGTTGTCTGTATTCATATACCGTCCTTTCAAACGTCAGGCTTTCAGCCACACTCGCAGACGATCATCCGCAGCTTGCCGTTCTTATCCGGAGGAATGACATCCATCCACTCGAATTCGAAGGAAAACGGTCTCTTAAAGATCTCATTTAAAGAGGTCGTCAGATATTCCTCAAGCTCCTTTGCCGTCATGTTCGCTTTTTCATCCCGCACGATCTGCACATGGATCAGATCCCACGTCTTCTGGATAAACCGGATCTGAAGTATGTCCGGACAGTGAGCGATCACCGGAGTTACCTCAAAAAAGCTGGTCACTCTCCCGTCCTCGTAGCGGAAGTAGTCATTCAGGCGCCCTTCCATATTCGTTATGAAATGAACTCCCTGACTCGTCCTCATTACCGCCCTGTCACCGACTTCGTAGTTGATCAGGGGCAGATCCGTCTTATAGAGCGGGGTGATGATCACTCTCCCCCGGCGGGCAAGCTGTCCTTCATCATCGACTACATTCACGACAAATGAATCATTGTGTACTACATAATAGTCCTTGTCCGGCAGACGCAGCATGCAGGCGCCTGTCTCGGCGCTTCCGTAGGAATCAATGATGCCGGGCCCCAGCTGCTCGATGAACAGAGCACGGTCATTTTCCGTGACTTTCTCCGAGATCGGATCATAGAACTTCGGATGAAAGATCTTCTTCCCGGTGCGCTTTGCGTAGAGCACAAGTCTCATCAGCTCTGTCTTGTTCATATACAGCCAGTCAGGCCTGTATTCATTGATCCTGTCGATCACTTCGCCTTCCGGCGCGTACTGGTCCACAAACGCATGGCGGAACAGTCCCAGCTTCTGAAGCGCGGTATCCTGCCCGCCCGGATTGACGTCATGCATGTTGATCCGGCTCATGGTCTTGCCGGTCAGCGGATTGTGGCCCGCACAGAGCATGACTCTGTACCAGTTCGCCTTCATATATGCTTTCTCACGCGGCGAGAACAGGATCGACACAGGCTTCCCGGTAGATCCGGACGTAGTATCACAGATCCAGTCCTTATACTCCGGTCTGTCCTTCAGGCCGGCCATCCACTCCCTCAGCTCATCCTTGGTCAGAACGGGAAGCTTCGTCAGGTCATCCCCGGTACGGATATCCTCAGGCTTCACACCGGCCCTGTCAAAGCGTTCTCTGTAGAACGGGATCTCATAAGCGCGCTGTGCCAGTTTCTGTACTCTCCGGTTCTGCATCTCGATGGCTTTCGAGAAGTTCTTCGGAACCCTGTGCAGCATCTGCGGCAGATCCGCCAGCAGATAGAAGTTCATGAGTTTCTTCTGTAATTTCGCCTGCATCATCACACGACCTCTATCTCGATGTTCTTCAATGCTCTGTCCAGGGCCGCGGTCGCTTCCGCCAGTGTTCTACCCTTCGTTACAACATGACCGATCCGGTTCGGACCGACATGGAACTTCTTGACCTGGTCCCCGATGGTATAGTCGAAGCATACCTCACAGATATTGCTGTCACTCTTCGGATTGCGGTTGGCAAGGGCTATGATCTCTCCGTCCTTATCGCTCATGAGCAGCTTGGAGGCATTGGGAACTGCCTTGTCCTTCGGGAAATCCGGTTTCTGTCCGAGGGCGACCTCGATGATCTTCTTATAATAGTCATATCCATAGTAGATGGATACCAGTTCCGCCAGACAGGTCGCGCCGGACCTTCCGCCGATCTCAAGTACATAAGTCTTGCCGTCTCTCATGATGAAATCGCAGTTGACCGCGCAGTTGTCCAGTCCCATCGCCAGGATCGCCTTCTCGCAGGTCTCGCAGCAGTCCTTCTGCGCCTCTTCGCTCAGCTCGTAGGGCGCGAAATGGCCTGCCGGTACACCCGTGCTTCCGTGGAAGATGTAATCTCCGTGGGGCAGGATGAACTGCACCTTGCCGTCCATGACGAAGGCCTGGGCGCCGAACTCGCGTCCGATGATGAATTCCTCCACGATATAATAGTCTTTACGGGTGTATGCCTGGGCGTTGGTGATCGCCGCCTGGATCTGATCCGGCCTGTCCACTCTGGTGATGCCGCGGCTGCCTGACGAATCCACGATCTTGATGATCAGCGGATACTGCAGGCCTTCGATCTTCTCGTCCACATTCTCGTTGAAATAAACCTTGCGGTAGCGGGCCGTCCGGACACCATGCTCCTCGTAGCACTGCTTCATCAGGACCTTGTCACAGGCGATCCTGGCAGCGCTGTAGGAGATCCCCGACAGTCCCAGTTCATCATTGACACGGCCGATCGTCATGACAGCCACATCCGTACCTGCCGTGCAGATGCCGTCGATCTTTCTCTCTTTTGCGGCCTGAAGCACAGCCTCGGCATCCACCGTGTTGATATGCAGCACCTCATCCGCGTAGGCAAATCCCGGATACTTCCCCGGAATCGAGACTGCGATGGTATAGATTCCCATCTCTTTAGCGGCTTTAATCAGCGGAACCTGATAGATCCCGGCACCCATAATCATAAGTTTCTTCATGATCCACCCTCCTTTTCACCTGTTTGGGCGGCAGCATAAAAACGTCTGCCGTCTTCATTTTCCAGATAAGGAACATTATCATGTTCATCGATCTGACGGACCACAAACTGCGGATTGTTACACATCCCCAGAAAGATCCTTCCGATATATTCACCGATCAGTCCCATAAACATCAGGATCAGCCCTGAGAAGAAGAATATGGAGACCATCATGCTGGGCCAGCCGATAGCAGTGACCGGCCGCACGATCTTGCGGATGATGACCGCTATGATCCCGATCAGACCCGCGACCGCGAAGAGATTCCCCAGTAAGGTGGCCGCGCGCAGCGGCACGATGGAGAATCCGATAATGTTTGCCCAGAGCTTCACCAGCTTCCTGTAGGTGTATCCGCTCTGCCCCACCTCGCGTTTGAAATGCTCCACGGGAATGCAGCTTATATTGCGCGTCACCCTCAGGAACACTCCCTGGAGATGCGTATAGGCGCTGCGGTACTGGATCGCGTAGTCCCTCACGAATCTGCGGATCACCCAGAAGGAGCTTGTCTTCATGTCCTTCGGCTTATCCAGAAGGACTCTGACGCTCCACTGATTGAAACGGCTCCCCAGATTGCGCAGGCCGCTGTGCTGCTTGTGAGGGTAGTATCCGTATACGATGTCGTACCCCTTCTCTATCTCGTCAAGCAGTTTCGGAAGCTGCGTCGGACTGGTCTGACCGTCGTCATCCATCGAGATGATCAGATCTCCCTTCGCGTAATTAAGTCCCGCCATGGAGGCGTTGTGCTGGCCTCCGTTCTTGGCAAGCTCCACGACTCTGACATTCTTATATTCTTTCACAAGGCTGCGCAGCTCTCTGACCGTCGCGCCTTCGTCGGGGCTGCAGTCATCCACCAGGACAAACTCCACGTCCCCTCTGTTCATATTTCTGAACTGCTCCATAGTCTCCTCAACCACCTTGCGGATCGTCTGCGAAGACTTGTAGCAGGGTATTACCACTGAATGAAGCATATTATAATCGGCTCCTGACATATTATTCCAACCAGTGTACCACAAAATCACGGATTATTCCATCCGCGTATCCTGCGCAGCACCAGAGCGAGCACAAAGATCAGCACTCCGGCCAGGCTCAGCAGCGTTCCCGTACGTGATCCGGGGGTGCGGTAAGTCAGCCTGATCTCATTTTCCCCGCTCTTAAGAAGGGTGCCCAGATAGCACCGGTCTGTCTGTATCAGTTCCCTGTCTTCACCGTTCACCTGAAGGCTCCAGCCGGTGTTCCACGGGATCTGGAAGACCATAAACCGCGGCGCGTCCAGCGATACGGATCCTGTGACCGTATTCTTCGTGAATGTAACGTTCTGCAGGCTGTACCTGTTCAGCTCCTGCGTGCATTCCCTGAAGTCCGCGCGCGGAACATAGACCATGCGGACGGCTTCCAGGTCGTATTCTCCCGCATCCCTGAATGTCAGAGTCAGAGTATCTTCTTCCTCCTCTTCTGAATATCCGAGATTCACCAGATAGTCCCTGCGAAGCAGCGTATAGGTCTGCTGATCTGACAGGAGTGTTACCTTCCTGGAGATTCCGTCTGCATCAACGCGAAGGCTTGTCCCCATGTCATGGGGAACAAGGCCCTCCAGCTCGAGCAGTGTATCGCAGCCTGCTTTTCTGGTAAATGAGAACGAAACGGAAGACTTATCCTTCCTGATCCTGTATCCTCCCTCAACAGGTTCGATATCCTCTGTTCCGGAGGGAAGCGCAAGCTCCACGGATTCGATCGAAGAAGTCTCCTTCCTGCCGTCGGTCTGCTTCAGTTCTGCAGCCAGGTCCGTCCGGCCTGCGGCCTCATCGTCCACAACAGCCGCATGGATCATCACCTCTTCCTTCGCGGCCGCCCCGAGCTTCTCATAATCGGATGATGAGATGAACGTATCCGCAGTAAAGCCGAAATTCACGGGATATTTATTTTCATAGATCGCCATCTTCTTCCCGGACCACACCTGTTTATCAAAGCCGTAGGGAAGCTGGCGCAGATTCTTCTTCTGAGTCTGGTAATACCTTACTCCCGCGATCGCCTCTGACGGCGCCCTGCCGTCCAGCGTCTGGATGTGGAGCATCGTGGTCAGTCCTGCATTGTCAGTATCCATCATATAGCGGATCTGCGACGCGTTCAGGACACTGTTGTAGATCTGAACACCGGGATAGGCCAGCTGGATCGAAGCATTGTCCTCGTTGGAGCCTCTCCAGTAGCCGTCCACCCTGTAGAACCCGTCTGTCCATTCTCTGGAAGCGCCTTCCTCTTCGCCGCCGATCCCTGATCCGACACGGTTATAATTCGCGTATCTGGAGCGGGAGAAATAAGACTCTGTCGTCCCGGCAGGCACGTAGAAACGGGTCAGATTCCCGAATGGCCTTCCGAAAGTGAAATAACCGTTCAGCACCGACGATACCACTGTGACGCACAGCAGCATACCCATGACCCGCACGGCAGCAGGCCGCGAAGAGACTTTCCTGCAGCTGCTGCTCGTGCTTTTCCCATAACCCAGGATCAGCAGTGTCGCAGCTGTCAGCTCTGCCGCAGCCAGCAGATGATAGATATTCATTCCCCACAGGACGGTCATGGCTGCGGTACCCGCGTCGAAGAGAACCGTCACTGCGATGAGTCCTTTCTTCTGGAGAGAGGACAGGCTTCCTGCCTCCGGTGCGGCAAACGATACTGTCATGGCAGCGCTCAGGCTGATCAGATAGACCCAGCGGTTATTTTCAGTATGCATGACTGCCATGATATAACCGCCCAGGGGCAGCAGCAGGAAGATCAGGTTCGCAAGAAGAATGCTCTTCATCCCCTTCCATTTCTGCTTTCCCGACAGTACCAGGATCACGATACAGGGAAGCACGATCACCGCAAAATTCAGATGCGTCCCGTTGCCCGACGCCTCCAGGGGGCTTATCAGATTGATGAACCAGGCAAAGTACCTGCGCAGATCCTCATAGACAAGCAGGTTTGTGTTCTGCGCCATGCTCTGGGAACGGTAGCTGTCGAAATACCTCTTCAGCGTGGGAAGCAGCGTGATCATGGCCATCATCAGACCCACCAGGTAAGCGCTGACCATACGCACGAACAGGATGAAGAAGTTTTTCACCCGGTTTTCCCTGTACACGGCCCCGAAGCGGATCAGCACATAGATCAGGAGCGCGACCGAATTGATATACATGAAGTAATAATTCGATGTGAAGCCCAGATACACCATTATGCTCAGCAGCGCAAAACTGTGCTTCCGCTTCCGGTCCATCATATATTCCGCGCCAACCAGAAGGAGCGGCATGACGATCATCGGAGAGATATAGATGGGATGAACGATGCCCAGTTCAAATACATATCCGCAGAACAGATATACGATGCTTCCGATAAGGACCGCGCCGCCCTCGCAGCTGAAGCGGAACGCAAGCACGGAAAACGCAAGGCCTGCCAGATACAGTCTGAGAAAAATGATAAAGGCGTACAGGATCTCCGTGCCGGATGAAGGCACGAACACCGAGAGATAATCCAGCGGATGGAAACGTACGATCGATCCTATATCCTCTCCCATTCCAATGGTAAAGTCGTAGGAGCGCAGCGCAAAATCCCCGTGCAGGAAATCCCGCAGGGTCTGCCTGAGCCACTGTCCCATATAGCGCAGCTGAAGTATGTACTGTGACTGTCCGTCTCCCTTCCCCACCAGGGATCTTCCGCCTGTAATGAACGGCAGAAAGACCGCCAGGCACAGCACGGCAAACACAGCTGTATAGATCAGGACATATTTTCTGTTAAGCTTTGTTTCATGCATCAGCGATCCTCCGCTGCGTCTTCTCTTCTTCATCCCGCCTTCCGGCTCTTCTGCGCCTGTGTTCATATAAAGCCAGAACAGCCCACAGTACAAGAGCAGGAACTGCGACGCAGATTCCCGCAGTCAGTCCGGGCGTATGGTAGGTCAGTTCGATCTCGTGATCCCCCGCCTGCAGAAGAACGCCCTGATACATCAGGTTGGCGGTGATGATATCTGTCTTCACTCCGTCCACTCTCAGTTCCCATCCCTTCGCGGCAGGAACAGAGAAGACCATGATCTTAGGTTCCGCAAGGCTGACGCGGCCTTCCGCTCTCCCGTCAGTCACATGTTCATCAAGAAGAGAATCCTCGTTGAGGGCAGCGATCTTCTCCTCATACCCATCCATGGGAACATAGACAACGGATGCTCCCCCAAGTTCATAGGAGCCTCCCCTGAACTTAAGGCTGAGTCTTGCCGCTGCGTTCTCCTCTGCATAACCGAGATGGAAGAGGTAGTCCTCCCGCCCGATGTTGTACACCTGCGTGCTGCCTCTGATCAGTGTCTTTACAGAGTAATCCTCTCCCCAAACCCACAGAGATGCCGACTGACCGTCAAACCGAAGTCCTTCAAGCTGAAGATAGGCGTCACAGCCTTCTCTTTTTTCATATTCAAGATCGATCAGAGCGCCTTTGTTCACGCTGAGCATACCGTCCTTCCAGGTATACCCGTCTCCTTCTTCCTCAAGGGACAGCCTGACACTCTCAGGTCTGCAGGACGGCCGCTTCACTTCGCGAAGACCCGCTTCCCGAAGTTCATCTGCAAGCTGTTCTCCTCCCATATCCGATCCGGGAAGAACGACTGCATCCAGCTGTACCATTTCTCTCTCCAGAGGAGTCAGCGCATCGAAGCTGTCTCTTGTGATAAATGCGCCGCAGCTGTATCCGAATGCCAGCGGGCACTCATTTTCATAGACACGGACCTTCCCCACCGCGCCGGCAGGCTCTTTTCCGTAACCGTACGGGACGCTTCCGCTGTCCTTCTGCCTGGCAATGAAATACTTCACATGGGCGAGATTCATGCTGACGGGACGCGCATCAAGCCCCTTGAGGATCGTGACCGCATCCTGTCCGATATGGTTCTGAGAGAGCATGGCCGAGAGCATATACGCGTTCAGGATGCTGTTGTACTCCGAAGTACTGTTGTAGTCCGAATACTGGGCACTGTTCTCCCTTCCGTGCTTTACTCCGTACCCTTCGACACGGAAAAATGACTCATCCTGCTCTGTAAGGGCGGCGCCTTTGCTGCGCCAGTAGCTGTCATAGCTGCCGGTTGTCTTCCCTGCAGGGACATAGTCGTCTGCCACCGCTCCAAACCCCGGCGAGTAGGTCATATATCCGTTCACTGCGACAGAGATACAGGTGATCCCCAGAACCGCCAGGCGGACTTTCTTCACCGGTACCTTCCGCATGCTGCAGGCAAGCAGCACCCCCGTACACAGGATCAGCTGGATGGCCGCAGCTGCATGGAAGACGTCCATGCCCCCCAGGACGCACTGACAAGCCGCGGCAGCAAGAAACAACACCGCCGCTCCTGTCACCGCCAGGACCTGGCGCCTGGTAAGAGACGCAAATGAGTCCGCGGTAAATACCACCGTCATTCCCAGACAGAGCGCGATCAGGAACATCCAGCGGTTGTTCTCATTGTTGAATACCGCAAGAACATATCCGAAGAACGGGACCAGAAGCATGACCAGATCCGCGATCAGGAACTTCCTAAGGGATCTGAAGCGCTTCTTCCTGCAGAAAAAGAGTACTGCCAGACAGGGCAGGACGATCACCGCGAAGTTCAGGTCTGTCCCGTTTCCTGAGCTTTTGAAGGGCGTGATCAGATTCAGGAACCAGGCGGCGTAGCGCCTCCTGTCCTCGTAGATCAGCATATTGAAGGTTTCACTGGTCATGGACTGCCTGGCGCTGGACAGATAGCGGTGCATCGTCGGAAGGAGCGTCATGGCGGACATGGCAAGTCCCAGGATAAACAGACCTGTCATCCTGAAGAACAGCACCGAAAACGTCCGGATCCCCAGAGGACGCACCACGTCAAAATACCGCACCAGCATATAGACAAACAGCGCGGCCGCCATGATGTACATGAAATAATAATTGCTCCAGAATCCCAGAAATACAGAAAAGACAAACAAGGCGCTGCCCTGCCGTCTCATGACCTTCTCCGCTCCGAGCAGAAGCAAGGGCAGAACGATAAACGGCGCAGCGTAGATCGGATGGTTCATCACACGGATCAGCATGAATCCGCTGAATACGTACACCAGAGCCCCTGAGAGGACATTTGGCGGATATACGATCTCCTCCGGTTCACTCTCTCCCGTCAGGGGCACCGTATTCCAGTAGAATGCAAACAGGGAAAATGCCAGACCTGCCAGATAGAACCGCAGAAGCAGGATGACCGCATAGAGCTGCTCTGTACAGGCGGAAGGTACCAGGGCAGAGAGAAAATCCAACGGGTGGAAACGCACGATCTGTCCTATATCATCGCCCATGCCTATTGAAAAATCATACAGGGGGAGAGAAAGATTCCCGTGGAGGATGTTTTTTGCGCACAGGCGAAGATACTGCCCCATATATCGAAGATACACGATATACTGCGGCATTCCGTCCACCTTGTTCACAAACGATCTGCTGTACCGGATAAACGGGAGAAATACAAAAACGGAGATTCCCAGGAACAGCAGAGAATAGCGGATGATGTAAGACCGGCTCAGCCGGCCTGATCTACTGTTTACCGTACTCAAAATACTATCCCTCAATCTTCTCAGAACGGCTCAAGGGTATACAGCAGCACTCCCGCAATGATAAGCAGGTTGCCTGCTGCTTTCCATCCGGTCAGTTTCTCCTTCAGCGCAAACACGGACAGGAGCAGAACAAACACGTAGGTGAAAGTATCGATCACCGGTCCGTACTTCAGGTTGACCTTCGTGTACGCCCAGGTATTGAGCAGGAGCACAACGGCAAATATGAAGTATGCGCTGACCACCTTGACATTCAGATATTCCCGCAGCATACTCTCGTGCTTCTCATTAGCGCTCAGCTTAAGCAGAAGCTGGGACAGCGCAGAAAAGAAGGTCAGTATGAACATCAGAAGAATATATTTATTCATGGAACACTACCACCAGTACGCCTGCAATTACCAGGAGAAGTCCTGCGATATTCGACAGGCACAGATTCTCTTTGAAGATCATGACGGCCCACACCTGCACCCAGACCAGATAAACCGTCCGGTTCGCGTAAGCCACATTCAGGTCAAACTTTCGGATCACTCTCTGCCAGGCCAGCGCGTATATGCCGCAGTTTGCCATCATCAGGAAGAGAAACAGCCACAGATACGGGTCCTGAAGTCCTCCGGTGTTGTACCGTATGGACGCCGCCTTGGAGAACACGCTGGTCAGGGAGAACAGCAGGATCGTCAGGTGGAGGGGTATAAACCGCTTCAGCCTTTCCATAACTCAGACAGCCTCCTCCCGTCGATCCGGACCGCACTGCGCACTCTCTGGCAGACCGCGTCCAGTTCTTCCTCACTCTGTGTCTCAAGAAGCACACTGCCGATACGGTCCGTCCCGTCCGACATGGCAAACACATGCCCGCCGACCTTCGGATCGATCGTTATGCGGACTTTTTCTTTTCTTATCTCATCAAGCAGCGCTTCATCGATGTCAGTCACGATGCCTTCCTTCGGGCTGCACAGAAGCTTGGCCATGCAGGGTCTTCGCTGCGCGCGGCCGCTGAAGTCGGCGTCTGAGCCCATCGCCTCTGTCAGCATCGCCTCATAGTAATCGATCCCATAGTGGGTGCTGATCAGCTCCGGGATGCAGGTAGCGCCGCATCTTCCGCCCATCTCGATCAGATATGCCTTCCCGCCGTCTGTCATGACATCCGCATTGAAGCAGCAGTTATCCGCTCCTGTCGCGTCCGCTGCC
>OCTW013422315.1_pt1 | contig 12701 bp, 10 predicted proteins | sample 1539671 | NCBI WGS metagenome assembly OCTW01 (sample SAMN02144230, study PRJEB22623) | gut metagenome | biome: sheep rumen | host: Ovis aries | place: New Zealand | reverse complement strand
CATCAAGAGTCATAAAAAATACGGGCTATCTTTACATTAAGATGGCTATAACGGTTTTCATATCGTTATGGACTACTCGTATTGTACTGATTTCCTTGGGTGCACTAGACTTTGGCACTTATAACATTGTTGGTGGTGCAATAGCAATGCTTGGTTTTCTGAACTCAACAATGACAAGTGCGACTCAGCGCTTTATGAATTATGCAGAAGGGCAGGGTGATAAAGAACGCCAAAAAAGTATTTTTAACGTCAGTATGCTACTCCATATTATTGTGGCTGTATTGTTTGGCCTAATTCTTGTGATAGCTGCTTATCCATTATTTAATGGTATCTTGACTATCTTGCCAGAACGTTTGTTTGCCGCAAAAGTAGTTTATGGAAGTATGATGTTAAGTACAATGTTTACGGTCATATCTGTTCCATACAATGCTGCAATCAATGCTCATGAGAATATGAAATACTACGCCATTATTGGTGTGTTTGAATCACTATTAAAACTGATAGTAGCTTTTATTACAATGAAATTCATGGGCGACAAATTGATTACCTACGGCATACTCATGGCATGTATTCCGTTTATATCATTGACAATTCTCAGGATATATTGCCGCATTCATTATGAAGAATGTATATTATCTATGAGGAAATATTGTAATAAGCGTTTATTCAAAGAAATGTGCACATTTGCAGGGTGGAACTTTTTAGGAAGTACATCTTCAATTATAGGAAACTATGGAATGGGAGTCGTTCTTAATCATTTCTTTGGCTCTCTGTTAAATGCCGCACAAGGAATAGCTAATCAATTAAATGGACAGTTGCTCTCTTTTTCCAACAATATGTTAAAAGCTGCAAGTCCGCTGATAGCAAAGAATGAAGGAGCAGGAAACCGCAAGGGCATGCTGCAAGTTTCAATGATGGCAAATAAATATTCCTTTTTTCTTTTGGCCTTATTTGCCATACCTGCGATTTTAGAGATGCCGTTCTTGTTGAAAGTTTGGCTAAAAAATGTTCCTGACTGGGCGATTATCTTTTCGCAGTTATTATTAGTTCGGTCACTGATAGATCAATCGGTTGCTGTTTTTCATACTTCCATAGCTGCCGAAGGACATATCGCAAACTATAATAAACTCGTGGTGTTCCTTGATATTCTTCCGTTATTGATAACATGGTTTCTCTTCGCAAATCATTATCCGCCAGTAGCTATGTACATAGTGATGATTGCTTTGATGGGCCTTGGTAAGGGTGGATTGAAAGTATACTTTATGAAAACGAACTGTGGCATGCATTTTTCTCAGTTCATGCACTTTGTTCTGAAACCCATTTTATTGGTATCATTTATTGCTTTTTTCGTAGGCTTTACATTAGTTTCCTTTATTCCTTCCGGATGGGTGCGTCTAGGAATCGTTCTCGTGTGTGTGGGAATGTCATTTTTAGCTTCTATATGGTGTTTTGGAATGGATGCTAATGAGCGAATGGAATTGAAGGGATTATTATTGAAACAAAAAAGGCAATCTCATGTGTTGTGATTGCATGTTTGCTTTGGAATGAATAATAGAATTAGCAAATTATATCTGCCAATCTTATTCCTTTTGTTGACATTTGTTGGTGTCAATCAATGGTCTGACCGTCCTCTTGGAAATACGACGGTGATTTTGGCCCTTGATGTTTTGATATTGGCATTGCTTACCATTCAAATGAAGTTCCAGCGGATAACCTTTACTGAAAAAGGCTATCTAGTGGTTCTTCTCTATTTGATATGGGCTTTGCTTGGATTTGTCAGAGGTTTGCACGTAGCAGAAAATTATTGGGAATACAAGAGTTTGGTTCAAAATATTTTGATTCTGTTACTCCCTATCTGTGTTTATCCATTCTCCAATCCGGATCTGTTGAAGAGAATACTACGCTTTTGGTATGTATTTGCCACATTAGCTTATATCATATTTTTCTATTGGCATGTAGGAATTTCTCAATTTTATCTAGGTCCAGTGTTTTTTGCTTTAGCTTTCCTGCCTTTGTTGAAGAACAATTTTTGGAAGTTAGGGTTTGTTATTCTGGGTGTTTTGTTATTAACGGTTAATGTCTATGATGCGCGAAGTCAACTGATTAAGTCATTGGTTTCATTGGCAGTAGCGCTGTCTTGTATAAGATTATTTCGGCTAAAGGATTTCCTTTTGAAGTTTTTTTATTGGCTGTTATTGGTAATACCTCTCGTTTTTTTATATCTTGGCATCAGTGGAAAATATAATATTTTTGATGAATTGTGGACAGATTATGAAGGTGTATATACAACAACAAAGATTGATGAAGAAAGTGGACGTGAGAAAGACATTGACTTATCTAGCGATACTCGTACATTTATTTATACTGAAGTGATTACATCGGCAATTAACAATGGGTATGTCTTGTTTGGCCGAACACCAGCTCGCGGCAATGACACATACTTTTTTTGGGATATAGCTTATGATTTAACAGCCACAAGAATGGATTATAACATTAAGCATGAAAGGTCTAAAAATGAGGTGTGCTTTCCAAACATTTTTACATGGTTAGGATTGGTAGGAATGCTATTATATATAGCAATATATATTTGGGCGTCATTCATAGGAGTCTATCGTTCTAAGAATTATTATGTTAAATTATGTGGAATTGTTGTTGCTTTCAATTTCTTGTATGGGTGGGTTGAGAATGTCACTGCTTTTGACATCTTAAATTTCACTTATTGGATTTTCATTTCCATTTGTTTGTCTTCCAAGTTCCGTTCTATGACAGATGAGGACTTCAAATGTTGGTATAATAGCCTGTTTGGTATTAAGATTAGTCATCTGAAATGAATAATGTAAGTCGCATTAAGGTTCTTTGGCTTTCACCCACGCCTGGCTTGTATAATGCTTCCTCCAATGTGAGTGGATATTATGGAGGAGGATGGATATCATCTTTGCAGAAAATAGTGCAAGACGATTCGCGCATTTCCCTTGCAGTGGCGTTCCCTGCTAATCAAGAAACTGCAAAAATTGTAACGGAACATGCCGTCTATTATCGATTGTATAAGAATAAACTAAAAGGGTTTAAGAAACTTTCTTATTACTACGGAGGATATAAAAAAAATACGGTATCATCGTTGCTTTCTGGCATCTTGTGGGCTATTGACGATTTCCAACCTGATGTCATTCAGTTGTTCGGCATAGAAAGTGAGCTTGCCAGCATTTTAGGTGAAACTGCTATTCCTGTAGTAGTGCATCTGCAAGGATTACTAGCTCCTTACGATAATGCTTTTTTCCCCCCAGGGTTTAATAAATATTCGTTTTCGTGGCCTCCTTCTATACGTGAATGGATATTTAGGAATGGCTATATTTTTGCTAAAAATAGTATCAAGGTACGCGGAGGGCGTGAAGAGTTTCTATTTAAGAAGGCACGTTACTTGATGGGACGCACTGATTGGGACCGTCACGTTTCGAGTCTCCTTGCTCCTCAAGCTTTATATTTTCACGTAGATGAAGTTCTTAGGGATGTGTTTTATGAGAATGCTGGTACCTGGGTTCAGCCTAAAGGGCGAATAACGATTGTTTCCACAATATCAAATACGGTATATAAAGGTTTGGATTTAATTCTTAAAACAGCTCAATTGCTCAAATCTGAGTTGAAGGTTGAATTTGCATGGAAAGTGTTTGGCATTTCTTGTTCAGATGCAATTGTTAAGGTTCTTGAGCGTGAAACAAGAATAAAAGGGGATGGTGTTAATGTCGTTTATGGTGGACCGAAAACATCTATTGAATTGTGCCATGAACTATTGGATGCACATGTCTATGTTCACCCTTCTTATATTGACAATAGCCCAAATAGCGTGTGTGAAGCGCAGATGCTGGGTGTACCCATCATTGCAACAAATGTAGGTGGATTATCAACACTAATAGAGCATCGTAGGACTGGACTTCTAGTCCCAGCAAATGCCCCATATGAATTGGCATATTGGCTTAAAGAGTTAATTGGCAATAAGATGGTAGCAGAGTCTTTGTCTGTCAATGGATCCCAGATGGCGTTAGAAAGACACAATAAGAGTAAAATAGTTCAATCTTTATTTAGTGCGTATTTACAAATGGATGGCGAATGACGATTCAAGAATTATTGTATAGAGGGAGTGTGCAAATCATAAAAAAGATATCTTTTAGGATTTCGCATTTGAGGACAGAAATTGTTTTTAAATGTTTAGGTATACCTCACAAGCATTTTGAAACGAAAGGAGTCCCCTATATTTCTAAAGCTAGAACAGGGAGGATTGTTATAGGAAATTATTTTCGAATGAACAATGGTGTCGTAGGGAATCCTATTGGATCATTCGAACGTTGCACTTTCTTTGTTGATAGTGATTCAGATCTGATAATAGGTGACAATGTAGGCATATCACAAACAGCTTTAGTGTCACATTGCAAAATTAGAATAGGGGATAATGTTAGAATCGGAGGAGGAACAGTAGTGTATACAACCGATTTTCACTCTCTTGATCCTAATGAGCGAATTAGTCATCATGATGCAAAGTATAGGAAATGTGCTCCTGTTGAAATAAAAGATAATGTTTTTATCGGTGCAAGATGTATAATTTTAAAAGGAGTGACAATTGGAGAAAACTCGGTGGTTGGTGCAGGAAGCGTGGTGACGAAAAGTATTCCTGCAAATCAAATATGGGCAGGAAATCCTGCCAAATTCATTCGTAATCTTTGAGATGGTTAGTTTAGCAGTACTTCTCACTGTACATAATCGAAAAGATTGTACAGAAAAGGCTCTTTGTCACCTTTACAAGAGTTGCTTGCCTGATGATGTGTCTATGGATGTTTATCTGACGGATGATGGTTGTACCGATGGTACTCAAGATATGATTCGTCTGAATTATCCTTCTGTTGTTATTATAAAAGGTGATGGTAATCTTTTTTGGAACAGAGGTATGCATTTAGCATGGGAAAAGGCAGCAAGCGTGAAAGACTATGACTACTATTTGTGGCTCAATGACGATACATATATTTACGATAATGCTATAAAAATCATCCTGGCAAACTCACATGATAAGCAGGACGAAGCAATTATTGTTGGAGCCACAATGAGTAAAAAGTCAGGAGAATGTACCTATGGCCTGCATGATGAGATAACGGGAAAACTGCTAATACCGAATGGAACACTGCAACAGGGAACAAACATGAATGGCAATTTTGTGTTAATACCCAAATATGTATATTCTATTCTTGGTAATCTTGATTCCTATTATCACCATGCAGGGGGAGACACTGACTATGGTTTGAGGGCAAATGAAGAAGATATAGAAGTGTTATTGTCTTCAGGTTTTATAGGTTATTGTGAGAGACATCTATCTCTGTCAGTATGGTGTAATCCTGATAAACCTTTCAAACAACGATGGAAGGCTTTAAATAGGCCCACAGGAATGCCGATAAGAATTCTTTTCTATCATGAAAAAAAACACTATGGTTTTTTAAAGGCTACTTATCATGTTTGTACTACTATGCTGCATTGTTTGATACCGCAATTATGGTTATTAATGAAAAAAAATGATAATGATTAGTGACGTGAAAATCGCAGTTATTGGCCTAGGTTATGTAGGGCTCCCCTTAGCTAGGTTGTTTTCGACTAAGTATCCCACTATAGGTTTCGATTTGAATCAAAAGCGTGTCAATGAACTCATGCAGGGGCATGATACAACTCTAGAGGTGGAAGATGACCTCTTACAGGATGCCATCAACAATCGAGGCTTTATTTGTACAACAGATCTGGAGATAATCCGGGATTGTAACTTCTATGTAGTGGCCGTCCCTACTCCAGTCGATGAGAATAATCGTCCTGATTTGAAACCTTTATGGGGAGCAAGTGAGACGGTGGGAAAGGTTATCTCAAGAGGAGATATTGTAGTGTATGAGAGCACTGTATATCCAGGCGTTACAGAAGAAGAATGCTTGCCAGTGGTAGAACGAGTAAGTGGCTTGAAGTTCAACGTAGATTTTTATGCTGGTTATTCCCCCGAACGTATTAACCCAGGTGACAAACTGCATACTGTAGAGAAAATTAAGAAAGTAACCTCAGGTTCTACGCCTGAGATTGCAGACATTGTGGACGAAGTCTATAGTTCGGTACTTGTAAATGGAACTCATAAGGCGCCGAGCATCAAAGTAGCAGAGGCATCAAAAATTATTGAAAACAGTCAGCGCGACGTGAACATAGCTTTCATGAACGAGCTTGCTAAGATATTCAACGCAATGGGGATAGACACCCATGATGTTATTGAAGCAGCTAGTAGCAAGTGGAATTTCATTAAACTGAGTCCAGGATTGGTTGGCGGTCATTGTATCAGTGTAGATCCTTATTATCTTATACAAAAGGCTCAGGTCTTTGGCTTATTACCTCGAATAATGTCTAATGCTCGTCGCTTAAATGATGGGATGGGTGATTATGTGGCGAATCAGGTTATAAAACTAATGAACAAAAAGGGTGTGATGGTAAAGGATGCGAAGATATTACTCCTTGGAATTACATTTAAGGAAAATTGTCCTGATATACGCAATACGAAAGTAGTGGATATTTATCATACTTTGTTGGAGTATACACCTAATATCACCATTTGTGATCCATGGGCTAGCAAAGAGCGTGTCAAGCACGAATATGGTGTGAATATTGTTAATGATTTTCCTATAGGTGAAAAGTACGATGCTTGTATCCTTGCTGTTGCTCACAAGAAGTTCATGGAGTTAGACGTAAAGTCTTTTGTCAATGATAATGGTGTGATATATGATGTTAAGGGAGTTCTTGATAGGAATATTATAGACGCACGGTTGTAATTAATAAAATGAAGGTATTACATATTTGTATTTCAGCTCCATACATTGACGGATGGGGTTATCAGGAGAATTTGTTACCCAAATATCTTCAGAATATGGGGCATCGTAATTATGTAGTAGCCTCATCTTCCAATTTCCCGACCTATTTAAAACAGAAAGTGAGAGAGGAAATAAAGGCGAAAGGTCTTCAGTATAATTTTGACGGAATAGAAGTTCGCCGTATACCATCTTTAAAAATATCTTCATCATTTGTCATTCCCAAGAATCTGCATGTTGCATTAGATGATATTAGACCAGATGTAATTTTTCACCATAATTTCAACAGTACGTCACTTCCCATAGCAGCTCGTTATGCTAAAAAGCATTGCATACCGATGGTGGTGGACAATCATGCGGATATTATAAATATGAGCGGTAATAAACTATGGCGCTGGTTTTTCTATAAGTTTTTAATAAGGATAACATGTAAGATATGCCAAAACCAGATATATAAGTCATATGGAGTTACTCGGTCTCGCTGTGAATTCATACAGAATTATTATGGTATTCCATCTAATAAGATAGATTTCTTGCCTATAGGTGCGGATGTGGATTTGGCAGATACAATCAGCACTAAAGAAGTGTTGAGAGAAAAATACGGCTTTTCCGATAAAGATTTTGTTGTGGTATCTGGTGGCAAGATGGGAAAAGGTAAAGGAACAGACATTTTAATGTGTGCAGTGAAAGAGCTTCAAGACGCATACCCGCAGCTTAGATTGGTGTTGTTTGGTAAGTTTGAAGATAGGGAAACCCAAATATGTGCCGAACAAAGTAAGAAGTCAACGGTAGTAGGATGGTGCAATCGTATAAAAACACTAGAAGTGTTAAAGATGGCTGATGTCGCATGTTGGCCTATTCATCATACTACATTGATTGAAGATGCTGTGTCGGTATGTACTCCAATCATTATCAGGAAGACTGGTACTACATCACATCTCATAGGTGATAATGGTATATGGATAGAAAAAGGCACACGGGACGAAATAAAAAGCGCGTTGATACAATTACTCGGCATGGCTGAAAACCGACCAGAAGAACTTCTTCTCGGGTGTAAAAAAATGAAGGAAACTATTAGTTATCATGTAGTGGCTAAAAAGTTCATAGAAGACATTTCTACGTTTAATAAATGATGGATTTAGAGAATAATGTAGTACCAGGTCAATCTCGGATGATGACAATTATTCGCCGTGTGGCAAATAGTATTAGGACCTGGTATATGTTTTCTATTAGATATCCGAGAGTAAATTGGGGCGGAAGGGGTACTCTTGTCAGAATTCCTTGTAGTACAAAGATTTGGTCTCCCCACAAAGATGTAACTATTGGTAATCGTGTGCAGTTTGGTGAGAATTGCCGTATACAGTGCGACATAGAGTTTGGTAATTCTATCCTTGTAGCTAATAATGTGGCTTTTGTTGGGAAAGATGACCATAAGATAAGTATAGCTTGTAAGACCATTTGGAATTCTGGGCGTGGCGACCGCTATAAGACTTATGTTGGTAATGATGTCTGGATTGGACATGGAGTCATTGTCGTGGCGGGCATTACCATTGGTGAAGGGGCTATTGTGGCTGCAGGATCGGTGGTGGTAAAGGATGTTGAGCCTTGCACCATTGTTGGTGGAAATCCAGCTCAATTCATCAAGAATAGATTTGCTACAGATGAAGAAAAGAGAACGCATTTAGAGTATTTAAGAAGACTCTATCCTTAAGCGATTTTTTTTATGTTTCGATTATCTGCTTTGTCGTTATTAGGGAGCCGCGAGGCTTTGGCACAGATTCCTGCAGGCAAGGTGCTCATCAATACCATCAATGCGCACTCGTACAATACGGCACAGAAGGATTCTTTGTTTGCTGAAGCGCTTGCCAAAGGTGACTATCTGATTCCTGACGGGGCGAGTATCGTAAAGGCATGTCGGTGGCTGAAGGCAAAGTCACAACCCATAGAGCGCATAGCAGGATGGGACTTGTTCTCTTTTGAGATGGAGAGACTTAACGCTCAACACTCGGCGCTCAACACTCAACAGAAACCTCGCGTGATGTTCATGGGATCCTCGGAGCGGGTGCTGTCGCTGATCAGAGAGAAGGCGGCCACTGTATATCCCAATCTCGACATTGTCACCTATTCGCCACCTTATAAACCTGAGTTCTCTGACGAGGACAATCAGGCTATCATAGAGGCAATTAACGATGCTGATCCGGATCTGTTGTGGATTGGAATGACGGCACCCAAACAGGAGAAGTGGGCTTATAGTCATTGGGACGAACTCAATATCCATTGCCATGTGGGTACCATCGGCGCTGTCTTCGATTTCTTCGCAGGCACTGCCAAACGAGCACCCCAGTGGTGGCAAGACCATTCCCTTGAATGGCTCTACCGCTTGTGCACCGAACCTCGTCGCATGTGGCACCGCTATGTCATCGGCAACCCCCTGTTCCTCTGGAATATCCTAAAAGAAAAAGTGAGTCCCCTCTAATTCTCACCCGGTAGGGGAGACTTTGGAAGCCCACCCCAGCCCTCACCCGTAGGGAGGGAGAGAGCCCCCACCAAACCTCCTTTAGTAGCTCCCCCGCAGGGGAGACTTCTAAATTGCTTAAACGCTGAGACGCAGCACTTGCGCTCGGCTTTGCCGCTTTCGTCGAGAAAGAACCTCTTGAACCCTGCGAAGCAGAACTTGAACCATTTGAACGCGACTTTGTCGCATTGAACCGAAGGTCATCGACCGAAGCAGTGCTGTCACGCAAGCGTGGTGCACGAAAAGCGAGAGAGGTAACCACTCAAACCATTCTGAACTCCTCTCAACTCCTCTTCGATAATGCCTCAATCATACACCCCATATCTCGACTTCCTGCGCTTCTCTCTCGATGAGGGAGCGGCGGTGCCGGAATCGGTAAAACTTATCGATTGGGACCAGTTGCTGCAGTTCGCCAAGGACCAGTGTGTGCCTGGCATCTATTGGATGGGCGTGCGTCGCCTGGGTAACTTAAAGGAGAATAAACCTACCGATGACCATGTGATGCGATGGATGGCGGCATGTGGAAAGCTAGGCAAGCGGAACTGCACCGTCACGGAGAGGTCGGCATGGGTGGCAAAGAATTTCGAGAAAGAAGGGTTCCGGGCATGTCTGTTGAAAGGACAAGGCCTCGCGCTCTGTTATCCTGACCCGTCGCTGCGCTATCCAGGCGATATCGATATATGGGTAAGACCAAGGCCGCAGAGCGGCAGTCCAATTGCTGCTTCGCAGCGTTCAAATAATCCTTCGGATGTTCAAGGTTCAAATGCTGCTTCGCAGCGTTCAAATGCGACTGCGTCGCATTCAAGCCATTCATCTTTTCACTTTTCACTTTTCACTCACCGTGAGGATGCTGACATCCGAACGGTGATCGCCTACTGCCGCCAGTTCGTGCCCGATGCCAAGGCGTGCTATCACCATATCGACTTTCTGAAGGCTGGCGACGTACCTGTCGAGGTGCACTACCGTCCATCCTGGCTTAACAATCCGTTCCACAACCGTCGTCTGCAGCAGTATTTCCTTGAACATGCCGATGCACAGTTCTCCAATCAGCAGCCGCAGGGATTTGCTGCGCCTACGTGGGAGTTCAATGTCGTGTTCCTGCTCAGTCATATCGCCAACCACCTCCTCCACGAGGGTATTGGACTCAAACAAGTCATCGACTACTATTATCTCCTTCGCTCCCAAACCGAACGTCGCAGCATCGACAGCTACGAGCAGGGGTTCCGCTTTCTTGGACTGCTACCCTTTGCCCGCCAGCTCATGTGGGTGCTCAGTCAGGTGTTGGGACTCGATGAGCAGCTGTTGGTTGCGCGTCAGGATGAGCGTCGTGGGCGCCTTTTGCTGAGTGAGATGTTGGCAGGTGGCAATTTCGGCATGCACGACGACCGGCCGTTGAGTGGTTTCTACACCTCTGGTCTGAAGAGCAATCTCCAGCGCGTGGTTCGCGACCTACGGATGATGCGCTACTTCCCGTCAGAGAGTCTTTGGGAACCCGCCTTCCGCATCTGGCATTATTTCTGGCGCCGCCGCCATCGCTCCTAATTGTAATCTATAAACCATAAACTAGATACTATAAATTAGAAACTAGAAACTGTAATCTAGAAACTATAAACTAGAAACTATAAATTAGAAACTAGAAACTAGAACTTTTGGAGCAGCGAGTGCCAAAGATGCTCGCATCTATTTGGCTGAGTCGCGACAAAAGTCATGGAACGAAGTAACATAAACTCTTAATAAGTATGATAAAAGACAGATACCATGGAAATGACCTGATCAGGATCGCCATCATCATCGGCGACTTCCTGTTGCTTAACCTGCTGGTATATTTGTGTCTGGGGCAGTTCGACGATAAAACGCCGGACTACTTCATGGACCATAATGCCGTGGTGTTCATGGTGGCAAACTTCGCCATGTTGGTGGCGGAGTATTTCTTCAATACCATCGCCTATCACCGTCGGCTCAGCGTCATCGATCTGCTGCGGCGAGTATTCATGTTGTCGGCCACGCAGTCGGCGCTGATGTTCTTCCTGCTGCGTTCCATCAGTCGCGGAGGAGGCTTCTTCAAGTTCATGTACTATTTTGCGGGCTTCCTGTTTGTTGCCTTGTTGCTGGCACGACTCATTGAGCGAGGCATTATCCTCTATCTCCGATCAAAAGGTAAGAACACGCAGAGCATCTTGTTTGTCGGCAACGACCCTGCAAACCTCATGCTCTACCATGACATGTTGGAAAATTCATCAGCAGGCACCTATGTCAAAGGCTATTATGCCGACGAACCCATCGAAAATGCACCCGAGCAGTTTGTCCATCTGGGTAATTTGCAACAGCTTAATGCTCAGATGGAAGAAGACAAGGACAAGACCAATCTGGGCATCGACTTGTTGTTCTGCTGTTTGTCGCACGACGAATCAGCGTTCATCAACCGTGTGATTCATTTCTGCGACAACCACGTAGTACATTTCTACTATGTGCCGCGCATGAGCGGAAACCTCCATCTGCGCCTCATCCCCGAGCTCTATGGTGATGTCACGTTGTTCACCAATCGTCGTGAGCCACTCACGTTCATTGAGAACAAATTCCTCAAGCGCACCTTCGACATCGTCGTGAGTGCCCTTACCTGTCTGGTGCTGTTGCCCTTCCTGCCTATTATCGCCCTGATCATCAAGATGCAGAGTCCCGGTCCCTTGTTCTTTGTCCAGAACCGTACGGGTCTCAACGGACATACGTTCAAATGCTATAAGTTCCGTTCTATGCATGTCAACAACCAGGCCGACACCCTGCAGGCCACCAAGGACGACCCACGCAAGTTCCCGTTTGGCGAGTTCATGCGCAAGACCAATATCGATGAGTTCCCGCAGTTCTTCAATGTGCTGAAGGGCGACATGAGCATTGTCGGCCCCCGTCCCCACATGATGCTCCACACGGAGATATATGGTAAGCTCATCGACAAGTACATGGTGCGCCATTTCTGTCGTCCTGGCATCACGGGTTGGGCGCAGGTCACAGGCTTCCGTGGTGAGACCAAGGAGCTCTGGCAGATGGAAGAACGCATCAGGCGCGACATATGGTATCTCGAAAACTGGACCTTCTGGCTCGACCTCAAGATTATCCTCAAGACAGCTCTTACCATTATCCGACCCGACAAACAGGCGTATTAAGGAGGTTGAGAGGAGCCTTTGGCTCATGTTGAGAAATGTTGAGACGCAGCTTTGCTGCTGTTGAGAAAGGTTCTTTCTCCGGCCTCTCCTCCCGTCCTCCCCAAAAAGGGAGGGAGCAACGCCCCAAAACTATAAACTGTTTCTTTGGTGTTTAGAGTT
>OCTW013406313.1_pt1 | contig 12701 bp, 11 predicted proteins | sample 1539671 | NCBI WGS metagenome assembly OCTW01 (sample SAMN02144230, study PRJEB22623) | gut metagenome | biome: sheep rumen | host: Ovis aries | place: New Zealand | reverse complement strand
CGGCCTTCAATCGTTCTTCGTAGGAATACATGTGCGTGACCTCCTCCTGTTAATGACCTCATTTGGTCCAGGATTTCGTCCGCACCCCCAAGCCGGCCTTTTTGTGTAATCGATGACATTCTTCAGAAGGTCTTCGGCTGTCGCGATAAAGAACGCGATGTTCGGCAGACCAGTCACCGGATCTGACTGGTCCTGCGGCGCCTTGATTCCAAAGTGAGAGACCAGCTTCTCAGGCGCGATTTTCTTCGGGTCAAAGCTTCCGCCGGAGACGTGGGTCTTGTCCTCGATCTTCGCATCGAACGCAGAGACATCCGCCTGGCGGATCATTTCCGTGAAATCTGTCCTGCTCGCCGGCACACCAAGCGCATAGCCGCATGAGCTGGCCGGGTGCACCACCACGTCATCCATATCAAGATGACGGAGTGCGGCAATGCAGTCCTGCGCCATTGTCCGGCATTCCTCCTCGGACCGCTCCGTCAGAACCGCCAGGAACTCATCCCCGCCATACCGGTAGCTGTGCGCCTCTCCGAAATGGCTGACCAGGATGCTTCCAAAGGACTTCAGCACCTCATCCCCGCTTGCGTGACCGTACATATCGTTGAAGAACTTGAAGTTGTCCACATCGAAGAACAGAATGGCTGTCTCCTGGTTCAGAAGCGCCGGGTAATCCTTTTCCAGCGCATAACGGTTCTTCATGCCGGTCAGTGCATCATGCTCAGCAGCATGCTGCGCTCGGATGCCGCTTTCCCGAAGTTCCTGCTCCGAGCTTGCCAGCTTTCTGGCAAAGAGGACCTGCCTGCTGTAGACGTCAATTAAAAGAATCAGAAAAATCAGAAGCCCGATGGCAATGAAGAGCGCCGGAATCAGTACCTTCCGGTAGGTCCGGAAGAAGGACTTTGGCATGTTGACCAGAACAGTTCCCTCCGGAAGCAGGCTTTTGTCCAGATCATACTTTTCCAGCATCTGATCATCAAAGATGTAGGTGCCCATGCTTTTGGTGTAGAGCGGGATGGCAGAGGGCTTTATGCCGTCATTCACAATCCGGGCTGCCTGCTCCCCTGCAATCCTCGCGGCTTCTGTCATGTTATAGATCTTCCCGCCTGTAATCCCGCTGCCAATTCCGACAGAAGAGTTGCGGAACACAGGGACCCTGACGCAGCTGTTCAGGATATTAACCATTTCCGGAATCGCATAGTGCCTGCCATCTGCGTCCTCGAAGGCGCTAGCATAGATCAGAATGACCGAATCATCATACGAGGCAACCTTCTCCTTGAACTGAGAGAGCGAAAGCTGCGACAGGTTCAGAAACTCAAAACTCAGATTGGGAAACATCGGCATGACTGTCCGCATGCTGATCTGATCGCCCATCCCGGTCTTTGTGTCGTCGACAATCTCCACAACCTTCCTGCTCTCAGGCAGAAGCTTTTGTGCCAGCACGATGGTATCCTGAAGGTACTGCTCCTCGATGGACCCGGTTGTAAGCGGGTTGCGGACTGCCCGCCGCGCGTGCTTGCGGTCATTGACGGCAAAGAAGACAACCGGAATGTTTTTGAACAGCTCATTCCGGTACCGCTCGACGAAGGAAAGCGCCGCGTCATCCCCTGCGAGAATCACATCATAGGGATCGTGGTTTGCAAGCCGGTATTTCAGCGTCTGATAATTGAGATCTCTGTTTGCATCATCCGGATAATTCTTCGTGTTCAGGTACTCCGCGTCATAGTCCATGTCGTTGGCATACAGAGACTGGTTCAGGCCCGTGATCTGATCCATGTAAGTAGGGAATGTCGGACTGTAGGAGGACAGAAACAGCGCATGATGGCTTCCGGAAAACGAACCGGTATCATAGACCGTAACCTGTGCGTCCCGCTCTTCCTTTTCGCTGGCATTCCGACGCGAAGAATAGAGGATCTGCGCGAATCCTGATACAACCAGAAACAGCGCAAAGAAAACAAGCAGAAACTTCATCCTTCTGCCCCAGCCCCGGCTTTTTGCCTTATATGAAGTATCCGTCACAACTTTCCTCATACCCATATCTCAACAATCGTCTGACTGTCCCCGGTGCCCTCATAGCAGCCGCCGGGATATCCTCCCCATCTATCATATTTTTATATATTACCGCATTTCAGCGGCAGATGCACCTGCCGATTCACGACACCTTTGCCACAGCTGGCAGAATCCGCCCGGCATTTTCTCTGCATTTTTTTATCCTATAGCCTCCGATTATGTCATAATTATAATATTTTTGGTCAATTCCCTGTATCATTTTTTAATATATAGATATTATAATGTAATCTCACTTGAGACAGTTGCTGAGACAGTTTACCGGAGGTTTTCCCAGGGAGGTTATTATGTCAGCAGAGAAAAAGGCATGGTGGAAGGAAGCAGTTGTCTATCAGATCTATCCGCGCTCCTTCTCGGACAGCAATGGAGACGGAATCGGCGATCTGAAGGGAATCACGGCGCATCTTCCCTACCTGAAGAAGCTTGGGGTCGATGTGATCTGGCTCTCCCCGATCTATCGCTCCCCCAACGATGACAACGGATACGACATCTCCGATTACCGCAATATCATGACGGATTTCGGAACCATGGAAGATTTCGACGAAATGCTGTCGACAGCACACAGCCTTGGGCTTCGGATTGTCATGGACCTGGTGGTCAACCATACATCGGACGAGCATCCGTGGTTTGTGGAAAGCCGGAAGTCCAAAGACAATCCGTACCGCGACTTCTACATCTGGAAGGATCCGAAGGATGGAAGGGAACCCAACAACTGGGAGTCCTGTTTCTCCGGAAGCGCCTGGCAGTTTGACGAGGCAACCGGCCAGTACTATCTGCATTGCTTCTCAAAGAAGCAGCCGGATCTGAACTGGGAGAACCCGAAAGTCCGCGATGAGGTCTTCGACATGATGAACTGGTGGTGCGGAGAGAAGGGTATCGACGGGTTCCGCATGGATGTCATCAGCATGATCTCGAAGGTCCAGTCCTTCCCGGACGGCAAGGTAACGGATGGCCTTTACGGGGACCTGTCGCCATATGTCTGCAACGGCCCGCGTGTCCACGAGTATCTGAAGGAAATGAACCGCCGGGTGCTCAGCCGGCATGACATCATGACGGTCGGCGAAGCTGCCGGCGTCACGATCGACGAGGCGAAGAAGTACGCGTCCAGCTCGGGTGATGAGCTGAACATGGTGTTTGAGTTCGAGCATGTGGATCTGAAGGGCAAGCCGGTCGTCGGAAAATGGTCAACCGGCCGCTGTTCCCTGAAGGAGCTCCGCGCTGTCCTGAACAAGTGGCAGCTCGAGCTTGAGGGCTCAGCCTGGAACAGTCTTTTCTGGGATAACCACGATCAGCCCCGCGCTGTCTCCCGCTTCGGAAACGACAGCCCGCAATATCGCGTTGTCTCTGCCAAGATGCTGGCGACCTGCCTGCACATGATGAAAGGGACGCCTTACATCTACCAGGGCGAAGAGATCGGAATGACAAACATGCATTTCTCCTCCGTAAAGGACTGCAGGGATATTGAGGAGATCAATGCCTGGAAACAGTATGTCGAGGACACAAATATAGTTTCGCCGGAGACAATGCTGTCCTGCTTCGATGCCTATGGCCGTGACAACGCGCGGACACCGATGCAGTGGGACGACAGCGAGAATGCCGGCTTCACGACTGGTACGCCGTGGCTTGCCGTGAATCCCAACTATCGTGAAATCAACTGCAGGGCAGCGCTGGCTGATCCGGATTCCATCTTCTACTATTATCAGAAGCTGATCCGCCTGCGTCACGAAAATCCGGTGATTGTCTACGGTGTCTTTGAGCCGCTGCCGGAGGATTCGGACAGCATCTATGCCTACAGACGCCATCTGGACGGCCGAACGGTGACCGTTGCCTGCAACTGGACCGATCAGACGCAGCCCTGCAGTCTGTTTGACGCGTTTGACAAAAATCCTGTCGGCGCACAGGAGCTGATCTCCAATTACAGCAGCCACAAGGCGGGTGCCCTGCAGCCGTACGAGGCGCGGGTTCTGTTCGAGGGATAACTGCTGGATATCAGTGCTGGATGGTTGAAAGGGGGATATGACCGATATGAGTGTACAATCACTGCCGTCTTCTCTGAAGGAAACCCGGACCCAGGGCACTGTGACATTTCCGTGCACGGTTTACAGGGCGAATGCCTCCGCCTCAGAAGTCCCCCACCCTTTCATCACAAAGGTTCACTGGCATGACGCAGTGGAGATTCTGCACTTTATCCAGGGACACTTCCGTGTCCGCATCGGCATGGAGGAATACGATATCTGTCAGGAGGCATTCTGTTTTGTCGGAAGTGGGAAGCTTCACGCGATCTACAGCGCGGACGGCTACCTGGAGGAAGCCCTGCTTTTCTCCCCGTACATTCTGGAGTCGCCGGGTGTCGATTCCGCGGAGCGGGATCTGATCGACCCGCTTCGCCGCGGTCAGCTCACCCTCCCACTGATGATCGACGAGTCTTCCCCTGCCTTCTGCCAGATCCGGCATGAGTACCAGGTCTGCCAGGCCATCTTTGAAAGCCGGTCGAGAATCCAGGGCGACCAGCATATGCTGGAGGACGCAGCCTCGCAGCTGCGTGTGAAAGCCGCCCTGATGAACATCCTGGCGACACTCAGTGAAACCGGGCTTTTAGGCGAGCCGTCCGGCAAGGAGGATCCGCGCCTGGAAACCCTCAAGAAGGTTCTGGGCTATATCCGCGATCATTTCTCAGAGAAAATCTATTTGTCAGATCTGGCGCAGCTCATGAACATGAACGAACAGTACTTCTGCCGCTTCTTCCGGATGGCAATGGGAAAGACACCTCTGACATACATTAACGAAACGCGCATCCGTCAGGCATCTGTACTCCTGCAGAGCAGCGAGCTTCCGGTTGCGCAGATTGCCGAGGACTGCGGCTTCTGCAGTCCGGGTCACTTTATCACAGCGTTCCGAAAGTTTACCGGCACCACGCCGAAGCGGTACCGGAATCAGCAGCGGGTGCATCCCGCTTCATTCTGACCAGGAGGTCTGATTATGAATCGAAAATGGTGGCATGGAAAGGTTGCCTACCAGGTATATCCGAAGAGTTTCTGCGACAGCAACGGGGACGGGATCGGCGATCTGAAGGGCATCATCAGCAAGCTTGATTACCTGAAGGATCTGGGGGTTGACATCATCTGGCTGTCCCCCTGCTATGTCTCTCCGCTTGCGGATCAGGGCTACGACATCGCTGACTACTACCGCATCGATCCGCGTTTCGGCACCATGGCGGACATGGACGAGCTCATCACTGAAGCGAAAAAACGCGATATCGGCATTCTCATGGATCTGGTAGTCAACCATTGCTCTGATGAGCATGAATGGTTCAAAAAAGCCTGCGCGGATCCGAACGAACGCTATGGGAAGTTCTTCTACATCGAAAAGAGACGGCCGGACGGTTCGCTCCCCTGCAACTGGCGCTCCTGCTTCGGAGGTCCGGTCTGGGACAAGCTTCCCGGGCACGAGGATCTTTACTATCTGCATACCTTCCACAAGAAGCAGCCGGATCTGAACTGGGAGAATCCCGATCTGCGAGAGGAAGTCTACAAGATGATGAACTGGTGGCTCGACAAGGGACTGGCAGGGTTCCGGATCGACGCGATCATCAACATCAAGAAGGTACTTCCCTTCAAGGACTACCCGGCAGACCGGAGCGATGGTCTCTCCAGCATCGCCAACATGCTCAGTGAGCAGACCGGCATCGGCGCCTTTCTCGGTGAGATGAGAGACCGGACCTTCAAGCCTCACAATTCGTTCTCGGTTGGCGAGGTCTTCAACGAAAGACCGGAGGAAATTCCGAAGTTCATCGGGGACGACGGCTATTTTTCCTCGATGTTTGACTTCTCGGAGACTGTTTTCGGACGGAGTCCGCTCGGCAGCTATGCGGACAGCGGCATTACCCCGGACGACTACAAACGCTGTGTTTTCCAGACGCAAAGACGGATCGGTGATATCGGCATGATCTCCAACATCATCGAGAACCACGACGAGTCCAGAGGCGTCTCCCGCTATATCCCGGAAGGAGATGTAACCCCGACCTCCAAAAAAATGCTGGCGGCGCTTTATTTCCTCCTCAAGGGGCTTCCTTGGATCTATCAGGGGCAGGAAATCGGCATGGAGAATATCAGCTTCGACAGCATCGATGAGGTCGATGACATTTCCACACTTGACGGATACAGAGTAGCACGCGCTGCAGGCCTTTCCGATAAGGAGGCACTGCGCGCGGTTGAAAAAAGCAGCCGCGACAACGCAAGGACACCGTTCCAGTGGGATGGATCAGAGAACGCCGGCTTCACCACCGGGAAGCCATGGCTGCGGGTCAACCCCAACTATACTGAAATCAACCTGGCGGATCAGAGAAATGACCCGGATTCCGTCTTCAATTTCTACCGCCAGCTGACAAGGCTGCGCAAGAATCCGGACTACCAGGAGACCTTTACCTACGGAGAGCTGGTGCCCTATCTGGAGGACCGCCACAATGTGATGGCATACCTGCGCAAAAGCGGGAGCCAGTGCATCCTTGTCATGGGCAACTATCAGAAAGAGCCGCAGACCCTTCCGCTGCCATCCGCCCCGAAAAAGATCCTGCTGAACAACCTGCATGATCTGAAGACAGACGGCGAACGTGTCACGCTGGACGGCTACCAGGTGATAGTGGCGGAGCTGTAAGACGTGATTCCGCTCAGCTGCGTGCACAGCCAGCTGTGCACGCAACCTGGTTCTTCCCTCTGTTTTTTGCCGTATACATGGCTGCATCGGCCTTTTCGATCATCTCTCTGAAACTGCTTTCCCCTTTTGTGCCCCCTATGGATGCCGTCAGTCTGATCGTCGAGGAGCCGGATCGCACCTTCATTCTCTGGATCTCGCTTTCCAGCTTCTTTGTCATGGTGTAAACATCCGCATCCTGGTCCTTGATCAGTCCCACAAACTCATCGCCCCCGTAGCGATAGAAGTCGATGCCGTTGTCGATCCCAAACTGAAGGAGCGCCTTTCCGACAGCACGCAGGCATTCGTCTCCTGCTGCGTGTCCGTACTGGTCATTCACCTTCTTGAAATTATCCAGATCAACCATGATGGCGGCGGCAGGCAACACGGCTTCCTTCTGTGCATCCTCCAAATAATCATAGAGGCTAAGCCTGCTGTACACTCCAGTCAGAAAATCATACCGTCTGTCATGATCAGCCTTGGAGTAGAGCGCCATCGCTTCCCTGACCTGCTTTTGCAGTTTTTCCTTTTCCTGCCTGCCCTGAAGCCGCTCCAACTCCAGTTCTTCCACATGCTTCACCTCACCGGAGATGTCCACCCCATAGAGGATGCTTTCCACATGCCCGTTCGACGGGTTATCAATCAGTTGCGTGATAATCCTGGACCACCGGACAGACCGGTCATCGTAGTAGGACTCCGTCTCCAGAATGATCTGGTGCCTTCCGGCATCGTATGCACTGAGCTGTGCCTGGCGGCAGAACACCTCGAAGAAATGCTGCTGTCCTTCCTTCGACGGGACGAAGGAAGCGATCTCCTGAATCAGATCATCGACATTCTTCATATTCTGCATTCTTCTGGCGTTTTCAGCATGCCCGCCGGAGCTGATCCACTTGTCTGCAGTCAGATCCATATGGAAAACGCCCTGTCCATCCGGTATCGCTTCCAGAATCGAACGCAGCTGACTTGTGTACCGGTTCTGGGCCTCCTTTGTGTCAGTGATCTCCTGACCATATTCAATGAAGACCTTCTGTCCATTCCACCAGGTGAAGCGCGCCTTCAGCCGGAACACATGGCTTCCGTCGTCTGTCTCGATCTCCTTCTCGTTCGCATCCCCCATCTTTCGCATCGGGCAGTGGCCACAGGGGGCGTCCAGCCCGAGCATGTACTGGTAGCACTTTTCTCCCTCGTACGGCACTTCGGGATGCCCGGATATATTTCTCGTCATTTCATTTGCAAACACCATGGTATAGTCTTCCGGATGGCACACCTGGATAAACAGTCCGGAATGGTCAACAAGATCAATCAGATTCTCCAGGTCAACATTCTTCGGGAAATGCCGGTCATCCGCCTTCCCGCATTCGACAAAATCCCCCTGGTGATCAGCCAGAAGGGTCCGGAAATCTTCTCTGCCCATGGGTCTGAAGTAGTAATACCCCTGAATATAGTCGCAGTAATTCTCCCGAAGGAAATCCCGCTGTGCCTGATTCTCAACGCCCTCCGCCACAACCAGGAGCCCGATGTCATGGCACATCCTGATCGTCGAGGCAATAATGGAGCGAACGGTCGGCTGCGTCTCAATCCGCTCCACAAAGGACTTGTCTATCTTAATGACATCAAGCGGATAATTGCCCAGCATGCCCAGAGCGGAAAACCCTGTTCCAAAATCATCCAGGAGAATTCTCGCTCCATTCTTCCTGAACTGTGCGAGGTAGTAAGCACAGCTCTCCTTCAGTACCGCCATGGATGTTTCGGTCACTTCATAGTTGATGTGTGCCCGGCTCAATTCCCCTTCCTTCCCGTACCGGAAGATCTCGCCCATCAGACTGTCATTGTAGAAATCCTGTCTGGACAGATTGATGGAGACAGGCACAGATGAAAGACCCTCTTTCATCATGCTCCTCTGGAAATCAGCCACCTGCTCCAGAATATAGTGATCAAGTTGGGAAATCAGGCCGTTTTTCTCAAGTGCCGGGATGAAATCGCCCGGCGGGATCATTCCCTTCTGTGGATGCTCCCAGCGGGCAAGCGCTTCCGCCGAACAGATCCGCTCATCCCGGCAGCGGACGATCGGCTGAAAGAAAACCTTCATCTCGTGATTCTTCATGCTGCTCTGAAAAGAGGACATGATTTCTGCGCGGTTCACATAGGTCTCTCTCATGTCCGTATCAAATACAGCAAGGTTTCCAGTCTGCCGCTGATCCGCCATCTCCTTGGCCAGGATGGTCCAGTCCACCATCTTCGATACAGGCTCTCCCGGAGCATCGATCGGGTAGAGTCCGCAGCGCAGATGGAGCTGAACGCTGCGGGCCTCACTGGACCACTGCAGATTCAGCAGTTCCTGCAGATGTCCGTCCTGCAGCACCTGTTTCCGCACTAAAAATATGAACCAGTCCGACTCGATGCGGGCGGATACAACCGGCTTTATCCAGCTTTCCGTGAACACTTTATAGACATACTGGAGGATCTGGTCCCCGCAGGGAATCCCGAATACGTCATTGATTGCCTTGAAGTTTCGAAGATCCACCATGAGCATGGCATAATCGCAGGGATCGGCGCGTTCAAACAGCCGCTCCGTCTCGCGGATGAATCCTTTGCGTGAAAACCCGTCTGTCAGGGAATCGTAATACTCATGCTGCAGCAACCTGTTCAGTCCATCGCTCGTCTGCGGAAGCCGCGCGGATATGGTCTCCCTGTCACCGACCGTGCTGACGACCAGCGCATGGCCAGCTCTTCCATCCTCCAGCACCATATCCACGGCATCCACCGTTTCATAGATGCCTCTGATCGGATCAAGGTAGGTCTGCGGCCCCATGATCTTTCCGGCAACCGGGCAGGGCGGGCACGGCTCATCCAGATTCATGAGGCACTGGTAGCACTTTCTGCCCTTCCTGAGCTGAGGGTACAGCTCCAGGATTGTCTGATTGCAGCTGACGATGTTGTAATCCTCGTCGATGACGTATACGCCTGATGATTTGTCGCTCATCGTTATCCTTCTTCAGTGTGCTTTATTTTGTACTTATTATATCGGATTTCGGCTAAAAACCAGAACTTTTTTCTCCGCATTTACCCCGGAAAGTAAAGTACCCGTGCACAGCTGCTCAGAAGATGCAGGAGATCAGCGTCAGGATGGCCAGCCCGCCCTGCATCAGGATAATCTTCGGATTGCTGGTCAGGCTTCCATACAGAGCAACCGCCACAATGTACGCCATCAGAATAACGACGGCTGCCTTGCTGGCGAATGCGAACACCGCAAGCAGGATCAGCACGGAGAGCAGACCGTTATAGACGCCCTGGTTTTTGAACAGGACCTTCACATTCTTCTGGCTGAGTTCCTCGGTCGTCATGCCAAACACGCTGGACGTTTTTTCGGAGGTTGTCGCCAGCGTCTCCAGATAAAAGATGTACAGAAATTCCAATGCTACAAGAACTGATAATACTTTTGTGATAACATGCATAACTTTATGGTCCCTCCCTGATCATATGATCGCTATACATTTATGTATGCGGTTCAGTTCACTTTGCATACTGTTTATAACACCATGCCGCAATCTCTGCAATCAGCTCTCCTGGCAGCGGCTGGGAATATGGTAACCGGATCGTTCCCTTACTCACATCATAATTCGTCAGTTTATCAGCAAAAACCGTAGTTGCTTCTCCACCCGGATAAAGTCCCAGATGCTTTTTCGACGCTGCGAAGTGAATGAGGTTCTGTCCCTTCCAGTATGTGGGCATACTCCACGAGATCTTCTCCTGTGCTTCCGGAATAGCACTGCGGATGATCTGGCGGACTTCATTCAGGTACGCCCTGATGGTCTCATCCTGTTCTTCAATGTACTGGTCTACTGTTTCGATCTTGCCACAATAATGCCCCTGTCCTTCACGACTGAAACTCCGACCACATTTCGGGCATGTCCACATATTCTTACTCCTCCACCTCGATCACCACATGGATCATATCGCCATCATGTTTATTCAGTTTGTTCCGGATCGTCTTCAATACGCCGATGATATAGCAGACAGAACCGTCCGGATTCTTCACGCCCATGTTGACAATGCTTCCGTCATATGGGATACCGTCAAACAGCGCGTGAACCTTCACACGCCCCTTGCCAAATTCTTCCCGGACATTCCATGGAAAAGGTACATAAGCACCGCCACTATCATCCATCTCATGGAGAATCGTGTCGTATTCATATTGTTTCATTCTGATCACCGCAGCACTTTATCAAGAGGCTTGCCTTTGGACAGTTCATCTACCAGCTTGTCCAGCCAGCGGATCTTTTGCATGATTGGATCTTCAATGGTTTCCACCTGCACTCCGCATACTTTTCCTTTGATCAGTTCAGCCCTCGGATTCATGGCAGGCGCATGACTGAAAAAATCTCCATAGGTCATATCCTGATCAACCTGCTTCATATCGTATCCTGTCAGCCATTCGATGGTGGCATCCAGTTCTTCCTTTGACCGACCTTTACGTTCTACCTTCTGCAGCAATAATGGATAGATTTTTGAAACCTTCATGTCAAAAATGCTCTGTCGTGCCATAGTATCCCTCCTCATACCCGATTCTACCATGAGTGTATATTGCAACAAACGTTTTTCGTTGAGCCAATCGGTATTCCTGCGTTCCTGAGCATAAAAAATCAGCCTCTCACTGGATGTGAAAGACTGATATGTATCATCAGCTATGAAAAAGCATTGCGGCCAAATGCCATATGAAGAATAGTCAGGCAATCATTGGCGCAGAAATCTGTCTCAGCACTTCAGCACAGTTGCCATCGATACAGACAGACTGTGTCTTAATCTGCTCCGGACAGACCGCCTCGCTGTAGTTCAGACAGGCCGGCACCTGCGCCAATCACAATCGCATCAGCATTTTCAATTTCGTTACGCAGACGGCTCAGATTTTCCTGCCTGCTTCCGGTATCTTCAGTTACTCCACTGTGAAGTCCACGTACAAAGGCAATCCCCTTCTGTAGTGTCTGCGTATAATCTACCTTCTGCTTATCCGAAAAGATGTTCATAGATATCCCTGTCCTGATCTCTAAACACATTGAAAATTACCCGCTCCAAAGCACCGTCATGATCTGCCAGCCACTTTCTTACCGTTTTTGCCGTAATCTGTGCTGCCCTTTCCGGAGGAAAATGAAACACCCCTGTAGAGATGCAGCAGAACGCAACGGACCGAAGGCCGTTGCGTTCTGCGCAGAGATCAAGCGTATTCGTATAACAATCAGCAAGTTCCTGCTCCAGGGCGGGGGTCAGTTTTCCATTAACAACAGGTCCAACGATATGGATCACCTTTTTCGCAGGGAGATTATATGCGTCTGTCAGCATTGGAACCGCCGTTGGCTGTTCATAGTTCTGCCCATATTTCATCCTCATCCGGTTCATCTGCCGATTGCATTCCGCACGAAGCTGTATGCCAGCGAAAGTATGGATGCAGTTGTCAATGCAAGTGTGCATTGGAATAAAGCACCCCAGCATCTGCGAATTTGCAGCGTTGACAATGGCATCCACCGCAAGCCGCGTGATATCTCCCTGCCAGACCGAGATTACACCTTCTTTTACAGGTATATCTTCCAATGTTACGATTCCTTTCTCCCGGATGCGCTCCTGTAAGTATTCATCCTGCACGGCAAGTACAGAATCATCCATCTTGCCTGGCATACGGATATTCATCAGGGAGCGAAGAAGCTGTCTCCTGCCTTCCGTATCTTCCGGCGTCTGTAAATCCTTATACTGATCCGATTCTGCTTTGAATGCTTCTACCAGATATTCAAGTCGTTGATTCTGCATTGTCTTATCACACATTCCCCACTTATAACCCCTGCGGACGAGAAAACCCACGGTTTTAACCGCCTCAACTGTAAAACGAGATGCAACCCCTCTCGTTCTGGCCTGAGGCCATAGTGGTTACTAATCGAATACCTGCCGGGAGGTTGCATCCC